>SDBT01013370.1_pt1 | contig 13151 bp, 10 predicted proteins | sample 2277101 | NCBI WGS metagenome assembly SDBT01 (sample SAMN10404973, study PRJNA504765) | marine sediment metagenome | isolation source: marine sediment core GS10_PC15, 103 cmbsf | place: Arctic Ocean: Southern Knipovich Ridge | collected 2010 | reverse complement strand
AAAAAGGACCATGTTGAAGACCGGGAATTTGACTTTCATTTCCACAATCGTGAAACCAACCAGCCCAAGGAGTCCGGTTGCAACAAATATGATGGCTGATGTTTCAGGAAGCCGTGAAAAGCCAAACATAAAGGCGGACATTGAGATGAGGTAGATCACAGATCCGGGAAGGTCGAATTTATCTCCCTTTGCATCGGCCCATTCCTCTTTAATATATTTCAAAGTAATCCATATGACCAGTAGTCCGAATGGGACCGTCACATAGAAAATACTTCGCCATCCCAGGTATTGGGTCAGTATTCCACCCAGAAATGGCGCCAGTGAAAGGCCAATGTAGACTGAAGTAACAGTGATACCAATGGCTTTGCCACGTTCTTTGGGTGGATAGACGGAGGTAATGATCGCCACCCCTGTTCCGAAGACCATGGCACTGCCTATGCCCTGAAGTGCCCTAAGGGTAATAAGTATTCCACCAGATTGTGATAGAGCACAAAAAATGGAAGTTGCTGTTATTAGAATGTTACCAATAAGGAAAATCAGTTTTCGGCCCTTGATATCGGCCAGTTTGCCAAGAGGAACAAGAAAGACTGCGGAGGAGAGGAGGAAAGCCATGGCCACCCAACTCATTCCCATCGCACCCATGGAGAATTCCTCACTGATGGCCGGTAGTGCAATATTGATGGCTGCTCCCAGGAAAGGATTGATGAAAGAGGTGATGATAATTAAGAAAAGGATCAGCCTCCTGGAACTCAAGCTTTGAGCGGTCATCCTGCTATCTGTAATTTGAAACGATTTTCATTTTCACTCAGTTATTTACTAAAGTTTGTTGCCGCAAATCTTGCAGTAAATCGCATCCTGGTCGTGTGAATCTTGACCACAGTTTGTGCATGCTTTTGAAAGTTTTGTCCCCTCTGACTTAACAGCTTTGCTAATTTCAACAGAGATGATCCCGGTGGGCACTGCAATGATAGAGAAACCGGTAAGCATAGCAACGGAGGCGAGGATTTTCCCCAAAATCGTCACAGGTGCTATATCTCCATAACCTACGGTGGTGATGGTCACAATGGCCCAATACACACCCTGGGGAATTGAGGTAAATCCGTTTTCCTCTCCTTCGATCAGGTATAGGAGTGATCCAAGGATCAGCACCATGGTAAGGACCGCACCAAAAAAAATTACAATCTTATGGATACTTTGTTGAAGGGCCTTTACAAGAATGGCTGCTTCTTTGACGTATCGTCCCAGCTTAAACACCCTGAACATCCTGAGTAATCTAAGCGCCCGAATAGTAAGAAGAAAAGTGGACGTATCGTAAATGAGTCCGAGGTATGTGGGAAGAATAGCCAGCAGGTCGATAATGCCAAAAAAGCTGGTTATGTATTTCCATGGTTTTGGAGAGGTAACTACACGAAGGAGGTATTCCAGTGTGAAGGCAATGGTAAAGAACCATTCCACATTCATGAAAATATCATGGTAGGATTCTCTCAGAGGCCGCACACTCTCCAGGACTACCACCGTTACACTGAGAATAATCATCCACAGCAAGACAATATCGAAAGTCCTGCCGGCGCGTGTTTCGGTGCCGAAAATTATGGTAAATATTTTTTCTCTCATTCTCACTTTCACCCAAAGTTAGAATTTTTGACCCAGGCAGATAAAAAAAAGACCACCCTGTTGAGGTGGCCTTTCATTTCATTTTGTGAAACGTACCTCCCTATTCAGGGCTGATTGCTTCAACGGGACATACATCGACACATGCTCCACAGTCGGTACACAGCTCAGGATCAATCACATAGATATCACCCTCGCTGATAGCTTCCACTGGGCATTCATCAATACAGGTACCACATGCAGTACATTCATCTGAAATTAGGTAAGCCATATCTTCAAAATTTTAAATTCTAATGCGCAAATTTAACTGCAAATTTTTGTTTTACAATCCTGAAGGGAAAAATATTTTAAACGGGCATATTTTTTAGCAATTCCACAGATAAAAACGAGAGTAGTGAAATTCCGGTTTTTAATGCTGATTCATCAACTTTGAATCCTGGTGTATGCAATGGATAAACCTGGTCAGATCCAGGTTCTTTAACACCCAGACGGTACATCATTCCCGGAATGGACTGAGCAAACCATGCAAAATCTTCGGCGGTCATCCGGATTTCCATATCCTCCACCTGATCTATGCCCAATAACTCAACTGCTTTCAGCTTAGAAGCTGCTGTTAGCTGTTCATTATTATGCAAAACGGGGTATCCATGACGGATCTCTACCTGACATGATCCACCCATACTTGACGCAATGCCATTGGCAATTTGGTCCATAAGCCTATGGGCCTCTTTCCTCCATATTTCATCCATTGTCCGGAACGTACCCTCTAATTGCACCTGGTTAGGTATTACGTTGACTGCGCCATCAGCGATTACTTTGCCAAAGGAGAGCACGGTTGGTACGGCACTGGGCGACCTGCGGTTGATCTCCTGCTGCAGGGAGATAAGGATATGGGAAGCCATCAGGACCGGATCGTTGATATGCTCTGGGAGGGCACCATGTCCCCCCTTGCCATTCACTGTAATATAGATTTCGTCACTTGACGCCATGTAGATCCCAGGTTTAAATCCAACATGACCTGTTTCCATATCCGGCAGCACATGCTGGGCAATGATCATTTGGGGTTGTTGTCCATCGAAGATGCCCTCTTCAAGCATTAATTTTGCACCTCCTGGAATTTTCTCTTCTCCCGGTTGGAAGACGAAAAGCACTTCCCCATGAATAATTTCTTTTAGTTGATCAAGCACCCGAATAGCCCCTAGCAACGAAGTCATATGCAAGTCATGACCACAGGCGTGCATCACCCCTGGATGCTGTGATTGGAATTCCAACCCAGAATCCTCTGTAATGGGCAAGGCATCCATGTCTGACCGGAGAGCTATGCGTTTTCCTGGATGATTCCCAACGATCCGGGCAAGAATTCCGGTATCGACAATGGGAAATTTGTATTCAATACCCCAGTCGTCCAGGATTTTTCTAATGGTTGCCGAAGTCTGGTGCTCTTCACAGGAGCGTTCAGGAAATTGATGAAGATGCCGACGAATTCCGGTGAGTTCCTCTATTAACTGATCCGACAGAAGGATCTTAATTTGTTCTTTTAAATTCATCAGCCTGAAAATTCGAAACTCATGGCGTATTTTAGAAATCTAAACTCAATGAAAGGTAAAACATCCTTGGTTGAACTTCCATGTTCTCCAGACCCCATGCCCAGTCAAGTCGAATGAAATAACCCATCAACTGGCTTCTTATTCCAAATCCATAACCAGCTACAATAGGATCCCTGTTGGCATCTAGCGTAATGGTCATGGGTCCATTGACAATGACTTCCTTATCCCAGGCATTCTCTTCTGTGAATGGATGCAATCCGGTCCAGGCACTTCCCACATCGGCAAAACCCACCACCTGGAAATTATTCAGGAAACCTGAACTCAGGGGATGGCCAATCAGGTAACGGAAAATTGGCCAGCGAAGTTCTGTGTTGATAACTGCGAAATTGCTCCCGTTTCTAATATTCTGAGAGAATCCCCTCACATTGGTGGCAAGGGCCTGGTATGCATAGTTCTGGGTATAATCGATGGCCACAGATTCATTGAATGTGGGGACCTTTTGCTGGGACAGGTTGATCCAGTTATCGACGCTGCCCAGATAGTAGATCAGGGGGCTTCTTCCAAAAGATGTGCTGACAGCAAAGCGGTTGGCCCAGATAAGTGTCCGGTGGATCCTGATGTAGTGCCTAAAATCACCCCCAAGGACGAACAGGTCTGATTTGGATGCATTCACTTGCCGGTAGGCTTCACCAAAGACTTTCCATCGCATCCCACTATAAAGGTTTGTTCCCAATAAACGGGTATTGTCAAAGATTAGTTCACCCTTAAGCCCACCCCAGACTTTCACAATATTGGGCTCATTCAGGTTTTTAATGTCGGTGGATTGGAAAATCGTATTGTCATGCCTGAAAGAGGCTGTACCTTTTACGGCCAGGGTCTGACTCAGGGGATATTTCAGGGAGCCCAGGAGCTCATGGGTATAGGTTTTGATGGTAGATCTTGATTCGGCGATGTAGTTTTTAAATACCTGTCTGTGGAATAGCAACTGTTTGTCGAGCTGTTGTTTCAGGTTCTCAAAGCTGAGCAGGTATTCATTGCTGTCAAAGTCGGTGGCGATCCTAACACCACCGATTAGTCGATAGTCCTCAAACAAGTCATTGGCTCCCACCTTGAATAGTAAGTTAAGTCCGGGATTGAAATAGAATGCTCCTCCGGTAAAGGCCTGATATGAAGCATTGAGGAAACTGAAATCGATCTGGCTTACCAGCTGGTTTGGATAAAAAGCAGTGGAGTAGTCGATGTACATTATATTCTTATCCTGGGTCGAATCAAGGACCAGGTTCAGATTTCTGCTGCGCAGTTGATTGTTATAGTAGTTGAGCTTCTCCCTTTCGAAAATATAATTGTTAACATCGATTTTGAATGCCTGCAATGCGATGGTATCTCCATCCAACACCAGTTTGTTGTTGGCAATATCTTTCATGGAGATCACCATTTTTTCAACATGGTGGAGGGAATCCTCCCGCATTAGTCTGTTTACATGCCTGTTTCTGTACTCAGTTGGTTCAAGTTCATCCCCATATCTCCGATCCAGGTCAATGGGGTATTTATACATATGGTACCGGCGGTCGTTGTACACTATCTCTGCAATTTCATTGGTCTCGGTATTGATATCCTGAGAAAGAATATTCCTCTTGTAATTGGAAAGAGGGTAACTGTTCGCAAAATACCGGTAATGGATGGTGGTATCTACCAAACTGATAAGGCTGTCATATTTTGCATAGTACCTGTTCACTATCCCATTTTTATCACTCAGGTAGAAGAACTCATTCCTGCCGGGCGAACGGGGCTGGGTATGATTAATATAATTACCCTCAGATATTCTTTGGAGATTAGGACTTTTCCCGGCGTAGTCGTAAACAAACACGGCAGTGGCAGTGGTGGTATTATTTTCAGGATCTTGTTCATTATACAATGTATCCAACCGTCTGTTGGAAACAAAAGAAATGTTATTCATGTTGTTCAGGAAACGGGGATGATAGTCATCGGCCAGATCGTTGGTAATTTGCTCATAGGTGGAGGAGGCGATATCAAAAACCCAGATATCTGTCTGTCCATCCGCTACTGCAGAAAAAACAAGTTTCCGGGCATCGGGAGAGAAACTCATATCCAGAATCTTCTCATAGTAGAGTAAATTCCTTGTGGTGATCTCACGGGTTTCAAGGTTGTAGAAATGCATCTTTAAAAATCCTTTCTCCTCGGTCACAAATCCCAGGATTTCTGAGGTGGGATGCCATGCAATTACAGGATACGAATAGTCATTGATCTGATCCAGTTTCTGTCCCCGTTTATAAATTTTTTTTTGCTTGTTTAAGGCTTCATTTTGGATCCAGATTTTATACTGCCCTTTCTGATTGGTGACATAAGCTACAGAAGCACCATCCGGACTGATCCTGATTTTTTGGTATACCCTTCTTTTATTAGGGCGTTCCAGTATCTTGCCCTGTTCAGGTAATTCTGCACTCTCCTCCCGGGAGGTATAAAGTCCAAGGTAATATGCAGACCAATCAATAGACAATTCCTTTAATTTACTGCCGAGTACATAAAGAAAACCACTTTCAGCATTCTTGTTGATCTTGGTGATGTAGAGGATCTGCGGTATGATGGAGACTCCATAGAGATCAGCCACGTATTTCCAGAAAGAATGACCGGCATAACGCGCATCATCATCCTGAAGGTTTACAAACTTCCGGTATTTCCCCGATACGATCCCATCCTTTACCCGGTTTGCCAGATCATAATCCCATGGATTAGAAACAAATGAGATCAATCCTTCCAGGTACCATTCTGGCAGGTTAATCATGGTGCTGCTGGTCAGATTATCCTTCAGGCCTTTTCCAAACATCATTTCAGTAAGGAGGACCTCAGCTATGGCAGCTCTAATCTGCCGTTCAAAGTTTACATGATCACCATCAAAAAAGAGGAATACCTTATTTTGAATGATCTGGGTCGTGCCACCGATGTTGTACTCTTCATTTTCAGATACCAATCCGATGTTGCTTTGCCTGAAATCGGACAATTTGTTGTAGGTTAGGAATATGAGCCTTCGTTCGATTTCGTAATCGAAGAACCGCTCAATGAGTTCAAGTTCCTTTTCTACAAAGTCAGCTACGTACAAGGAGAGGTCGGTGCCATTTTCGTAAGAGTACACATCAAATCGTTCAAACCGGTAGAATTTCCAGTAACGATTATTATACTGAACCCGGTTCTTTCCGAAGTTCATCTGCATCCCATTGTAAAACTGAGCAGACACTCCAGCTGAACTGATCAGCAGGCTCAATATGACTCCTATGCGCGCAATCCTTTTCATACCCTTAAAAAGCGATCTAAAAGTAAACATAATTAGTTATAAAGAAGTTCAAAACTCCGGCCTGATATTTGCATTCTTAAGGTCAGTGCAAAAATTATGCAACTATTTGTGGTTATTTTGTGTTAATTTTGTAATCAGAATCGTATATAACCTATTTGATCAATTTAAAATAATTACAGTATGAAACGAATTGTGATGATATTTTGGGTGGCCGGTTTCCTCGTACCCATTATGTCCCAGACGGTACAGCCTAAAATATCTTTCAATGAACAATTGCATAACTTCGGGAATTTTAAGGAAGCTGATGGAAAAGTGACCCACAAGTTTGAATTTGTAAACACGGGTGGGTCTGATCTTATTGTACAAAATGTAACAGCATCCTGCGGATGTACTGCTCCTCGCTGGACACGAGAACCAATTCCTCCCGGAGGCAAGGGATTTGTTGCAGCTACCTACAATCCGGCTGGCCGACCTGGGTCTTTCAGGAAGTATGTAACTGTAATCTCTAATTCCAATCCGGGCAGTGTAAGGCTCACAATCACAGGTGAAGTGGCGCCCAAGCCCAGAACTATTGAGGATGATTACCGGTATGCCATGGGACCCTTGCGCCTGAAATCGAACCACCTTGCTTTTGGAAATCTGAAAAATATTCAGAAGTCAGAAAAGAGTCTTGAGATCATCAATAACTCCGAGGGTCCTGTTGAGATTGCATTTGAGAGGGTACCAAAACATATCACCGTCAGAGTCGAGCCCACCAGCCTTAAACCGAACCAAAAAGGCACTTTGATTGCCACTTACAACACACCCATGCGAAACGATTGGGGATTTGTGATCGACAGGATGGGCCTTAAGATCAATGGGGTTTCGGAGCGGAATTACAGCCTTGTGATCAGCGCCAATATAGAAGAAGATTTTGCATCAATGTCAGCCGAACAATTAGCCAATGCTCCTATATTAACAGTTGATGATCCGGAATTCAAATTTGGCCAGATTAAGCAGGGCGAAAAGAAAGAGCATACTTTTATCCTGACCAATTCAGGTAAGTCTAACCTGTATATCAGGAAAGTAAAGGCCTCTTGCGGATGTACAGCAGTACAACCCGAGAAAAAGGTAATCACTCCTGGAGAGTCTGTTAATATTAAAACTATATTCAACTCAGCCGGTAAAGTGGGTAACCAGAATAAAACAGTTACCATCATTACCAACGATCCCAAGAAAAGTAAACTGATCCTTTGGGTGAAAGGGGAGGTAGTTAAAAGTTAGAAAGTTTCCACTTTCCCACTTTTACTCTAAAGCAGTGATACTCCAAGAATCTCGAATCCTCTGTCATGATAATCATGGTAGATATCCACCAATTCGGGATTCGCTATCCGGCACGGACGGCACCAGCTGGCCCAGAAGTCTATGAGCAAGACGTTTCCATTATGTACATCAGACACCTTAAGTGTTCCACCTTTCGGTGTTGCCAATTCGAAATCGGTGTAGGGCTGGCCGATGGCCACAACCTTCATCCGTTCCAGTTTGCCCTTCATGTAATTGAACTCCTCCATCTGGTGCAAAGAGTCATCCAGGCCGTTAAGCGTGGACTCTAATTGTGCTGCATCGAGTTTATAGAAAGTGCTTCTGAGGGCCAGAACGGAAGCTATCTATATTTTCAGAAGTCTCAACTCCCTGTGCCGTCCTTAGAATTGTTACTAGTTCGGACATTTTATCAGTAATGGGTTTTAATAATACGACTAATTATCAATCCAAAAGAAAGTTAGGAGGTTTTCTTCTAAGATTTAAACTTATTCAAAATAGATGTGGCTGCCATGAAAGAAGTCATTTGGCCATTGGTGATCGCTTTCTCAAATTTCTCAAGTTCCTGTTGCATCACCGGATCGTTGAATACCTGGTTGTAGAGCCCCTCCTTGATGGTCTCATACATCCAGTATTTTGACTGCTCCAGTCGCCTTTTTTTTATGTACCTGTTGCCAGTAACAAAAGAGCTGTATTCTTCCACCATCTCCCAAATCTCACTAATTCCTGTGCTGTACAGTGAAGAGCATGTTCTAACCTGGGGTGTCCAACCAGAAGCAGGTGGTGGAAAAAGGTGAAGGGCGTTTGCAAATTCGGCCTGGGCCCGTCTGGCTTTCTGAATGTTGTTCCCATCAGCTTTGTTGATCACAATGGAATCGGTCATTTCCATAATTCCCCGTTTGATCCCTTGCAGTTCATCACCCGCTCCTGCGAGCATTATCAGCAGAAAAAAATCAACCATGCTATGAACAGCGGTTTCGGATTGTCCTACACCCACAGTTTCCACAAAAATAGTGTCATATCCGGCTGCTTCACAAAGGATGATCGTTTCCCGAGTTTTCCGGGCTACTCCTCCAAGGGTACCCCCTGAAGGTGAAGGACGGATATAAGCCTCAGATTGTCCAGCCAACTCCTCCATACGGGTTTTATCTCCCATGATGCTTCCTTTTGACCGTTCACTGCTGGGATCAATGGCCAGTACTGCAAGCCTGCCTCCCTGGTCAATAATGTGTTTACCAAGTGCCTCGATAAAGGTGCTTTTTCCAGCACCTGGAACACCTGTAATACCCAATCGGAATGAATTTCCTGCGTGTGGAAGACATGCAGCAATTAGCTCCTGGGCTTCTGACTGATGTTGAGGAAGTGAGCTCTCCACAAGGGTAATGGCCTGACTCAGCAAGCTGATTTCCCGATTTCGGATTCCATCCAATAATTCAGCGGATGTATATTGTTTCTTTTTGGACTTCTTAAGCCGGCTAACTGCATCCCTGTTGATCGAATCGGGTTGGGTTACTCCTTCAGAGACCGATAATGCAGATTTTTTCTTCTCAGGCCCTTGCATAGGGGTGATAATAGTATGAGTATATGATTAGAATGATGGTATGGTGTATTTGTTTTTGAAAAATTCGTAAGTGGAAATTTGTGATCTGATATCGGGTCCCTTGGTGGAGATTCGATTGTTGGTCAGGTGCTCATCAATTTCACAGGCTTTTACATTGTCGGAAAGCTGAATATTCAACACGTTGAGTAGTTCTTTTTTGAGTTCCGGATCATACAGTGGAAAAACGCACTCAACCCGTCGCCGAAGGTTGCGTTTCATCCAGTCAGCCGAACCAAGATAGATCTGATGGTCGCCATTGTTGAGAAATACGAATACCCTTGCATGCTCCAGATACCGATCGATAATGCGAATGATCCTGATATTCTTGCTGTAGGGTTGTCCTGCTTTCAAGGTGCACACCCCTCTTATGATCAGATCGATTTTCACCCCAGCCTCACTGGCCTTGTAGAGGTTATCCACCATCTCTCCGTCCTGCAGGCCATTCATCTTCAGAAGTATATACCCAATTTTACCAGCCTTTGCATTCTCAATTTCCTGTTTAATCAGTTTCAGAAAAGAAGGAACCATATTGAATCCCGGAACCAGTATATGTTTAAAATTGGGTCTGATCTTTTGGTTTTCAAGGTGTTTATAGAGATCCTTCACTTCTTTCACCACCTCTGGATTAGAGGTAAACAGGCCATGATCGCCATATAGCCGGGCCGTTTTCTCATTGAAGTTCCCGGTTCCCAGATAGGTTTGGTCACCATGTTTAGATCCTTTTTTTCTGATTATCAGGGCAATTTTCGCATGTACTTTTAGCTTGGGTATGCTATAGAGGATCAGGATACCTGCTTTGGTCATTTCAAGGGCCCACTTAAGGTTGGCCTCTTCATCAAACCTGGCTTTCAGTTCGACGAATACGGTAACTTTCTTTCCATTTTCGGCTGCCGCAATTAGGGAATTTACGACCACCGAATGGTCCGAGACCCTGTACTGAGTAGTTTTAATCTCCTTGACAGTTGGATCTGTAGACGCTTCTCTTAAAAATCTTAAGTAGTGCTCAAAGGGTTGGTAGGGAACGCTGAGCAGATAATCCTTCTTACTAATCAGGGCGGCAATGGGTTTCTTCAAATTAGCCAGGGCTGGAATGGGAATGGGGGGGAGGCTTTCTATCTCCAGTTGTGGAAAAATAGGGTTTGGAAAGCTGAAAAAATCCCTGAAATTATGCCTGATTCCTCCCATTACCTGGAGGTCCTTTGAAATGCTTAATGAAGTAGTCAGATAGTTGAGCAATTTATCTGGCATAGCCCTGTCAAACTGGAAGCGATTGGTTCTTCCTACCGAGCGTACCGACCTGATCCTGTCGATGGCATCGATGAGGTCCTCTCCCTCATACTCGTCATACTCCATATCACCATCCCGGGTAAGTTTGATTGAGTACCAGTTTTTGACCCGGTATCCTGGAAAGATGGCATCGATGTGTCGCATGATTACATCCTCCAGAAACATGATATAGTGTTTTTCATCTACCCCTGGAAGTTCCAGGAATCTGGAGATGTTGTGATCGGTAGGGATCTTCACAATGGCATACCTTTCCCGGTGCTTTTTCCCTGGATTATCCAGGGTTACCATTTCCATGGCGATATAAGGATGTCCTGTTTTCAGAAAGGGTCGAACCTTCTTTTTTACCAATAAGACAGGCTCAATTGATGTGATCATGTCGGAATAAAACACTTCACTGATGAAATCCAGTTGAGCCTCCGACAGTTGGTCTGATTCACCAACCACGATAACGTTATTATTCCTTAATTCGGGTAGAATCTCATCTTCAAAAATAAGGTGGAAAATGGATTGTTGGTTGGTGACTATCTCATTGATCTGCTTCAGGATAGACGCTGGATCAACCTCCCTGAAATGTTGACGGGGAAATTCGCTTTCATTGCGAAGCATATGCTTGTAGTAACTCACCCTTACCTGGTAGAATTCTTCAGTGTTGTTGGAATAGATAGCCAGAAATTTGATGCGTTCATACAGGGGGAGGGTTTTATCCATTGCTTCCTGTAGCACCCTGAAGTTAAAAGAGAGCCAGCTTATATCGCGATTGAAGTATTCGTATTTGCTCATTTTTTTCAAATCGACTTACAAATGTAAGGATAGTTTCACAATTGGCTGACATCGCGAATGAGATACCTGTCCTTTATAAGCTAATTTCCTGATCTGATTTTTCCTTAAATTTCTTAAATTTAAGGAAAAATCACCTCGACATGGATATACTTTCTGATCCTGCAGTAATCTGGTTCTTAATCGGACTGGGATTACTTCTTTTGGAACTTGTCCTACCCGGACTGGTTATAATATTTTTTGGGGTAGGAGCCTGGGTAACGGCCCTGGTATGTGCCATTACTGATATTAACCTCAACTGGCAGATCTTAATCTTCCTTGTTGCATCTTTGTTGGGCCTTGTATTGCTTCGCAAATATCTTAAAAACAGATTCTTCAGTAAAAGGGATGAAGAGATCATGGATCAGTTAGAAGAGTTTATTGGTCGTAAAGCGCAGGCTGTAGACGAATTTAAAGATGGGGCTGGTAAGGTTGAGTTTAAGGGCACCCGGTGGATGGCCCGCAGCGATGAACCAGTATTAAAAGGACAATGGGTAACTATTCAAAGCAAGGATAGCCTCACACTTAATGTAAAACCAAACTAAATCAAATCATATCAAATGGAAACGAATGCCGTAACAATCGTATATGCCGGATTGATTCTTCTGGCATTGATCATCCTGTTATCCTCTATCAAAGTTGTTCCTCAGCGAAAGGCGTATATTGTTGAGAGGCTTGGGAAATACCGGGGTACACTCATGGCAGGATTCAATATTCTTATTCCATTTATTGACCGGATTCGGTACCGCCATACCCTTAAAGAGCAGGCCATTGATGTGGCCTCACAAATCTGTATTACGAGGGATAACATCTCAGTAGAAGTTGATGGAATCCTCTATCTGCAGGTAATTGATGCCATGAAGGCATCATACGGCATTGATCATTATCAATTTGCTTCCATTCAGATTGCTCAGACCACCATGCGAAGTATCATTGGTAAACTTGAGTTGGATAAAACCTTTGAAGAGCGGGAGACAATTAACAACAGCATTGTCTCAGCGGTGGATATTGCCAGTGACCCCTGGGGTGTGAAAGTGACCCGGTACGAGGTGAAGAATATTATTCCTCCCCAGAGCATCAAGGATGCCATGGAAAAGCAGATGCGTGCTGAACGGGAAAAGCGCGCTGTCATCGCTGAGTCGGAAGGAGAGAAGCAGGCTAAGATCAATGTGGCTGAAGGATCCAAACAAGAAGCCATCAATGAATCTGAAGGAGAGATGCAGAAGAGGATCAATGAAGCAACCGGTAAAGCATCTGAGATCGAACAGGTAGCCACTGCCACCGCCAATGGAATCAGGGCCATTGCACTTGCCATCAATGAGAAGGGTGGAAAAGATGCAGTCAACCTGAGGATTGCCGAACAGTACCTTCTGGAGTTCGGGAAACTGGCCAAAGAATCCAATACCATGATCATGCCTGCAAACCTGGCCGATATCTCAAGTATTATAGCCACAGCCACCAAGGTATTTGATGCCACAAAAGAATAATAATCTGATTCCGTTTGATTCGACTGTTGATAGTTTTCTGTTTTATTGACCCTGTCATTATCATTTATAGTTATACTTTTGTTTCCTGAAGTTGAAACAGGAGGCTGAGGAGTTGAATTATAAGAAACGTCATTACTACAGGTACCCTGCTTTATTGCTTATTGTTACGGTAATTGCAGCAGGGATCATTCTTT
>SDBT01013369.1_pt1 | contig 13151 bp, 14 predicted proteins | sample 2277101 | NCBI WGS metagenome assembly SDBT01 (sample SAMN10404973, study PRJNA504765) | marine sediment metagenome | isolation source: marine sediment core GS10_PC15, 103 cmbsf | place: Arctic Ocean: Southern Knipovich Ridge | collected 2010 | reverse complement strand
GAAAACAAGATTTTTTGCTTTAGTAAAACGATTAAAAGATGATCCTGAAAACTTCTCTGTTTCATACTTTCGTCGTATACCTACTCGCACAATATCTAGAGCTATTGAAACAAATATCATCAAAGAATTAAAGATAGAAAAAGATTTAATTAAAGCCAAAGATGTACCGATTAGATGTTACAATTACAGTTATATAAAAGATATCCTAGAAAATGATTATCACCAGAAGGTATCTCTTTCTACGATCATCGACCGGGCAAAAGCAAAGGGCTTTTACCTTCATACCTTCCCTTCCCCCACAATTTAAGAATGATTGAATGAGTTTTAAAACTCTTCTATCAGCAATTTCCTCTGCTACAAAGTCAATCAGCTTCTGATTAACTGTATTAAAGAATTTCTCAATGTCCACCTCTACCAACCAGGGATAACCTCTCTTGATGTATTCCTCAACTTTCTCTATAGCTTGATGGGTACTTCGCCCAGGCCTAAACCCGAAACTACAATCACAAATTTTAGGTTCAAATATTCTCTGAGGCCGATTTAAAAGGGCTTGCTGAACTACTCTATCCCTAACTACAGGAATACCCAAAGGTCTTTTTCTTCTCTGGGGTTTAGGTATCCACACCCTTTTTACAGGTTGAGAAAAGTATCTATCTTCTTTTAGAAGACGGTGTATTTCACCAAGATTTTGGACTAGGTTTCGGTCAAAATCCCCAATGGAAACTCTGTCTATTCCTCCAGAACCTCTATTTGCCTTCACCTTTTCCTAAGCTACATAGAGATTGAGGGGTTTGTAGGCCTTATCAATTAATGAGTGAACTTTGAACTCAAGCGACTTCCTTCCCCAAGGTTTACTTTCCATAACTTCCTTCTTTGCCAGCCTATCCTCTATTTATAGACTCAAATGAAGATTTCCTTCCCTTATCGAATATATCTTCTTTGGCTCTATTAGGTTCAGGGCTTCATCTAAGCAGGACACCTTCACTCCATTTCCATTACAGGAACTTCAACGATAATATGCATCCATCCGACTTCTTTGGCTGCTTCACCTTAGCTTTCCTCATTGGGCTATACCTTGGCTTCCCCTCTGTCAATGCCTTTTCCCTCTGCCGTCGTGGCACGCCACTTGAACGAGGTCGCTTATCCTAACCTGGGGACAACCTAAGGCCTCCCCAGTTCTCCTAGCAAACTTTTTACCTCATCCCCACCATCTATACGCTACCGCTTATTTCACCTATTATGCCTTCACCGACTCTTTGGGTAGGTCGCCAATCGGTATAACGCCTCATCGATGGTTCATTTGCATTTGGGGCTAAGGTTTACTATCCGATCCTCCCGACAGACGCTGTGCCACCACAATGCCGTGTCTTGTAACAGCGATACTGTCAGCAATAGACAACTAACGGGAAGGATTTTCACCCCCTAGCTGACTAATTCTCTGGGCATTACCAAAGAGCATATTTTCTAAAATATCAAAGCTTAAATCTTTTATATCTATATTTACCTTGACCTCGGGGAAAATTATTGCTATATTATCCATGGGTGTAGCTTACTTCCTCATTTTAAAAAGGGTTATTTGTTTCTTGGGTAAATCTACGCCTTTTTATTATCCTTTGGCAATCTTTTCCCCATTATTCACAGTACTAACAAAGAAAGAAACTACTGCTACGTCTATTATTCTTTTTCTCTTTCTAACTCCCCCACTAAAGCTTATACTAACCATATAAAGTTCTATAAATATTTCAACCCATTTTCTAGATCTCCTATTAACATCTCGGGTTCTTCAAGGCCAATATGTATCCTTACAAGGGATTTTAAATTGTCTGGCACATCTGGATGTGAGGCTGCATAAGGAAATATCAAACTTTCATATCCTCCTCAACTAACTGCTTTTTTAAAAAACTGCAGTTTATCTACGAGCTTTCTTGTTCTGTTAACATTCCCTGTTGCAAGTTTGATAGAAAATGATCCAGAACCACCACTCATTTGTCGTTTTGCTAATTCAAATTGAGGATATGATCTTAAAAATGAATAAATTACTTTTTCTATCTTTGAGTGTGATGATAAATATTTTGTTATTTCCATAGTACTCTCGAAATACCTTTGCATTCTTATATGTAAAGTGCGCAATCCCCCTAATATCAGCCATCCGCTGAATGGATCAGGTACCGCCCCAATGCTAAGGAACTTGGTCTTAAATATATGTTCGATATCTTCTTTCTTGCCTATCACTACGCCCACTACTAATTCTCTGTGCCCACCGAAGTATTTAGAGGCTGAGTGAACGACTAAGTTGATTCCCATCTTTATAGACTGTTGAAAATAGGGTGTTGCCCAGCTGTTATCTATAATAGTTTTTATACCCTTATTTTTTGCAATAATAGCTATTTGCTTAAGAACTTGTATTTTGAACGTAAATGTTGTAGGGCTTTCAAGATATATAATCTTCGTTTTCGACTTTATCACATCTTTGATCTTTCTAATGTCAGCACTTTCTACAAATGTATGCTCAACTTTAAAGTGTGAAAAGTATTCTTTAAAAAGTTTTCAGGTCCAACTGTAACAATCTTTTTCTGATATTATATGGTCATTAGATTTTACAAAGTCATTATAGATGAAGCAATGACCGCTACTCCCGATGCAAATAGCTTCGCTTTTTCCCCATTTTCAAGAGCAGCTATTTTTTCTTCGAGAATGTTTACTGTAGGATTATTGCCCCTCGTATATATAATTATTAGTTTCATTATTTAATGCTTTAGAAAAATCATCAAATAATTTAAAAGAAAATATGGATGTCTGAAATATTGGAGGACTCACTGCACCAAAAGGCATATTTTCTTCTTTAAAATGATGTAATATATTAGTTATTTCCTTATTATTCATAATATTTATTCCTCCTGAATACTTTATTCTTTAATTGCACCACTTGTAAGTCCAGCCACTATATAACGCTGGGCAAAAGCAAAAACAATCATTGTTGGTAACAGGGCGATGACTAACCCGGCACTCATTATATCCCAACCTATCCCAGATTTCGAAACAAAAGAATTTAATGCAACAGGTATCGTTAAGTTAACATCAGAATTTAGAAACATAACAGCAAGGAATAATTCATTCCAATTATTGACAAAGCAAAAGCTAAAGATCGCAGAGAGTCCCGGCAACGATAAAGGTACAACTATCTTGAATAATGCTTGTTGCCTGCTACATCCATCTATTTGTGCTGCTTCTTCAAGGCTAACGGGTATCCTATCAAAAAAAGCTTTCGCCATTATTGTACTAAATGGGATCATCCTATTTGTATAGATTATTATAAGTGTTATTAACTTGTCTATCATTCCTACTTGTGAAAACATCTCGTATAATGGAACCATAATCAGGAATATTGGAACCATCTGCGTAAAGAACAAACTAAGTAAGATATATTTTTTAAACCTAAAATCATATCGCGATAGTGCATAACCACTAAACATTGTTATGAACAAAGTACTAAAAGAAGCAATTAAAGCTACCGTTAAACTATTCCTAAAATAAATCGTAAAGTTAGTAAATGCAAATAATTGTCTGTAGCTTTTGAAACTTATAATTTCTGGCAAATACTTTATAGGAAAAGTATAAATCTCTTTTGAATCTTTCAAAGAAGTTATTATTATCCAATAAAATGGGATAAGAACAAATATTAGGCATATCATCAAAGCAATAAATCTTATAAACTTTTTTATTATCTTCATAATTCGAATTCCTTTAGAGAAGTAACCTTAAGGTATATTATCGCATAAGTAATCGTAATGCTTATACTCACAAGCCCAATGGCGGAACTTTGTCCATAATCATAGAAATTATATATCTTGTTTATCAGTTGAGTTGCAAGGATATTTGTACTGTTAGCAGGGCCTCCGCTTGTCATCGCATAGATTATTTGTGGAAAATTCATTATCCAGATTGCACGTAAAAGAGTGGTACTTATTATAGTTGGTTTTATATATGGTATTGTTACGTATAAGAGTCGTGTAAAGTACCCCGCACCATCTATTTTTGCTGCTTCATAAATTTCTAAAGGAACGGATTGCAAAGCGGCGAGCATCATTATGGCAAAAAAGGGAATTCCAAACCATATATTCGCAATTATCACCGATGTTAAGGCGTTTTTTGGATCCGATAAAAATCCTATATTTTGATGTATCAAACCAATTTTTTGTAATATATCATTTATTATCCCAAACTGCCCATTGAACATCCAGGCCCAAACAAGCCCTATTGCAAAACCAGATAGAGCCCAAGGATAAAATACTAATCCTGAATATATCCCTCTACCTTTAAATGGCTTTGTCATAAGTAAAGCAAGCCCAAAACCTAAAATAAATTGGAAAAATAAAGAGACCACGACCCACAAAAATGTGTTTAATAATATATGTAAAAAGTTAAAATTTGTGTCGCTAAAGACCATTTGAAAATTTTTAAAACCTATGAAATGAATGTTTGATAAATCAAAAAGATTGTAATTTTGAAAAGCAATAATAAGTCCCTTTAAAAGAGGGATATATGTCAATAAGATTACTGAAATAAAAGTTGGGATTAACATTATTAAAAAAATTTTAGAATTTTTATTTTTCATATATTACTATTGCCCCAATTAATTAATTTTATTTAAAGTAAACTTAAAATATTTTGTTCACTTAAATATTTTTCCAACTCTTTAAGGTAGGGCATAGCTGGTGCTGTGCCAATCTTTGTAACTGAAAGCCCTGAAACTGCATTAGCAATTTTTATTGCATCTTCAATCGGCTTTCCATTAGATAAGGCAAATGACAAGGCTCCACAAAAAGCATCACCTGCACCAGTTGTGTCAACAACTTCAGTAGGAAATATGTCAAAATATCTAATCTTTTCTTTGGTAACCAAAAGAGCTCCTTTATTGCCTAGGGTGACTATGACATTTTTTGCTCCTTTTTCCAAAAGTTTTAAAGCTTGTTCCTCGGCATCTTTAACGCTGTTGATTGTTACACCGGAGAGTATTTCCAACTCAGATTCGTTTGGTATAATATAATCTGCCCTCTTGAGGATCTTATCATCAGTTTTTCTCCCAGGTGCGGGATTTACAATAAAGGTAATTTTGGGGTCAAGAGTCACTGCAACATGCAAAATTATTTCTTCTGGTATTTCGTATTGTACTAAAACTATGTCAATATTTTTTATTGTCTTTAAAGCAGAATCAACTTGCTCCTTAGAAACAAGAGAATTAACTCCTGGAGCAACAATTATTAGATTTTCTCTAGTTTCGTCTGACACACCTATTAAAGCAATTCCAGTATGAGATTCAGCGGACCTTCTCAAAAAATCCGTATGTACCCCATTAGAGACAAAACTTTCCATCGCAACATCGCCAAAATAATCAGTTCCTATACAGCCTACAAACCAAACATTTGCACCAAGTCTACTACATGCTACTGCCTGATTTGCACCTTTCCCGCCAGGACCCAATTTGAAGGGCCCTCCCATGACTGTTTCGCCTGGCTTAGGAAGGCGTGGAGATCTTGACATTAAATCTATCATAAAACTACCGATAATTACTACATTACCCATATTATATCACTCCTATCTAACCTTTTACTGCGCCAAATGTAAGGCCGCGCACAAGGTATTTTTGGAAAAATATTGTTAAAATAATACCGGGGGTTATTGCAACAAGTGATAATGCCGAAAGCTCACCCCATTGAATCTGGTGACCACCTATCATGCCTGATAAAACAATAGGTAAGGTTTGAACATTAGATCTGGTAAAAATCAGGGCAAATAGCAGCTCATTCCAAGAAAAGATAAACACGAATAGAGCTGTAACTGCTATTCCTGGGATCGCTAAAGGAAGAACATACTTCTAAAAAGCCTGAAATCGTCCATAACCATCCAAAAGAGCAGCATTTTCTATTTCGTTTGGTATCTCTTCAAAAAAGCCTTTCATTATCCAAACCCCAAAAGGCATATTAAATAGTATATACGAAAGTATCAGGACAGGATATGTATCAAGCAAGCTAATTTGTTTAAAAATAAGAAATAAGGGAATAGTTGCAATAAATGGGGGAGCAAAAAGTAATGATAGAACAAAAAAGCTCATATTTTCACCACTAAATTTAAATCGTCCCATACTATAAGCAAAAAGAATTCCTACCCCTACCACTATTATAGTATTTATACCTGCCACAATTAAACTGTCTATAAAACCTTTTATCCCTCCGAATTGATTAAGTGCACGATCGAAATTACTAAAATTTGGATTTGCTGGCCAAAAAGTTGGTGGATATTGATAAAATTCGCCCTGAGATTTAAAGGCTCCTATAAATATCCAGTAAACAGGGAACATAAACACAATAAAAAGTAAAAATATTAATGCAAAACTGAAGAAAACCGTAATATTTTTAATACGTCTATTTCTATTAATATCAATCTGGTTTACTTGAGAAAAACTCATGCCACCGCCTCCTCTTTCTTCTTCATTATTAAGCTCATAAATATCTTTGCGATAATTGTAATGATAATAAGTTGAGTTACTGCAAGAGTTGTAGTCAAGCCAATATTAAAATACTTAAATTATCTTCCAACGGTTGATAAGTCCAGCGGAGATGTTGTACTCTTTCCCTAATTGCAAAATCCTCTCACCGCTTAGGGCTCTTTGTGCTATCTCTTCTTTTTGTTCCTGGAAGTATTTCCTCTTTTTAATACCCATTATCTTTACCCCTCCTTTGTTCCTCTTACCTGTTATCTTATTATATAACAAGTCTTATTTTTTACTAAATGTGTCTAGTTGGAGGGGTGCAGTCCAAAATAATTTAGATAAGTTGATTAGTATTAGTTGATATTATTTGTAAAGTGTGGATACTTTTTGGGTAGTAACCATATTATGCTCATCTCATAAAAATGGTTGGGGATGTAATTCCCCAACCATTTTTATCAACGAAATTCAGCGAAATTATTGCCAATACTTAGTCCATCTATCTACGACTTCTTCTATAGTCACCTTCTCTAATAATAAAGATTGCATATCAACTTCATGTATTGCTGGCCACCCTGGAAATTTCGGAGAATCATATGGATACCCTGTGAAAACATACTCTTCTGGATGTTCTATCATGTATGCCCACGCACGGTAAATTCCTGTATCAAAAAAAGCATCAGTTTTATATGTTACAGAATGGATTGGAAAGGTTCCCATTTTTTTACATAGATTAGCATTGACTTTTGGACTCGACAAGTATTCTATGAATTCCCAAGCCTCTTTTTTGTATTTGGAATAACTTGCAATGCCTAGGCCAGCAAAACCAGCAGTTAAATTTATTTTTCCAGATGGACCTATGGGTAATGGAGCAGTCATGTATTTATCTCTTGCGATCATCGTATCAATAATATTAATACCAGTAGAATTTGCTATAAGGAAAGGTGTTATTCCTGATGCGAAAGAATTAAGCTGCTCGTTCCACCCCCAGTTGATGGCATCTTTTGGTGCTGTTTCTTTAAAGAAACGGATATAAAGTTTAAGCCCTTCCACAGCTCGTGAATCATTAAAAACTAAATTGCCATCAGTTTTCATGTACATGTTGTTTTCATCTAAAATGTCATCGAGAAAAGAAGAGACAACCATATCGGGAAATCTCATTTCCCATGATTTTCCTCTAAAATCAAATCCATACTGATTTTTTGAAGGATTCGTAATCTCTTTACATATCTCAAAAAGCTTAACCCAAGTCTTAGGTGGCACAAAATTTATCCCCAGGATATCTGTTCTGTAAAATAGTGCTGGGATATGGAACCCATGAGGTGCCATATATGCTGTATTATCGACAGTTCTTGCTGCCTTCCAAAAATTTGCTGTAAGAGTCTTTGAATCTGGCCAGGACGCTAAATAGCTTTCGAGGTTAAGAAGTTTTTCATTGTTTGTAAACTGTTTAATTGTGAAATCTCTGACCTCAATTATATCCAAGGGCTGATTTGTGTTCAACATCATAGTGGCTTTTTGATCAGCCTGCTCATAAGGCGGAGAAATTAAATTTATTTGTATATTAGGATGAAGTTCCTCAAAGTCCGAGATGATTTCCTTCAAAAACATTGTTCTATCAGGATTTGTTAGGGTCTCAATGAAGTTAAGTATTACCTTCTCTGATTCTGAAAAACTTGCCACATTAACAAATAAAAAGATACTTATTAATACGATTACGAACAGTAATTTTTTCATTATATTATCTCCCTTATAATTAAAAATTTTAGAAACCGAAAAACTCTCAAAACTTACTAATTGGTTGATTATTCCACCTCCTATGATTTGTTCTGGCTTCAAGATGTGGTTGCAAGTTGACACTCCAGAACCTCCTTATTTTTGTTCTCTGTTTCAACAGAATCATAGGCAAAAGTCAAATTTTCTTGCACCTCCTTTTCGCCCCTTATTGATTCTAACATTTTTATTTTACTACTTTGTTTCTCTGCTGCCGGAGTTCCTAATTCCCGAAGATCTCGACTTAAGGGATTTTCCATAACTCTTTTAGTAATTTCTTTGGTTGCTTGACTTACTCTTTCTTTATTGTAAAGTTCTATCGCTTTAGTTCCTCTTACGCAATAGCTTTAAGTTTTTTAGAACCCATCGCTGCTCTCAAGCCATTTCTGCCATTAAAGTGTTTTAGTTCGTTTACAATATTGGCAAAACGAACCAGATTTTCTCCGGCTGGACCGATTTGGGCAATCCTTGCCTTATCATCGGCTAATTCCTCTTTGATGATCTTCTGGGTAGTTCCGGTGTCTTTCCCCCAAAGATGAGTAGCATCTTTAATCTCTACTTTACCATCTTTAATCCATAAGTAGACTGGAGTAGCAGAAGCCCCTTTTATGATGATGGCATCAAAGCCGGTTTTCTTCAGTTCAGGCCCCCGCCAACCTCCAGCCTCAGCTTCTCCTTCAGCTCCAGTTAGAGGTGATTTGGCACAGACGGTATAGCGGGGCATAGCCGGAGCAGGGGTGCCGGTTAGGACGCTGGGGGCGAAGATAAGCAGATTATCAGGAGATAAAGGATCGGCTTTAGGTTTCATCTCCTTTAACATATAATAGAGTCCAAGAGCTCGACCTCCCCAGTAAGTCCTATAAAAATTTTCTTCTGGATGTTCTATCCAATATTTTTTTGAACTCAAGTCTACGTGCAATATATTGCCTGTGTAACCATATGTCATAACAATAACCACCTTCTTTTTTAATAATCTATTTTTTATTCTGCTTTAATTTTTATTAAAAAATCTTACTAACCATATTATTGCCTTATTAAGCTAATAAATATATACTTATTAGGGCAGACATGTTTGTTCTGATATTGTCTTTTAGAATATTTATCATATTTTGATTTCTTTACATCACCAGATTGTATAACCTCCCTCAATTTTAAGAGTATGACCGGTTATGTAGGTTGTTGAAGGAGAAGATAAATAAAGAACTGCGCGCGCAATTTCATCGGGTTCAGCTAATCTGTGTGCAGGGGTACGTCCTTTTAGCTCCTCGTGAATTTTCGAATCTTTAATTAACTCTTTCATCAAAGGAGTCTTGGTATACCCGGGTGCAATAGCATTTACATCGATATTATACTCTACCCATTCCACAGCCAAGGCTTTGGTAAGCATCACAATAGCAGCTTTAGAAGTACAATAAACTCCATCATTTAAATTTTCGTTTACAATAAATCCCGACATAGAAGCAGTGTTAATAACTTTGCCTTTTTTTCTTTTGATCATTTCTTTACCTACAGCTTGGGCTACAAGAAACATGCCATCCAGATTTACACTCATAATCTTACGCCAATCTTCAAAGGAAACGTCTTTTAATGGTATACGTTTATTAATGCCTGCATTATTAAAAAGAATGTCGATTCTTCCAAAATAATCGATTGCTTTTTCAGTCATTTTTAAAACATCTTTTGGATCTGATACATCAGTTTTTATAGTTAAAACATCTTCTTCCTGTAATGTTGAAATAAGTTCATTTTTTAGTTCTTTAATGGCCCCTTCACATATATCCACCAAAACTAACCTTGCTCCTGTTTTAGCAAATGCCCTACTAACAGCTTCTCCAATTCCGCGACCTGCCCCTGTTATTAAAACCACTTGATCACTAAAATTATAATTTATTCTGTAGCCTTCCATTGCTTAATCAAACCTTCTCTTTCATAAAAATAATTATTATAGTCATTAAAATTGTTTTTATCCCTGTCAGATTTTTAAAATTTATAAACTTATTTTAAAACGTAAACCACTTTTCAATAAACTTTTAATAACTTAAAATATAAAATTAACTGACTAACTCCCGAGCCACATCAAATGTTTTTAGGTGTCAAGCCATAGTAATTAATAAGATCTTCGTAACAATTTGCAGATTGACCAAACTCATCATTGATTCCAATTTTTTTAATTTTAATTAATTCCTCGCTTAAGGCTTCGCTAATCGCTCCTCCTAAACCGCCAATGATATTGTTTTCCTCAGCAGTAATTACACTCTTTACATCTTTAGCAAATTTCTTTACATTTTCTATATCTAAAGGCTTTATAGTGCTAACATTTACTACGCGAGTTGAAATGCCCATTTCCAATAAAGTTTTTCTTGCTTCTAACGCCTGAGAAACCATTATTCCACAGGTAAAAACTGTAATATCGTTTCATTCGGCTACTTTAAAAATTTTACCAATTTCAAATGAATCTTCTTCGTTTGTTACATTTGTCAAATCATTACGATTAATTCTAATATAAACTAGCCCATTATATTTAATAAATAATCTCACGACTTTTCTTGTTTCTATTGCACTCTCTAAAACATTTGAATAACTCGCATCTGCAGATACTTTTTGACTAAAGATATAATTATCTGTCTTTAAATCCTCAAAAGAAAAACAACCCTCTATAGCATCAGAGATTACCTCATAATAAGTCCTTTGAACTAAAACGATATTATTTTTATTTTCTTTAATAAAAGTTAAAAAAGTTTCCTTATCTTGAGCATATTTTTGGATTAAGTTTTCATAATATTATATACACTTTTTCCTAATAATTCTTTGGAAAAACTCATTATAATTGTCTTTTATTTCGTAAAAGGAATTTGCTCTTCCGTAAAATATCTTTCAGTAATTATTTTATCTTCGGTAAAGAAGTTTACTATAGCCTTTCCTTGGGCTTTAATATCAGCATACTGAGATTCCTTCATACCACCAAATGGCAAATATGAAACAGGAGCAGGAATACCAATATTTATCCCGATCATGCCTGCTTCTACTTCCAGTTTAAACTTTCTTGCATAGTAGCCATTCTGGGTATATATGGAAGCACCATTGCCATATTTATGATCATTTATAATCTTAATTGCATCATCTAAAGTATCTGCTTTAATTATCGATACGACCGGCCCAAATATTTCAGTATCATGTATCTTCATTTTAGGTTTTACATCGGTAAATACCGTAGGGCCAATGAAGTATCCGTCTTCACAACCAGGCACTATTATATCCCTTCCATCCAGTGCCAGATTTGCCCCTTCTTTTATACCTTCTTCAATCATAGATAGAATAAAGTCCTTGGCTTTTTTGGATATTACCGGTCCCATAACCAAAGACTGGTCTGCTACTTTTGGGTCCAGTGGATCTGCTACTATTATATTTTTTGAATCTTCTATAAACCTAGCACATAGGGTCTCATACACATCTCCTACTCCGATAATGACAGAAGAAGCCATACATCTCTGTCCGGCACAGCCATAACAGGAAGTAGTCGCATTTCTTATCACCTGGTCTAACTTAGCATCTGGCATAACTACCAGATGATTTTTAGCACTTCCCATGGCCTGAAATCTTTTATTTGTCTTAGCACACTTTTCCGCAACAATTTTACAAGTATTAGTAGAACCTACTATGGATATACCCTTTACCTTTGGGCTATCCATAAAAGCCTCTGCAACGGTTTTATCTCTATTTACAAGATTAAATACTCCTGGAGGAAAGCCAACATGGTCTATATATTCTGTAATTATCTGCATGGTCATAGGAACCTGCTTCGATGCTTTAATTACAAAAGTGTTTCCGGTGGCCAGAGCATAAGGCAGGAACCAGAATGGAACCATAGCTGGAAAATTAAAGGGTGCAATCATAGCAAATACTCCTATGGGTAGCCTTATTACTTCTCCGTCTATATCAAAGGAAGTTCCAATTATTTTATCTCCCTGCTGAAGCATAGGCATGCCCGCTGCAACTTCTATATTTTCATAGACACGTTTAAACTCCGCTTTTGCATCAGGTATGGATTTCCCCATCTCAGAAACCAGGACTCTTGAAAGCTTTTCTTCGTTGGCTCTAAGCAGTTCGTTTAATTTAAATAGAGGTCTTATTCGCCTGGCTACCGGGGTAGCACTCCACCCGGGATATGCATCCGCAGCTGCGGCAATAGCACGGTTTGCTTCTTTGGTTGTTGAAAGTGGGACTTTGGCTATTATTTCTCTTGTGGCCGGATTTTCTACATCTAGATACCCGTTATTTTTTGGATCTATCCATTTGCCACCAATATAATTTTTTATTACCTTCGCTTCTTTTGTTGGTTCTTCTAAAATGACCATTGTTTATCTTAACTCCTCAGTTTATTTTTTTTATTTTTATATTTATTTATTCTAAAAACTTAAATCATAAGTCCCAAATTGTCCGATTGTTTTTACTAATATCTATATATCTATTAAGTAAGCAATTTTCACGCCAATTATATTTTTTGGATATAATTTCTTTGAAAACTTAAGAGATATCAATAAGTTCACGATAAATGGCGTACATTTATATTTTGCAATAAATAGCTTTTTAATTATTAATGCTGTGTTATGCTACAGCATTTTGCGACATTCTAATTCAAAAAACTCTCTTCCTAGAACGAGTAAAAGATAAGAATAAGTTATCTCAACTTTTTACAATAGACTCCCACGCCTTTACAGACGTGGTACTCACTTTAACAGACTGTCATCTGTCCCGTTTTCCGGGAATTTGCTCTCATCCCCACCTTAACAGATGGGGAATTCCCGCTAAATTAAACTAAAAATTATAAAGTTTATTAGTTTTTTTCTTAATTAATTCTTTGGTTTCTTTTACAATATTTTCAGAAGTTAAG
>SDBT01013368.1_pt1 | contig 13153 bp, 17 predicted proteins | sample 2277101 | NCBI WGS metagenome assembly SDBT01 (sample SAMN10404973, study PRJNA504765) | marine sediment metagenome | isolation source: marine sediment core GS10_PC15, 103 cmbsf | place: Arctic Ocean: Southern Knipovich Ridge | collected 2010 | reverse complement strand
TCGCGTTGGAACGACGCAAGACTGCCCGAATCCGAGCCACGAGTTCCTCGAGAGCGAACGGCTTCGTGATGTAATCGTCGGCCCCGGCGTCGAGGCCGCGGACGATGTCGGTCACCCGCGACTCCGCCGTCAGCAGCACAAGAGGCACGCTGGTCGTCGCCGGATTGGTGCGAAGCTTCTTCAGCACCTCGTACCCGGCGGCTGCATCCTGCGAAAGGTCCACCAGGAAGAGATCGGGTGGATGCTCGACGCCCATGGCGAAACCTTCCTCGGCTGTGGACGCGCTCTTGGTCGCGTAACCCTCGAGTTCGAGGTTGGTCGTGACAAAGCGGACGATGTCCGGGTCGTCGTCGATCAGAAGGATTCGTTCGCTCATTCGACTCCATCGGCAGCGGCCCTCAGTCGCTCCACCGCTGCGACCGGGTCCGGATCGCCAAAGATCGCCGTACCGGCGACGATGACATCCGCACCGGCGGCCCGAGCCAGTGGCACGTTGTCGGGGTTGATTCCCCCGTCGATCTCGATATCGGCACGTAGACCCTCCGAATCAACAAACTTCCTCGCAGCCTCCACCTTGCCCAGGACCTCAGGAATAAAGGCCTGGCCTCCAAAGCCCGGGTTGACCGACATGACGAGCACCAGGTCGCAGAGTTCGACATAAGGGACCACGGCATCAAATGGCGTAGGCGGGGACAGCACCAGCCCGAAGTCGAGGCCCGCATCCCGTGCTGCTGCGGCAGCTCGGGTCGGGTCGGGGTGGACCTCGATGTGGACCGTGACCAGATTGCCTCCTGCCTGCGCCAGCGGCTCGAAAAGGCTGATCGGATTCGACACCATCAGATGGCAGTCGAAGTAGAGGTCAGTGGTCGCCCGAAGCGACTGGATGACCGGCATTCCAAACGTGAGATTGGGCACGAAATGGCCGTCCATCACATCGACGTGAAGCAAATCGACATGCTGCTCTACCCGAGAGACCTCATCTGCCAGATGGGCAAAGTCTGCAGCCAGAAGCGACGGTGCAATCTTGACAGGCATGGGGCCAGAGTAGGGCGCAGTGCCCCCGAGAGGGCCACACCTCGGTGTGGCAGGCGCACGAAGTCGTCTTCCGTTCTCTGCCTGGGAGCGCCTACACCGCTCCACGAACCTGCCCAGCCGTTGAAGGCGGTGCCAGCGAGTTGTCCGACCAGAGCATGGCGCTACCAAGCGGACTCGGACAACGGAAAACTCGCTGCACCTGCTCCTTAGAGGCGGATGGGCGCGTCTTCCACCTCTTTCGCCATCGCGTCGAGAACGGGCTGCAGCCAGCGGTAGGCTCGTGATTCATGGAGAGATATCGAGTCACACCCGGCACCGCCGTCGACCTCGCGGCTCTGGATCCGGCTGACACCGCCGCCTTCTCGAACGGCAAGGCCGGTGCCAAGAAGAGGCTCAGGGCCCTAAACGACCGCATGGAAGCGCTTCAGGAGCTTCTATTTGCGGAGAGCCGACACAAGGTGCTCATCGTTCTGCAGGCGACGGACACCGGCGGCAAGGACGGCACGATTCGCCACGTTTTCGAAGGTGTCAACCCGCAAGGGGTCAAGGTTGCTTCGTTCAAGAAGCCGACACCGGAAGAACTCGGCCACGACTATCTGTGGCGGGTCCACGCTCACACCCCCCGAACGGGGGAAATCACAATCTTCAACCGGAGCCATTACGAAGACGTACTGGTGGTGCGAGTCCACTCACTGGTCGACGAAACCACTTGGTCACGCCGCTACGACCACATCAACGACTTCGAAAGCATGCTGGCGGATGAAGGCACAACAATCCTCAAGTTCTTTCTGCACATCTCGCGAGATGAGCAGGCCGAGCGGCTGCGAGCCCGTCTGGCGACTCCGGACAAGCAATGGAAGTTTGCGGCGGGAGACCTCACCGAACGCGAGCGCTGGAGCGACTATCAAGCCGCATTCCAGGACATGCTGTCGCGCACCAGCACGCAATGGGCACCGTGGTACGTGGTTCCGGCCGACCGCAAGTGGTATCGCAATCTTGTGGTTTCGGAAGTGATCATCGCGGCGCTCGAGGATCTCGACATGAGTTTCCCTCCCCCCGAAGAGGGCATCGACTCTATCGAGATCACCTGAGGTCGGCCGGCTCCGCGCGTCTACCGTTCATCCAGGCCACAGCAGTCATCGCCGGCTTGCCCGCCGGTTGCACCTCGATCAGTTCGATCGACCCAGTGCGACTTCCGAGGATCACCCGACCGTCGATCAAGCAAGCCTCCCCGGGCGTCGCGGTGACGTCAGAACTCCTGGTCACTGCCCAGATCTTGAAGCGCTCGCCATCCACCAGACACCATGCCCCCGGCTTCGGGTTGAAGGCGCGAACCGCCCGATCTACCGCCTCAGCCGTATGGCGTGTCGGATCGATGTGCGCCTCATCGGTCGAGACTTTCGCCGCGGCCGTGGCCAGCGCGTCATCTTGCGGCACCGCCGTCACCTCACCTGCCAGAAACCGTGGCAGGGCAGATTCCAACAGAACGCCCCCGGCCTCGGCGATCCTTTCGGTCAGGCTGCCGGTGTCGTCGCCGGACTCGATGGGGATACGTGCCACGGCAAACACCGGACCGGTATCGAGTCCCGCGTCCATCCTCATGAGTGAAACGCCCGTCTCTTCGTCACCCGCCAGGATGGCGCGAACCACCGGACTAGCCCCGCGCCAGCGCGGCAGCAACGAATAGTGAACATTTACGAAACCCTGGGTCGGAACTTCCAGCAGGTCGGGCTTGATGAGCCGACCGTACGCGGCAACGACCGCTATGTCCGGTGAGACGTCTGTCACCACATCGAACAACTCGGATCCAGTGGCCGGCTGAGCGATCGAGAGGCCCCACATCGTCGCGGCATCCTTGATGGGCGGAGCTTCCGGCCGTTTGGATCGACCCCGTGGTCGATCGGGGCGAGTGATCACCAGACTCACGTCGGCAACCTCTTGCAGGGCCGACAGGATCGGGATCGCCGCCGCTGGTGTCCCCATGAAGACGGCACGCGAACGGGGGGCCACTCCCTGGGCCGGGTTGGAGATCACTTCTCGCCCCGGGTGAGGCCCTCTTGGCGCAATTCACGCAACGCATCCTTGCGAACCCTACGGGGGAGCCGCTTGAGCAGAAGAGTGCCCGTGAGATGATCTAACTCGTGTTGGAGTACCCGCCCAATCAACTCGTCTCCTTCATACACCACCGGCCGACCATCGACGTCGAGGCCGCTCGCCCGGGCGTAGGCAGATCGCTTGATCGGCCAGTATCGCTCGGGCACGCTCAGGCAGCCCTCCTCGTAAGTCCAGGATCCGCTCGTCTCCTCCATCAATGGGTTGATGAGATGGAACGGGCCGTCGCCGATGTCGCAAACGACTACCCGGAGAGGCACTCCTATCTGCGGGGCGGCCAGACCGATACCCGGGGCCTCATACATCGTCTCGAACATGTCGTCGACCAGGCGACGAACGTCGTCGCCAACCGGCTCGACCAGACGCGCCTCCATCCGGAGGACTGGGTCGGGGTAGATACGGATCGGGAATATGGCCATTCTTGCTGCGGAGGATAGGGCCGGGCGGCGGGTGTCCCCGGAGACGGCTCTTAGGGCATAGCGGGTCAGTCGCTGGTCGTGGCCTGTGGGCACCGCGTGGGGTCTCCAGGGCTAGGTTTCCCGAAACACCCGACCCCCGGACACCCAACACCCGATAGCCGACGACTGACTCTGATCGGGCATCGGGCATCGGGAGACGGCGCGGGAAACGTCGCCCTGCGAGACCCAGCATCCGGCCAATAGGTTGTACGAGTTCCCCATCTGCTTACAGATCCACCGGATCGGCATCGATCCTTACTCGGGCACCGCCCTCGCGCCAGCGCGACACAACCGATCGCACCGCCACCCGTGCTGCAGTCAGATCCTGGCCTTGCAGCAACCACCTGGTTCGGCCACCGCTCTCGGCCGGGCCGAGCACCTCGGCCCGCTTGCCGACCGCATCATGGAGCTCATCGGCAGCATTCACCGCCGGATCCTCGACCTCGATGACCATGACTTCTCCCCCCGGCGGAAACCCGGCAGCGGCACGTTCTGCCGAATCGATCCGTACGAAGGTGCTCGGATCGGCGCGCCGGATCGCTTCGATGACCGGATGTGAGGGATCAGACGTCTGAATCAGGCCGCGGCGACCCCGGCCGCGCCCCGCAGCGGCAACCGCCCGTGCCAGAAGTCGCAGCGCATCTTCAGCCGCCCGATAGGTCGGTGCAACGATCGGTCCGTCTGCATCCACGACGATGGTGAGACCGACCGTCAGACCGGGCAGATCTCGTTCGGTCCCGACCACGACCAACCGCCCACTTCCCACATCTCCGACATTCTCCCGGCCCACGACACGAGCGGCCTCACCCGCGACCCGCGAGACGCCCGAGCCCATCATCTCGAACCGTCCAAAGCCACACTCCGCACATTCTTCCGAGCGGGTGTCGCACCGGGCGCAGATACCGGCATCGAACGCCCCCGAACCGCACCGCGGACATTTGCGGAGCGCCTTACAACGAGCACACCGGTGCGCCGTGCTCCGGCGGTGAGTGAACAACAGGACCGGCGTCTCTGCGGACACCGAGGCCCGCAGCGCGGCCCTCGCCGTCGGACCGAGGAGCGCCCCAACGCCGTCCTCCGTGCGCCGATCGACCACCTCCACCTGCCCCCAGGGTCGTCCGGTCGCAGGGATTCGATGAGCCGTGCCAAGAGCAAGGGCCTCTGCGGTGGGAACAAGTCCCATCAGAACGAGTCCGAACCGCTCGACCTGAGACCGTTTGAGCAGGATCTCGCGAGCGTGGGTCGTTGGAGTCGACTTGTCCTTCATGCCGCGGCGACCCTCCCCGACCACGAAGGCCGCCGCCAAGTCGCGGACGGGCCAGAACGCCGAAGCCCGTGTTCCGACCACGAGCGACCCGGGTCGAGCCGCGGCCTCGACCCAGGCCCTCGTCTTGTTCGCATCCGATTCGGCCGAAGTGCTCGTCACCACCCGGTCGCCAAGAATTGCCGTAAGTTCCCGCGACAGCACCTCGCCTTCGACAACGGTCGGGGCGATCACGAGGCCGCTCCTACCATCGTTCAGCGCCGGCAATATGGCCGCCGCAATCGGTGTCGCCCATGGTTCGCCGCCGATCCAGATCTCAGTCGAAGGCCGCTTCCGGGCCATCAGTGCGGCGGCCATCCGCGGCGATGGCACCTCACCCATCCTCACCAGCCGGGACCTATCTTTCCAGGTGCGAGCCTTGGGCAGATTGGGCGGAGTCGCTTTGTTCAGGACGGCAGCGAGTGGGGCCACGTACCTGATCGCCGCCCAGCGCATCACCTGGAGAAACCTGGCATCGAAGACCGGGAGGTCTCCCGATCTGGCCAAGACGGATTTGAGACGGGCAGCGTCTCCATCGCTCTCGGCGACAACCCAACCTCGGACCCGCCGTCCTCCAAGGGGGACGCGAACGATTGCGCCCACGCCCGCCTCGATGCCCTCCGGAACGGCATATGCAAAGCCGTCGTCCACGGAGAACGACGGAACATCCGGCACGACTCGAACGATTCGGGTCAGGTGGGAGCTCTCTCTTCCGCGATCAGATCCCACAGTCGGGCAGCCACCTGACGCTTGCTCATCACCGGCCACCCATCACTGTCACCGTTGGGATGAATGATCGTGACCCGGTTGGTGTCGACGCCGAAGCCGGCGTCGGGCAGCGTCACGTCGTTGGCCACTAGGAGGTCTACACCTTTGGAGGACGCCTTCTCCACCGCCTGTTCGACAGATCCGGTCTCGGCTGCGAACCCGACCAGAAACGGAGGGTTCTGCTGAGAAGCCACGCCGGCGAGGATGTCCGGGGTCGGCACCAGCTTCACCTCGGGCGGCCCGGCCGCCCGGCGCAGTTTCGTCTCGGCTTGATCCTGAGGCTTGAAATCGGCTACCGCAGCCACCAGCACCGCGACGTCCACGCCTCCGGCGCGCTTCCAGACAGCGTCGGCCATCTCATCAGCGGTCTCGACATCGACCACCTCGATCGAATCGGGCACCGGGATGTCGGCGGTGGTCACCAGCGTCACCGCAGCCCCACGAGCCGCGGCCTCGACGGCGACCGCCGTCCCCATCTTGCCGGTAGAACGATTCCCAATATATCGAACCGGGTCGATGGGCTCGCGGGTTCCTCCGGCGCTGACCAGCACACTCGTGCCCGCCAGCGATCCCCTGCCGAGCAGAGTCTCGACACCGTCGGCAATGACTTCGGGTTCACTCATCCGGCCGGGACCCTCATCCCCACCTGCAAGAGCCCCACTTTCAGGCCCGACGAGGTGGACCCCATCGGCCCTCAGAAGGCTCACATTGCGCTGAGTAGCCGGACTCTCCCACATCTCGGTGTGCATGGCGGGAGCAACCACCACAGGCCCCGTGAAGGCGAGAACCGTCGCCGAAAGCAGATCGTCGCTGAGACCGTTGGCGAACCGAGCCATTGTCGCCGCCGTCGCAGGAGCGATCACGATGAGATCCGCCCAGCGTGCAAGTTCAGTGTGCGGACTCACCGACTCTTGACCAAAGAAGCCCTCGTACGGCGGGGATCCCGTGATCGCCGCCAGCGTCTGTGGGCCGAGAAACTCGCCCGCCGACGCGGTCATGATTGCCCGAACCTGGGCGCCTCTCTCGATGAGGCGACGCGCCAAATACGCGGCTTTGAAGGCGGCGACACCGCCGCTGACCCCAAGCAGGACCCGGCGACCGGTCAGCACAGTCGCTACTCGTCGCGGTCGACGACAACCTTGTCTGCCGCTATCTCCTCGAACGCAATCGAGAGCGGCTTACGCGACAGGGAGTGGACCTGTGGTGGGATGTACCCACCGATGCCCTCGCCGAGCTGGTTGAAGTAGGCATTGATCTGGCGAGCGCGGCGAGCCGCGAGCACGACCAGGGTGAACCGTTGCTCGGTGCGTTCAAGCACGGTTTCGATAGGAGGTTCAATCATCGTTATTCATCACTGGTTCGGGAACGGTTGCGAGTATATCGGTCATCTGGTCGATGGCCGCATCAAGGCCGTCGTTCACGACAACGTGATCAAACAACTCGCGGCTCGCTTCGATCTGTTCGTTGGCCACGGCCAGACGGGCCGAAACATCTGCCTCCGACGTATCGCCGCGCGACCGCAACCGCCGCGCCAGCTCCTGCATGTCGGGCGGAACGATGAAGATCATGAGAGCATCCGGGAACCGCTCGCGAACGATGCGCGATCCGACGATCTCGATGTCCAGCAATACATCGTTTCCGGCGGCCAGCTCCCGATGGAGTTGATCGGCCGGGGTCCCGTACATGTGCCCTCCGTACTCCGCCCACTCGACGAGTTCGCCCGCAGCGACGGCCCTAGCGAATTCGTCGCCGTCGACGAATCGGTAGTCGACCCCTTCAACCTCGTCCGGCCGCGGTGCCCGTGTCGTCATCGACACGGAGAAGGAGAACGGACGCCGTTCCGCCAGTCCGTCGACAACGGTGGATTTCCCTACGCCGGATGGCCCCGACACGACGATGAGCCGGCCGCGTCGGGGCTGGTCAGGAGAGCGCTGCGAGGAGGGCCTCCTTCTGCTTCCGTCCGAGTCCGCGCAACCGGCGATTCTCGGAGATTCCCAACTCCTTCATCAGACGGAAAGACTTCACCTTCCCCAAGCCGGGGAGAGCGGTGAGGATCGCTTTGACCTTGATGCCACCTATGAGGTCGTCGTCCGCTTTGGCAAGGGCATCTGAAAAGCTCAGCTCACCCGAACCGAGGGCTTGGCGAACGTCGGCTCGAGCCCGACGAGCTTCGGCCGCCTTGGCGAGGGCGGCGGTTCGCTGTTCGGGGGTGAGTTTCGGGGGATTGCCCATGGGTGCGACCTCCTGGTGCGCCGAGCGTATCAAGCGCCTCGCGCCACTTCGACATATGGAGCCACAGCGGCTGCCGGATCTGCGGCTCGGGCGATCCCGGCGTCCACGACGACGGCCAACGCCCCTTTCGACAGCGCCTCCGCTACCTCCGCCACGGACACGGCTTCGTACACGACGACCGGGAGACCGGGTGCCACCTGCACCACCACCCCGACGTCACCAACCAATCCGAGGACGGCGGCAATTCGGGTGTCGGCCAATCCCTGAGCAAGCCCGCTGACGGCCTTGCCGCGCCCGCCGGGTGGGTCGGGTGCTTCGGGAGGTACCGTCGTCGCCAACAGCGCGGCACCGTAGGTCGCCACCACCTCGGCGGCGGCGGCGGTGGCGACAGGCCCGATCGCACCGTCCACGGTGACCCAACTCGCCCCGAGAGACGCCAGTGCTCGTACGGCGGCCACAACCTCAGTGGGCGTGCCCCCGATCCGCGCATCGGCCAGCACCTCGGCTTCAGATCGCACCGTCGCGATGACCGCCGGCCCAACCCGGTTCAAAAGCCGCGGGCCAATACGGACTCCGACCCCAGCTTCGCCGACCGACCGTGCCACCCGGCGGGCCTCCGTCGCCGTCGGAACGTCGAGCGACACGACGAGCCGATTCATTCTCCGGCCGCGACCTGCTCGTCGGCGAGCTTGGCGAGGACACCGTTGACGAAACCTCCGCTGCGTTCGGTGGAGTAAGCCTTCGCCAACCGAACCGCTTCACTGATAACCACCGGCACCGGAGTTCGGGTGTGATGACGTAGCTCCCACAATGCGATCCGAATCACGTTTCGATCTACCGGAGGCATCCGCTCGACCCTCCATCGTCGTGAAACCCCGCCAATGGCAGCATCGAGCGTCTCACGCTCGGCCCATACCCCTGCAACCAGCTCCGCAGCCCGTCGTCCCAGATCGCCCGTAAACGGCTCAGAACCGCGTTGATCGGCCTCATAGAGACGCCTGAGAGCTTCCTCACGGGCCTCGGGGCGGTTCATGGAGGGTTTCGCCTACCCGGAGACCCGAGTCATATATCCGCCGGTCCGGGTATCGACCTTGATGCGGTCGCCCTGTTCCACGAATAGGGGGACTTGAACGACCAGTCCAGTCTCCAGCGTGACCGGCTTGGTCGCACCGGAAACCCGATCTCCCTTGACCCCTGGCTCGGCTTGGGTGACCTCCAACTCGACCGATACCGGCAGGTTGATGCCGATGGGCCGGCCCTCGTACATCGCCAGATCGATCGAATCGCCTTCCTTCAGAAAGGAGACGGCATCGCCGATCTCGTCGGATCCGAGCGCGATCTGGGTAAATGTCTCACCGTCCATGAAGTGGAATCCCAAGTCGTCGCGATAGAGAAACTGGTGATTCCTGCGGTCGATGATCGCTTGCTGGACGTTCTCGTCGGCCCTGAAGGTCCGATCGACCACGACTCCCGACTCCACATTCTTCAGTTTCATGCGGACGAATGCTTTGCCTTTACCCGGCTTGACATGCTGGTACTCGACAATCTGGAAAATCCCGTTGTCGAGGTCGAGCGCCATACCGGGCCTGACATCGTTGGTGGAAATCATGGTGTGCTGGGCTCCTTCGAAGACCTGGTGAGGACCTTCGATCCTGATTCGGTGACCAAGACCATGTCCTCTATTCGTACTCCCCCGACTCCCGGCAGGTAGACGCCGGGTTCCACGGTTATCGCGTCCCCCGGCATCAGGACGTCATCGTTGCCGGCTCGCACCCAGGGAGGCTCATGTATCTCCAGACCCACTCCGTGTCCGGTGCTGTGGAGGAACTGCTCCTCGTATCCGTACCCGCGAAGAACTTCTCTCGCCGCTTCATCCACCGCACCACACGTGACCCCCGGTGCAACCGCATCAAGGCCCACCTCCTGCGATTCGGCTACGGCTCGATAGACCTTCCCCATTCCGGCGTCAGGCTGCCCCGACAACCACACGGTGCGCGACATGTCGCTGTGGTAACCCTCAACGGTGCAGCCGTAGTCGAGCAGCAGCAGACCGTCGCCGACCGGGTTGCGACCCGACCGATAATGCGGAATCGAGGCTCCAGCGCCCGCGGCGACAATGGGATCCCACCCTGCTGCCTGACCTCCTGCCTTGCGCATCTCGTCGATGAGACGCCATCCCAGCTCCTCCTCCGACAGCGTCGGCGCAGCGAGCTGTCTGAGAGCAGAGAAAGCCGTGTCGCCGGCATCGGCTGCAGCTTGGAGCGCGGCCACCTCGTCGTCATCCTTGGTGCGACGCAGCGCCTCGACCGCCCCACTCCCCGGAGTCACCTCGATGCCGGTCTCCTTTCCGAAGCTCTCCGAGAACTCCCACGTGACATCGTCCGCCTCGAGATGAACTCCGTCCAGACCGTCGACGAGAGATCGAAACACATCCCACATTCCACTCGTATACACGACCAGGTCGGCATCCGGCAACGTGCTCACAAGCTCAGCGGCAAGCTCGCCGTATCGGCCGTCTGTCACGAAGGTGGCCGGGCCGCCGGGCCTGACGAGCATCCAGCCGCTCGACCCTGTGAAGCCGGTGAGATACCTCAAGTTCGGGGCCTTCGAAACCAGCAAGGGGGCGTCGATCGCCGCACCCAAGGCTTCCAGACGTAGGGCGTGATTCATTCGTCTCCGATACCGATCGCGTCGAGGCCGGCGTCGAGGGTAGCCGGGTCGATATGAGACACCTGAGGACGACCTAACGCCTCGAGCAGCACCATTCGCAGGCCGCCGGAGTCGTTCTTCTTGTCGATCAGCATCAGCTGGTGGAGATCTCCCCGACTCACTCCCGGACATTCAACCGGCAGACCCAACGCTGCAATAACGCGCCGGACCCGGTCCTCATCCTCGAACCCGCAGACCATACGAGAGATGGCCGAGGCAGCGACCATGCCGACCGCGACCGAACGTCCGTGACTCCAACCGGCAAGGGCTTCGACCGCATGCCCGATGGTGTGCCCGAAGTTGAGATGAGCTCGGGGCCCCGCCTCCCTGAAGTCGGCCTCGACGATGTTCGACTTCACCGCAATAGCGCGTTTGACCACTTCCTCGAGATCGGCGTGGAGACCGGAGCGTTCGATCGCATCCACCAGAGCGGAATCGCCGATCAGGCCCGCCTTGAGAGCCTCAGCCATTCCTTCGGCGAGCAGCTCGTCCGGTAACTCGTCAAGCAGGTCCACATCGATGATGACCCGATCGGGATGAGCGAAGGTGCCGACAAGGTTCTTGCCGCCGACGTTGAGGGCCGTCTTGCCTCCGATTGCGGCGTCGACCGCTCCGAGGAGAGTCGTAGGCACGTACCGAGCCTCGACGCCGCGCATGTAGACAGACGCGATGAACCCGGCGACGTCGGTGAGAGCCCCTCCGCCGATGGCGACCACGGTCCCATCCCGCCTAACGCCGATTTGTCCCATCCATGCCGTCGTCTCCTCGACCACCCTGAACGACTTCGCCGCCTCTCCATCGGGAAGCAGGCGCGTCACCACCGGGATGCTCCGAGCCTCTAGATCGGAGGCGACCCGGGTCGTCACGTGCGCCGCGCCGGGCTGAGCGAGCAGCACCACAAGGGTTTCGGTGCCGTCGGCCACGCCAGCGAGGACGTCGCGACCGATCGTGACGGAAGTCACGTCCGCGGCAAAGCGCTCGCCCATGCCTCCACCACCAGCTCGGCTACTTCTTGAGGTGTGCGGTCGTCGGTGTCGACCACCACATCGGCCAGGCCGGCGTACCGGTCGCGGCGCAGATCGTCGATCTGCTCGATGGCTGCAAGTCCATCCGCCAGGAGAGGCCGTTCCTCTCCAGTGCCAATTCGGTCGCGCAAGGTACCGATCGTCGCCCTCAGCCAGACAACTAATCCGCTGGCGCGCATGATGTCGGAAGCTTCAGTCATGACCGCCCCACCGCCGGTAGCCACCACCGCAGCCCCTCCGGCCAGAGATCGAACGACATCAACTTCGACCGCGCGAAACCTGGCCTCGGATTCACCAAAGAGTTCGTTGATGCTGCGCCCCGCCTCCTCCTCGATAATGGCGTCGGCGTCTGCCCATTCGCAGTCGAGTGCTGCGGCCACAAGAGGCGCCACGGTGGATTTCCCGGACCCCATCATCCCGATCAGCCAGATCGGCCGCAGCATCAGAAATGCTCGAGCCGACTGCGATACCGCGCCATGGAATCTCGAACGTCGCTGATGGTGTCTCCTCCAAGCATTCGGGACACCTCGGCGGCGATCACGAACGCGACCATCTGCTCGGCGACTACGCCGGCCGCGGGAACGGCACACACATCAGATCGCTCGCGGAACGCCTCTGCCCTCTCCTTGGTGACGACATCCACGCTCTGTAGCGGCCGCATGAGCGTCGAGATGGGCTTCATCATCGCTCGGACTATGACGGGCTCACCGTTCGTGATCCCGCCTTCCAAGCCGCCGGCGCGATTCGTCCCCCTGGTAAATCCGGTGCCGTCGTGACCGATCTCGTCGTGAGCAGCCGATCCCAGCGCCGCTGCCACCGCCGCGGCGTCCCCAATCTCCACACCCTTGATCCCCGGAATCGACATAACCGCTCCGGCGAGAAGTCCGTCGAGCTTGCGGTCCCAGTGGGTGTGGCTTCCGATGCCCGCCGGGACACCATGTACCACCACCTCGATGATCCCGCCAAGGGTGTCGCGCTCTTCATGAGCGCGGGCGATCTCCTCCAACATGCCGACCTCGGCTTCCTTGTCGAGCGTGCGAACCGGAGACGCGTCGATGCGATCGAGTACCCCCGGACCGGGATGATCGCCCCCGGCAACGGACACTCCTCCGATAGCCAGAACATGGCTGAGAACCGATATCTCGACCTGTTCGAGGTAGATCTTCGCCAAGATCCCGGCAACAGTCCTGGCGGCCGTCTCCCTCGCAGAGGACCGCTCAAGAATGTCCCGGGCGTCATGCGTGTCGTACTTTTGCATACCGGCCAGGTCGGCATGGCCGGGCCGCGGCGTAGTCAGCGGCCTCCGGGTCTCTCCAGGATCCGGTGACATCTCCTCCACCCACTTCGGCCACTCAGTGTTTCTGATCACCACGGCCACCGGCCCCCCGAGCGTCCGGCCGAAACGAATCCCGCCCAGGATCTCTATTTCGTCCTGCTCGAGAGCCATACGCCGCCCGCGGCCCGCTCCCATCCGGCGACGAGCCAATTCGGTCGCAATCCGCTCCCGAGAG
>SDBT01013367.1_pt1 | contig 13154 bp, 11 predicted proteins | sample 2277101 | NCBI WGS metagenome assembly SDBT01 (sample SAMN10404973, study PRJNA504765) | marine sediment metagenome | isolation source: marine sediment core GS10_PC15, 103 cmbsf | place: Arctic Ocean: Southern Knipovich Ridge | collected 2010 | reverse complement strand
TGAAGAGTAACTCCGAGACCAGATCCCAGCGCAGCGAAGGCCGCAGCCTGATAGTAGTTCACGCGGTAAGGAGAGAGTGTCGAGAGTTTAGCCGTGATAAAAGTCGTAGCTAAGAAGGTTAATGTAAGTTGAATGGCCATCCACAGTCGTCTCTTATCCTCCGCTATGTATTGTGCTAGAGGAAGGGCTATAAATGTACTAAGAGAGAGAGCAGCACCTGCAGGGAGAGTTCCCCAGATCATCGGTCTCTTTTTTAATACAAATGCAACTGTCTTTATGGCAAGAAGTACCGAAGCGCCACCAACTAGACTAAAGAGTCCGATCTTTACACTCTTTCCTACCAATGTTTTGAAAGAACTTTCCTGCTCATTACCAGCGCTGTATTCTTCTATAAGAAAGATGGTGGCCGCCATCAAACCGTAGAGTGCGGCATTTAGGTAGCTTATCTGAGTGTTAAAGAGCTTACTAGCTAATTTGGGTGTTGCGGCGGCGGTTATACCGAGGATGATCAATGCTCCAGCAACTTTGCCTGCCGTATTCTTTTCGCTTAGAGGAAGGGCGATCATCGATGAAGCTGAAATAACGAGGGTAGCATTCATGGTTCCATAGAGTGAGGGGAGATAACGATTGATTAAAGAATTTACTTTAACAACAAGAGGGTAGCCTGCTGCTAAAACGGCCGTTCCTACTAGAGCTGCTGCTCCATAAAGTGCTCCTCCCTGAAGAGAAGTTGTGATTCTATCAGTATTCATATCTTCCTCCCAACTATTAAGAATGTAAACTAAAAACAAGTGATAGTTCAATAAGTGTGACTGCCGCAGCTTGTAGATAGCCTATGCGGTAGCTTGAGATCGATTTTGATAAACTAGGCGCGATGGCCGTTGTCAGGACAAATATCGCAGCCATTCGAATAAGAAGTTCTCGACAATCGTACTCACTCCTTAGGCTCAATGAAGCAACAGTTGAACCAACGCCTGCAACAACTCCTATTGAGATAGAGCTTTTGGTCAGAGGGACTACTCTGCGGGCGAGAGTAAAACCCAAAGGGAGTACTCTGCGGGCGAGAGTGTAACCCAACTTAAGTCCATAGCCACAAGTTACGACTGCCAATGCTATGAATGCTGTAGTAAGCGCAACTTGATAAGATTTTACTGAATTACCATTATTCATTGAAGTTGCTAGTGAAGCACCGAGAGTACCATAGGCAGCTGCTCCGAGGTAACTCACGCGGCGAGGACCGAAACTCGAGAGCTTTGGAGTGATTAAAGTCGTAGCTGTTATGATAGAAAGAGCAAGCATGCCACTTCTTGTCTGATGGTTCTTTTTATCTTTCGTTATGAGATAGGTCGTTGCACCTGTAACAGCTGCTGCAGGAATAACTCCCCAAAGATGTGGTGCTCTTCTTATGATAAACTGCACGATCTTAAAAGCAGGATAGGCAAGGATGGTGTAGTTTAATAAGCTAACGACTCCGAATGCAAGGAAATGTTCCCAGCTATAATTGGCCCTCTCTTCTCTATCTGCACCCCAATAAATAGCCATTGGAAGCGCGCCAATATATAAGCTAGCTGGGAGGCTCCCTATGCTTGAAACATAGGCTATAAGAGCTCTACCTAGAAGAAGAGTTGGAGCCATAAGATTTTTACGTCGAAGTAGAGTACTGGCGGCCTGTTCGGCTGGAGTTAGGGCTTTCCATTCGGCAAGTAAACGATTTGGATTCTCCTGGACTCTTTTTACAAAGAGCTTTGCCACTTTCCATGAGGAGGTAGCAGCCCCTACTATTTCTCTATATGCCACTATTGCTGACCACGCCACCACAGCTGTCATAGCAACGGCATACGGCACTGCAACTATGCCTGGCCTGGGTGAGGTAGCCAGAATAACGCCTCCGAGAAGACCAAAGCCTATCGAACCAGCGAAAAGAGTCACTCTATGAGTGGCGAGGGGTGAGAATTTATATGTGAATAGAGTAGTAGCACTTCCGACTATTACAGCTCGAAAAATTTTCATTATTTGGGGATGAGCATCAATCTTGGATAGAGGATGGGTAAGCAGAGAGCTCAAACCTAACATGGCTAGTGGACTGAGTGTTCTCAAAAGAGTTTTGGGTTTGATGGCGAAGAACATGATACCTAACCAGAGAGAAATAATACGCTTTGATCCACTAGGGAAACCAATGGGACTAACTGCATGTGCCATAGCAGCGAAGGAGAGGCCATATAGAGTTGATTGTAGGTAGCTGACACGATAGATAGTAAGTAGGCTCGAAAGCTTGGGTGTAAGAACTGCAGTTGCAACGACAATAGTCAATAGTACAGCATGATTGTTCTCGATTCTGTCATAAAGGAAAGCTCCAATCATTAAGGGTGCAATCGCTGAAGTTGCTGAGATAATACCGGGAATCATCATTCCTTTGATTGAAGGAAAATAACGATTAACTAGAGAGTTTACTCTTCCGGAAAGGGAGCAGACTGGAGCAGAGGCAGCCGTTAAAATAACGGCACCTGCGCCAAAGAGAGTCCCTATAACTAAAGATTTTGTTATTTTGCCTGCGTCCATCAGCCCTTAATTCATCGATTAATGGCTACTATGTTAGAGGATCGATCCTTTTAATTCAATAAACATATTTGAGTTTATGTCATTTGTAATAAGCAGCTTACGATTTTCCAGAATTTCTTGAATTTGAGCTTCTGCATGGGGGGAGAGTTCGGGGTAGTGGGTGTTGAGCCAAGGTAAAAGCTTTTTTTGGATTCGAAAGATCTCACGCTTATAGAAATAGTTGAGATCTTTCTTTGGGTCACGATGGAAGCCTCCCACATCAATTTCTACGACTTGATCGTCGATAAAGCCAAAATTACGGATGAGATGAGGATCTTTGTCGCTATACCCTTTTTGGGCGCGCATTAGAGTGAAATTAAGGAGAGCAGTGATCGCTCTTTTTGCCTTCTCTAACTGGTCGGGGTTTTTAAGGGAGAGTAGATAGGTGTCGGTAGTGATCGCTCTTTTTTGGAGGAGAAAGGGGATAGAGTCGAGTGCGATATGGTGTTTGATTCCGATTCGATCTCTGACGATGAGGCTGCGATTGAGGTGGGAGGTGGGATTGAGATGTAGATAGAAGAGCGCAGTCTCCTCTTTGAACTGCTCATATGAGACGATACAGCTGCTGAAGGTGGAGTTCACCGTCTCTAGTTTCTTTGCTTTCCATCGCTCTCTCTTTGCATCGAGTGAGGCAGGGAGGGGAATGCGGCTGAGTAGGGGGTTCAAGCGCCACCGTTTATGCTTAAAAAACTTGAGAATATAGTGGCCATCTTCGCTGATAAAGACATAGCTTTGGCTGCCGCTATCAAGATAGCGGTAGGGCTGAGAGATGGCGCGCCGAAAGATCTCTACATCTTCTTCTTCTATCGTCACCTCCCAAGCTGGATTGTGAGGAAGGGTGGAGGTGATGCTGGCGAGTGCAAAGCCGTCAGTCAGCGTGTGCGATAGGCGCATCACACCAAAGATTCCGCCAAGAATAAGAATAGAGTACAGCAGTTTTTTCATTCGATTATCGCAAGCAGCTCTTTTTCAAAGTAGTCTAACAGATCGGGATGATTTTTCTCGATCCATCGATGGAAGTTACGGGTGATGCGGACCATTTCAGGTCGGTGCACCCGAGGCTCTTTCTCACTCTGATCAAGAGTGAAACGACCGAAATCGATCTGAAAGGGAGTTGTATCGATAAATCCGAAGTTGGTGCTGAAATCGGGATCCTTATCAAAGATTCCAGCCTTGCAGCGGCTAAGTGCAAGGGTGAGGAGCTCTCTGATCCCTCTCTTCACCTTCTCAACTTCCCCCCTCTCCATCCATCTATCAAATGAGGTGTAGGCGAGCTCCCCCTTTTTTTGGATGAGGAAGGGTAGGGAGTCAAGATCGAGGGAGTGTCTCTTTCCGATTTTATCAATTAGCGTCACCTGGCTCTTTAGATGGGTAGTTCTATCGAGATGGAGAAAGATAAGAGCGCTCTCCTCGCGGAAGAGATCGTAGGCGAGAGAGAGGCTATTAAAGGTTCTTTCAAGGATCTGACGTTTTTTTGCCCGCTTAGCTCGAAGAAGGCCGCTCAAAGGAAGGGTGTTAAGCCAAGGGGGAGTGCGCATATGTTGAAACTTGAAGAGTTTTAGGACGCTCTTCCCATCTTCAGAGAGGAAGACGTAGCACTGGCTGCCAGAGGCATAGTAGGTGAAGGTGTTAGATGTTAAAGCGAGTGACTCAGTGCGCTGCCAGGAGCTGTTATCTCCCGGAGGAGGAAAGACGTTGACCATTGCAAAACCATCTGTCGCTCTATGGCATAGACGTTCTACAGAGAAGAGTGCGAGGGCAATAAAAATGATCTTGAGTAAAAGACGCATGAGGGCATTTTAGAAAGGATGGAGATTTCTGAAAAGCCTTCTTTGAAAAAGCGGTGATCTGTTAATGATGAGATAGGAGGGCTTCAAAGTGAAAAAACTCATCTATCTTTTTTTACTGATTGCGACTTATCTCCATGGATTTCAAGGTATTCCGAGTCAAATTCCCGATGCTGGCTCAGAGGTACGAATCGTCCCTGTAAAGCCCACGCCTGAGTCAAATACCATCACTTTGAAGATGTTCTTTCCTCGCCCCTATGAAAATAAGCGGAAGTCGCCTGTAAATGTCCAGCTTCGGATCGAAGGCTTCCCTCTTGGCACGATGACACAGAATAACCGAGCAAAATTAATCTACAATGATCCTGAGGGGCAGGCGATTCATGTCATCATCGATAACGAACCCTACCTGATCTACAACCAATCGCTTGAGGATTCATTTGATGAGAACCGGGAATATTACGACAAGCTATTAAGTTTTCATATCCCCTTTGTGCTTAACCCCGGCCAGCATGTGATCCGATGTTTTCCAGCACGCTCTTATGGGGAGAGCCTTAAAGGTGAGGGCTGTTTTTCTACAGAGGTCTTCTATTTTCAAGATCGAAAGAAGGCAGATACGATGAATGTCGACCTGAAAAAGCCCTATCTTACCTACAATGAGCCCCAAGGACACTATCCACTGCATAAATCTGATCCTATTCTCTTAGACTTCTACCTCTCAAACTGTCAGCTCTCTACTGATGGCTATAAGGTTCGTGTGAGAATTGATGGGGAGATGGTGCGTGTGCTCACCGAATGGGTTCCATATTTTCTCTATGGAATGGGAAGCGGAAGCCATACGATCAAATTGGAACTTATTGATAAGGAGAATCTTGTGGTACCGGGATTCTTCAATGTCGTAGAGCGTAAAATAGAAATCGAGTAAGTTGGAGTGAGAGTCGTATGGCTAAAAAGCCTAAAAGTGATGAAATGACCATTCTTGATGCTATGGACAATCTCTCCGGCATGGCTGAGCTCGATATTGAGGTCGATAAAGAGGGTGAGGTCGTCGGGGTAAAGAAGGATCTTAATACGTTCAAAAGTCTAAATCCTGAGGAGAGGGAGAAGACGCTCTCTACAGTGAAGAGGACGTTTAAGACGGTCCATAAATATCTTCAGCACGTCTATCAGAAAGATAGAGAGCAGTTGCAAGATGTAGAGATGCAGCGCGGCATCAAAGCGATCATGGTTCTCGCAGAAGAGGCGGCTGATAAGCTCGACAAGTGCACCACGCTTTTCAAACATACACATAAAGAGGGTAAACTTACTGAGATTAAGGAGTATAAAGATCTCCGAACCTTCTATATGAATAAGATTGTCAAGCGATTCAAAGAGGTGCTAGCTTCTGAGGCGGCTTGGGAAGAAGAGTGGGGCACGGAGGAGAAAGAGATCAATATCGAAAGGGTCGGCTTGAAAGATCTGGAGACCGTCAAGAGGGATAAGGAGTATGAGCTCTTCTACATCCGAAAAGATGATGGCAGGCCTTTTTTCAACCGCAACCTTCTGCGACATATCAAGCTAGTCAGCGATTTTGACGAAATAATCAGCGGCGTCGAAGGGGATGATCCTCTTCTGAAAGTTCCCCTTCTGCTCGATAGAGAGGCTCAAGCAGTCGCTGAGAACATCCGAGATGATGTGAAGAGAGAGCGGGGAGATTTCTTTGCTGAGGCCGCGACTCACAAGGAAGTTCCAATCGTTGCCGATCTGATCAAATTGACCATGTCGCTCATGCTCGCCTGCAACCCTCAAAACCTTAGCGAGCGTACCACGGGGAAGATGTGTGTCCGCTACCTCAAAGACTTTCATAAGTTTTTAAGAGCACTGTTAGTATCACCGGAATATAAGCGGCTGATCAGTCACGCCATCGAAGAGACCGATGAGCTTTCCCGTACACTCCTCTATCTGATCCACGCCTACTCCCATGCTTTTTTTACTCGATTAGGCAGAGAGAGAGAGTTTCAAGAGTACTATCAGAGCCTGCTGAAGTTAGCCTATCATGGCGAGCTTCCAAAGAGGGGAGACTCAGTAGAGACTCTCTCACTCTTTAGTAGACTCTTCGACGACCACGACATGGTGACAAATGCGTTAAAAAAGTATCCTAGCGGGCCGCTCTTCAAAACGCTCGACATCTTCCGAGAGAGAGATGAAGAGGAGGGGTTCGATCCGATAATTCAAGGGAATCCTCCCTATCAACTATTCAGATTTTCCAGCGACGCCTTCGATGCGAAATGTTTAAAAATTCCCTCTCCAACACTCCATGCACATATCAGCAAAGCTGAGGTGATCGAAGAGTTTAAAGGCTTCTTGCGACATATCGAAACAACAAAAGAGCTTGGAAAACACCTGCTATTTAACTTGCAAGATCGCACTTCATGGGAAGAGGGCGCTCGATGCCAAGCACTCGAGAAACTTGAAAGTTATGCCGAGTTTAATAACCAGCTTGTTGTAGTCACTCTCCCCAAGAAGAGTGATTTCTACTTCCAAGCCGATCTCTATCTAACTATCGATTCAGCGCAGGATTTTTTGAAGCTTCTAGAAGAGCAGGTGAAGAGCGGTGAGGAGTGCGGATTCTACTTCTCTCCAAAGATCGATGGAAAGAAGCTCCTGCAGTTCGTGAAGAAGGTGATTCCCCTAATTCACACCCAATTTTTTGGAAAGATGGCGAAGTTAGAGCGAAAAGAGCGCCTCGATTTCATTGAGATCTTCTATATGCTCCTCTACCTTAAGATCCTCGATATGACCCGTCCCGATTCCTTTAGCTTCACATGTAAAGATGGCGTGGATGTAGGAGCGGCTGCCAGCGCGGGATTCCTAGCGACACTAAAATTGATGAGTAGAGATCCCAAATGGAGCAAGGCCGAGCAAGAGCATCTCTTCTGGGTAGTCAATGGTGCGGCTCTCGCAGTACGTGAACGGTTGATCAACAATCAGCGTCTCAGCCGCATTGCTAGCGCCCTGGGAGTGCTGTGCGGAGGCTTTGAAAAGGGGCAACAAAAGCTGCTCAAAGCACTCGAGCCTCTCTATGACCATCCCTTCCTTCAAAAAATACACTCTATCATTTAACCTGCATTTTTCATCTTCACAAAATCCAATGAAAACTAAGCTTAATTTTCAAAAGAATTTGTGGTTTATGCCGCATCCTCTAGGGCCCCTAGATAAGCCAATCTTTTAATAAATTATTAATCCGCCCTTGATTGCATCCTCCGCTGCCCCTTTGAGCTTCAATCCGCTAGAGGCAGAGCGAATTGAAGCTCAATTGAGATCTAGATCCTCAGGGATCATGGAGAGCGTCTTATACTTCCCCCCCATTTCACGCAGAAGAAACTGCCAAAGATTTTCCGGGGGGATTTCAAAGAGATGCTCCCTGCTGGCAGGATGAAGAAACCATCCACCATTTAGAAACTCCCTCTCAAGGGCGCCAGAGTTCCATCCACCATAGCCCAAGCAGAGAAGAGAAGAGAGAGGTTCATTCTCATCCTCAAGTTCGAACTGCAGAGAGTCGATATCGCCACTCAGAAAGACACCACTGCACACTTCTAGGCAGTTCTCACTATCTACTGCATAGTTTTGAATGAGCATGACTTGGTTGGGCTGGTTGGGCCCACCACTCCGTATTTGGATAGTGCTATCGGCAAGTTCACCTAACTCGCTAGGATCGCTCTCAAGATCGATGTCGAGGGGTTTGTTGATGATCAGCCCGAAGGATCCGACAGGGCTATGATCGCAGAGAAGCACAACACTCCGAAAGAAGATCCCACTCCTAACATCGGGGCTAGCGATCAGTAACGTGCCTCTTTTTAGCTCAGAATAGGGAACTCCCATGCTTTTGCCTCCACTTCGTCTCTTATCACGACTGGATACTACTGCGCAACTCTCTCCGCTTCCATGAGCTGTTCATTATAGAGCTTCAAGTTGTCATAGAGAGCTTGTGCGCGGCGCATGAGCTCGGAAAAGTCGCGTTGAAAGAGCTTACTTTCGAAGATCCTTTCGCTCTCCGGACTCTGTTCGGCTCGTTCGACCAGCATCGAGAGGCGTGACATCGAGGTGTTGATAAGATCGACCTCCTGACTGAAGTAGCTGCGAAAAGATTCAGGCGAGTTCAGGGCGTTGAGTAGCGTCGCCTGTTTGATACGCGTGCGCTGCCACTCTTTATTGAGATTAAAGAAGACGCCGTAGTGGTTAACGTCGTTCATGAGGGTATCGACCTTACTCAAAATCGCTGTGAAACGGAGGTAGGTATCGTCATCCATAAAGAGTTTACCAAGGGTGCCACGGCCATCGGCCGTCTTCTCCATCAAATCGTCGAAGGCGAAGCTCGCTTTGCGCACATTTTTTAGGGTGATGGCTATGTTGGTGAATACAGCATCGTCTGTCATCTGTTCGAGCGAGTAGTGGATATCTTTCATCGCGCGCGAGAAGTTTTGGACGCCATCTTGCACCTCATCGATGAGATGGTTCTGATTGACCGTGGTTAGTGTGATAGAAGCCTCAGTCATCGCATCATCAAAGGCGCGGATCGCTGAACCTAGTTCGTGGCCATTCTGATCGATCCAGGCGATGACCTTGTCGAGGGTCTCCTCCACCTTATCGGAGAGCTGGCCCAACTCGTTAAAGGCGCTCTCTAGGGGGTCAACCGATTCAGCATAGATAGGCGTTTTAGAAGTGATCAGAGTAGGTCTCACCCCTTTTGGTGGGGAGCGGGGAATGATGGCTATAGATTTCTCTCCGAGAAGTCCCGAGGTCTGCACCGTAATTTCATCGGTATTGTACATGTGGACACTCGAGTCAACATGGAGAATCAGCTGATAGAAATAGACCTGCCCCAACTCATCAGTGGGCTGTTCACGTGCATGAGGAATCTGCTGGATCTCGGCCACTTCACCGACAGGTTTTCCCGCAAACATCACCCTCGTCCCTAGAGAGAGTCCGTTGATATTGGAGAACCGAACCACAAGGGTCTCTTTGCCATCACCGACGCTAGGCTCGAGGAATAGAATAATCCCCACGATTAGCCCGCAAGCCACTACGACAAAGAGGCCGATGAGCATGTTCTTCATATAATCAATCATTTCTTTCTCCTAAAGGTGCGAGGGTCCTCAGAAATCGTCTTCCTCAAAAACTCGATGATCGGGTCGTCAATTTGTAGGAACGCATCTGGTCTATCAACATAGGCGATTTTACCATCTTTGAAAAGAGCTAATCGATCTCCCACATAAAGTGCAGAGATGATGTCGTGCGTGACGACGATGCTTGTAGCTTGAAGTTTTTCCTGAGTTTTTACAATCAGTTCATTAATCTGCATCGCCGTAATCGGATCGAGACCTGTTGTCGGCTCGTCATAGAGGAGGAACTCAGGGCGGTAGACGATGAGTCTGGCGAGGCCAGCTCGTTTACGCATGCCTCCAGATAGATCCGCTGGCATCTTCTTCTGCGTTCCCGCTAAGCCTACCATCTCTAATGCGTTGTCGACCATATCGGTGATCTCAGCCTGCGTATATTTTTTTCCACTCTTGATATTTCCATGCTGTTTTAAGAAGAAGGCGGTGTTCTCCTCGATATTCATAGAGTCGAAGAGAGCCGCCCCTTGGAAGAGCATGCCCATATTATGGGTAATCTCGAAGCGCTTTTCTCCCCTGAGATCGGAGATACGCACCCCATCCACCTCAATATAACCCTTATCGGCGATCGAAATGCCGATAATATGCTTGAGCAGCACACTCTTCCCCACACCAGAGCGGCCCAAAATGACAAGCGTCTCTCCCTTCTCAACATTCAGCGTGAGCCCCTTTAAAACTTGAGTCGACTCATAGGCTTTCCATAGATCGTAGATATCAATCATGTAAACCACCCCGTAGCATCTTGGAGGATGTTAAGGCCGATAGTAATAAGGAAATTGGTGATGAGGATGAAAGTGTAGCAGATCACGACGCTATTCGTTGTCGAGCGGCCCACACCCTCGGCACCACCCGATGTGTTCAACCCTTTGTAACATGAGATCGTAATGATCAGAACGCCAAAGACAAAAGCCTTTACTATGCCAATTAAGAGATCGAAATTGTTTATATAGATAGGCATCGGATCGAAGTAGGTTGTGGGAGCCATCCCAAAGTAGAAGATTGAGATGAGATAGCCGCCAAAAATCCCCATGAAAATACTAAAAACCGTTAAGAGCGGCATCATAACCATCCCCGAAATAAAACGAGGGGAGATAAGGAAGCGGTGAGGATTGACCGCCATCGTCTCTAGGGCATCGATCTGCTCAGTCACACGCATCGTACCCAGTTCAGCGCACATCGCAGCGCCGACACGTCCCGTCACCATAAAAGCAGTTAAAATGGGCCCCAACTCCGTAATCATCGCCTTTCCCACCATCAGCCCCGTCGCTCCAGCTAGCCCCTTATCACTCAGTTGAAAAAACGATTGCGCCGCGAGGACTAGACCCGTAGAAAACCCCGTCATCGCAACGACTGGGAGGGATAGGACACCGATATTGTAGAGCTGTTCGCGGATTAGAGACCAAGGGGGTGGGCGTCTGAATGTCGCTAGAGTGACATTCCAGATAAGCAGCACATATTCACCAGTCGCTGCGAGAAAGTTAACCTTGCCTAGATAAAAACTCATATCCCTTATTTTTATACTCAATGTTTCATAACTTTGCAAATTTCGGTGACAATTTCAGAGACCGGAGGGGAGATCTCTACCACAAGCGCATCCTCTGGCTCCTCCAGAGTTTCGAACTGGCTCTTTAGAAGAGTAGGATTAAAGAAGTGTCCCTTGCGACCCTCCATCCTTGTGCAGATCAGCTCATAGCTCCCCTTTAGATAGACAAAGAGAACGTCGGGAGAGATCCTTAACTGCTCGCGATAAGTAGCCTTCAGGGCAGAACAGGCCAAGATGATCGAAGGATGCTCTCGCAGAAGCTCAGCAAGCGACCCCAGCCACGGCTCTCTATCCGCATCGCTCAGAGGAACCCCCGCAGCCATTTTGGCCCTGCACTCTTCAGAGTGGAAGGTGTCTCCATCATAAAAGGGGAGTCTCAGCCGCTTCCCCAGCTCCTTTCCAACCGCTGTCTTCCCACTCCCAGAAACCCCCATCACTACAATGCGCATAAAAAAAGATCCCAATAGTTTCTATTGGGATCTTAGAGGTTATAAAAGATTGCGTAAAGCGTTAACGTACCTGCATAGCATTCGTCTCTTGCTCCATCAGTCTTTGATTCGTCTGGGCGATGTTCTTCTCCTGCTCTTTTATATCGCGCTCTTCACCCTCTCTCGACTGATACTCTATTCGACACGCTTCACTCTGCTGCCCACCGACAGTCACATCACGCGTGTTCCTACTGCGGTTTCCCTCCATCCAGGTCTGAAGCGTAGGTTGTATAGCCTTATTACCCAACTCTTTTCCACTATCGATCCACTTGTCTATCGACTCCTTATCCGGCGCATAATTTTTAAGCTGTGTTCCAATCCAGTACCATCCATCAAGGCGAGCGTTATAGGCGGTTTGATTCTCAGGAAACCAACCCTTAATAAAACGAGGACCAGCCATCAGCGCTATTGTGGCGACAGTCTGAGCAGCTTGAACATAGGTACTTCCAGTGGCAGCTGTATTGTGGTGATCTGATACTTCGTGGCTTATCCGTTCCCACTCTTTCTTCATGAGACGGGTCTCTTCCTTAGACTTTTTTGCTGCATCCTTCATTGTCTTGCGGGCTAGAGTCATCACCGCAAAAATCGCGAGAATAGGATTTTTATAACGGGGGAGATGGCCCTCTTTTTTCTCTGCTGAAACATGAGTGTTCTCAGCTTTAGCACCACTCTCTTCAAGAGGTTGTACCTCATCGATCATATAGTCGACGGCACTAGCATCATCAACTGTTTCAACTGTACTAACTTCTGCCATGGCTTACGCCTCCTAAATTTATGTTTTTGAATTTTGCAAGATGCGTGATTTGACTTTCTCCTCAGTCTCCATCTGCTTCGAAGCAGCTCTAACCAGGTCAGAATGGCCTTCCATTTTAAAGGCTCCAAGAGCTTTCTTAAGGTCATCACGGGTTTTTACTCTTTCAATTGTGAGCTCATTGCTGCGTCCTTCGAGCAGAGATTTTGTCTTCTGGCTGCCTAAATCCATGTGGGTAGAAACGGCATTGTTTATTGTAAAAGCGCCACTACTGATTGCCGAGAGGGTCTTTGCGAGACCTTCACGGGCAAAGACGGCAAATCCCTGCTTAAGGCCGAAGCCTGTCAGGAGCGCACCACCTAGGGCTAATGCCGCCACATATTTAGGATCGTATCCTAACTGTTTTAAGGCAAAAGAGCCCATCGAGAGGCCACTTCCTGCCATCATCTCCAGACCGTAATAGGCAGCCGGCAAGCTTCCACTATTTAAACCAAAGGCGACCAGTCCTGCCCCACCAATCATGCCCGTTGAGATCAGAAAGAACTCTACGAGATTGTAGATGAAGGAGAAGGTATCTTCTTTTTTCGTGTTGGCATGCACCTCATCGATGAGTTTATAGAACTCTTGGTTGATGCGGTTTCGCTCTTTTACATGGGTTTTAAGGATCTTACTAGTCGCTTCAAGGCCAGAAGCACGCGTCTCATAGATATCATCTATAACCTCAGCCCACATGGCGCCCAACTGATTAAGCGAGCGTTTGAACTCATCTTGCTGTGATGGGCTCTTGAGCCTCTCCCTCGACTGCACATAGAAGGGACGATCAAAGTCCACACT
>SDBT01013366.1_pt1 | contig 13154 bp, 12 predicted proteins | sample 2277101 | NCBI WGS metagenome assembly SDBT01 (sample SAMN10404973, study PRJNA504765) | marine sediment metagenome | isolation source: marine sediment core GS10_PC15, 103 cmbsf | place: Arctic Ocean: Southern Knipovich Ridge | collected 2010 | reverse complement strand
TTTATCATCTCAACTATTTTAGTGTCTTTGCAGTCGATATAAATCTTTCTTTGGTTTACTAACTCTGCTAATTTAAAATAACATTCACTTCTTAATTTTATATATTCCTCATTTACAGCAGAAGTTGCCCCATCAAAAGCATAGATTCCTTTCATATAACTTTTTAGATAAAATCCCATGCCACCTGAGTCATAAACTATTTTGCTTCTTGGGACTGATTCTTTCCCTGCACAGTTTCGTAAATCTTTTTCGATTTCATCTCCTTCAGAAAATTCCTTCACTAAAGGGATTTTGCATCTTAAGCCATCCCATACAGAAATAACAAAATTATCTCTTCCTTGGCCTGCTAAGTCTGAACTTATATATTTATCTCCTTTTTCAACGAAAGTATTTGTAAACAAATCACAGATTGCATCATAATTCATTAACTTAGAAGGATCATCATCATATTCCCATAGGCCTTCCATTAATCTTAACCTGGTTGATTCATCTTTTATTTCCTTTAGATTTGTTCCGTATTCATCTGCTGTAAAAGGGTTTTCATTATACAGCGCCTGGATAAAACAATATTCTTTAGGAAGAGACTTAGCCTTCCAGGGCCTGTAAATATAAGTGTATGTCCAGTTTTTCTTGGGATTGCATGTCAATAATATTTTTGACATAACAGCATACTCTTTGTTCATATGCCTTCCAATTCTTGATTTCAGCACATCAAATGCGGAATTCATCTCATTGCCGAACTCCCCAGTGAGGATAAGATCCTCCAGATTGGATGCCAGAGCTTGCCCAGCCATGGTTTCAACAAATTTGGGGTCAACCGCGGACCCTATAGCCTTTGCCTTAGCCTCGGCGACTTTCTTTTGTTGTTTGACTCCTTCGTAACCCATCTCCAGCAACGGCTTCATATTCCCTTCCAGCCACACCAGCGTTTCGTCCTTCAAAACCGCCCCATTGTTCATCATATAGTAGAGTTTGCCAAGATGATGGAACCGCCAATCATCCACTGCCTCAATGGCGGCGACTGCGGAAGCCTTAATCCCTTCATTGGTGAACCAGAACACGACTTCTGCCTTGGCCTTCTTGGTTCCGTTGTCTCCGTTCCACTCAGATCTTAACCATTCGCCAACGATCCGATAGCAGGCATCATAGTTCGGTAAATCTGCCTGAAAATCTGCCCAGTCAATCATTGGACTATCAGTCTTAACGAATTTTTTCTTTGCAGCCATGGAGTTACTCCTTATCTCAATGTATGTTTCATATTAACACATAATGGTCAAACGTCAAGGGTTATTTTTCTTGACAATATCAGCTTGAATGTTATACTATAGAAAATCAGGAGTCATGAATTTAAGATAAAGGAACTATTAATGTCAGAAACCACGGAAAAGGAATTTCAGGACTTAACTTTGGAAGAGAGAATGGCCAAGGTTGACGAGAGAACTGGCGATCAGCCTGATCGCATTTCACACCCACATCAACTTCTTGATATAAGAGGACAAAAGATGTTTATCGTGTTGTCTCCTTTCGGTAAAGAGGATAACATTGGTACATGTTTTATGATTGAGTGGGATGCTGGTGATATTAAGGATCATCGCGGCATCATTGTAACAAAAGAGACTGTATTGTCCTTTGATGAGGGTGAGAAGTATATTTGTTACAGTAGCAGTGATCCAGATAATGGAATCAGCTTGAAGGATTTCAATATCGTACCAAACAGCTATAACAATCATGCAGTCTTCACAACTTTGGAAGCCGCCGAAGCATATATAATGTATCGGAAGATGATCTTCGCAGAGGATCAGAGCATTGCAGAGCTTGAAGGTGATTATGCAGCGCATTTCACGACGGACGACGTTGCCCGTTTGCTGAAGGCTGAACAATCTGAAAGCTCTTCAGAATAAGGAGACAGCATGCTTATTGGAATTGTTGGATTTATAGGGGCCGGCAAGGGAACTGCCGGCGAAACCCTTGTAGTCAACCACAACTATGAGACGGAAAGCTACGCCAGAGCACTAAAAGATGCTGCGGCGGCGATTTTCGCCTGGCCACGTGATATGCTTGAGGGCGATACAAAAGAAAGTCGTTTTTGGCGTGAACAACGAGATAAATTTTGGGCTGAAAAGCTTGAGATTAAGGATTTTACGCCTCGTCTGGCGTTACAATTGCTTGGAACTGAAGCTGGTCGTCGAATTTTTGGCGACCCTATCTGGGTTGCAGGCGTTGAAAAGCGTTGGAAAACGGCCGGAAAGCCAAATACTGTGATTACTGATTGCAGATTTCCAAATGAAATTACAATGATTAGAGATAATGGTGGAAAAGTGATCCGTATTAAGCGCGGCCCTGAACCATCATGGTATCAACTGATGCTTTTTCACAATAAGGGTTATTCCGACGAAGATGATCTGAAGAAAATTGAACAACTGCGCGGCCTTGGCGATATCCCCCATGAAAGTGAAACCGCTTGGATTGGTTGCGAGATTGATGAGATACTTTTGAACGAAGGTACCATTGAGGATCTCGAAAAGAAGATTGCCGCATACGTTGGTGGGCCATACCAGCCCAGTCTTGGCTTAGAATAATATAATCCTTGACATTTGTGGTAAATACACTACCATGGATGTATGAACATGAACGCAAAAGATATTCAAGATATTGGAAACTTGTCTGAAAACTTGATGCTCAGCGGCGGCGCAAAAGGCGCTGACTGCTATTGGGCACAAGCCGCTGTTTCAGTTGGCCATCAGGTTATTCACTGGTCCTTTGAGGGCCATAAATCACATGATCCTACCAATACCCTAAAGTTGGATATTGAAACCCTTAAAGAGGCTGATATCCGCCTTGAAGCGGCAAAGTTAACTCTAAAACGCAATGTTCCCTATCATAAACCTTGGATTGCGAATCTTCTACGTCGAAATTGGTTTCAGGTTCAATATGCTAAGACTGTTTATGCTGTTGGTACCTTAAATGAAAAGGCAGTATTTTTAGATGACAATACTCTTAAAAACGTTAACGAACGACGAGTTGATCGAATGGGCGTAGATGGTGGTACTGCGTGGGCTTGTCAAATGTATCTTGATAGATGGGCTGAGGATAGACAAAAACATATTTTCTCTTTTGAATTTCATTTATATTTCTATGATCAACGGGATAATCTGCTTTATTCCTTTGAGCCTTTCAGTAAACAATGGATGGTAGTTCTAACCCAACTTGAAAGACCAAGCGGAATTTATGCTGCTATTGGCACTCGTGATCTAAGTGATGATGGAAAAGCATTTATAGACTCACTTTTCAAACGATAATTCATACCCTAACTTCATCTTCTCCTATAAATACAGATATACTCATCTATAGGAGTAATCTGAATGAGTGAAGTGAAGACAAATCTAGCAAATAGAATTATAACCAGATTAGCTGGTCGAATAGTTGATGTTGAATTGGGCCCGGAAGAGCTTGAGGAAGCAATTACTACGACGCTGGATATGTATCGAAATCGAAGCTCTAATTCAGTTGAAGAATCATATATGTTTCTTGAATTACAGGAAGATAAATTTGAACATATTCTACCAGAACAGATTCAAGAAGTAAGAGAAATTTTCCGCCGAGGTTTGGGACGAACACAAGGCGGCGTAACGTTTGATCCGTTTAATGCAGCGTTTACTAACTTCTATCTTTTAGAAGCTGGACGTCAAGGTGGCTTGGCAACGTTCCGTTTGTTCACTGAATATCAGGAACTTATTGGAACATTGTTTGGTGAGCATATTATGTTTACATGGAAGCCTGATACCAGAAAGCTTACAATTGTTCGCCATACAAGAGGTGCAGAGACGGTTTTACTTTGGGTTTATATGAAAAGATCTGATGAAGAAATTATTCAAGATGTTTACGCTAAGAATTGGATTATTGATTATTCTACAGCACTTGGTAAGGTAATGCTTGGTGAAGGACGAGGAAAATTTAGTCAGATTATTGGACCGCAGGGCGGTACAACACTAAATGGCGCCGAGTTAAAAAGTGAAGGCATGGCAGACATGGAACGTCTTGAAGATATTATTATGAATTTGGGTGCTGGTGATGAGCCTCTTGGATTTTTGATTGGTTGAGGTATAGAAATGTTACTTGTAGAACTATTTGAACGTAAAGAGACTGAAACTGAAAAAGCCGATACCAAGAAGGATAACGAGCGCACGAAAAAAGTGAAAACCTTGAAGGGCAAGAAGGCTAAAAAAGTCATCAAAACAAAAAAGAAAGCAAAGAAGAAAACGGAACAGGAACGTACTGCTCAGAAAGAAAAGAAGTCAGTTGAGGTGGCGAAAAAATCAAAATCAACAAAAGACGCAGAAAAAGCCGTCAAGAAGGCAACAAAAGAACGGGAAAATAAGTCTGATCAAGCTAAAAAAGATCGAGAAAAGAAAGTGAAACAGGCACAAACGAAATCATGACTGAGAGTGCAGCAGATATAATCAAATATGTAGATATTGTTGACGGTAAAGTTCCAACAGAACAGATCACTGAAGGCACAGATGTTGATCTTGGCGTGTCTACAAGAGGTGCTGATATTGGAAATGCATATTCATTTGATAATGGACTTTGTTGGGTAAGAATTATTGGTGATGAAGATAGTCATTGGTTAGTTGAGCATGGATTATTAGAACATTCTGCTACAGACACCGCATATATTTCAAAGAATGATATGACTGATATGATAAGAGTCAACGAAATGGTTTTTACTGTTATGGATGATGATGTAGATATTTTAGAAGAATCTTTACAAACAGAAGATTATTACTTTGAAGAATTTCTAACAAAAGTTGATAGATTTTTGTTAGTAAATGAAAATAAAGAAGTTGATGACTTTGATTATAATTGGAATGAAGCTTTTCAACAAGGACTTACTCCAATAGAGGCAGTTGACGAAGCTATAATATTGGAGGGTTAAAATGATACCAGAAATTACATTAGGAACAGGAGCAATTGCCTGGATAACGGCGTTGATTACTATTGCTCTTGGATTAGCAGTTAAAGATTTAGTTACTACGTTTGTTAGTGGGTTTTTATTCAAAATTAATAAAACGTTTAATGAAGGTGATTTGGTTTATCTTGAAGGTCAAGTGGCAGTTATTATAAAGATCGGAATGAGACAAACAGTTTTTGAAATGGACGACGAACGTGGTCATATTTGGAGATACATTTATAACGACCGTGTTAAGTATTTAAAGCTTGAAAAAGTTATTAAAGAAAAAGAAAAAGAAAACGAAAAAGGAGAGTAAATGCCAAGATTATCACTTTGGAATCAACGAAAACAAAATGATTTCAAATTTTTCGATCGAATAATAGCAGAACAGTTTAGAATTGGTGGAACATGTTTCTTGATTCACAAATATCTTGGTGTAAATGATCAAGGACCAAGTGATGATTTAACAAAACCACAAACTGTTGAAGGTGATGTTACGGCTATTCAAGATTTATTACTTCTTGAAAACAGAGATCGAAAATATGATAAGGATGTTTACGAGCTTCGTGGCGCGTATCAAGTCCAGGATAATGATTTTGACTTAACACAGTTTGGATTGTTTTTAAGTGCTGATGTTCTTTATATTACCACACATATTAACGCAATGATAGATATACTTGGCAGAAAATTGATGCCAGGTGACGTTCTTGAAGCTCCACATTTAGTAGACGATACTCTTCTTGATTCTGAAGATGATGGAATCAATGATAAGGGAGTTCTTAGAAAGTTCTACAAAGTTGAAGAAGCAAATCGTGCCTCTGAGGGGTTTAGTCCAACTTGGTGGCCGCATATTTGGCGTGTACGAATTAGTCCAATTGAAGACAGTCAAGAATTTAGTGATTTACTCAATAGTGAAGTTGATGCATCAGGAGGACTTGTCGAAGATGGCGATGGAACTGGTGAAAGTTTGCGTGATTTGATTAGTACATTTGGAAAAGAACTTGAAATCAGCGATGCAATTATTGCCGAAGCTGAACGCCAAGTACCAAACAGAAATACAGAGCATGCTCATCTTTATGTGACAGAAGAAAACGAAAATGGATTGCCGTTCTTGTTTATGACAGATGCTATACCTCCAAATGGTGCTACACTATTAGGATGTGGTGATGCTTTTCCAGATGGTCCAGATGAAGGAGCGTGGTTTTTAAGAACAGATTTTGAACCTAGTGTTTTGTTTAAACGAGAAGGGCCATCATGGATTAGAAAAGAAGTGGACTTTAGACAGAAGTTTACTACGGCAAATAGAATTCTTGAGCAATTTATCAGTAATCGCAAGAAAGTTCAAACGGCAACAGGTGAAATTGACTCCAAAGTGGGTATTAGCCAGGCAGTTACGCCAAAAGTTCGTCCGCCGACAGATATTGAGTGAGGTAAATAATGGATTTCTTTTATGACGAGCAAATTAGGCGATTGATTCTACAAGTAAACCGTATTTTTGGTGGTTTTGTCGTTCAAACGGGATTTGATAGTAGCGGCAATAAACAATTTAGACAAGTGTTAGTTAGATATGGTGAAACAAGTCGTATGGTTAACCACATCATTAGAGAACTTGCCGAAAATAAAGTTCTATCAACACCTTTTATGAGCACATCAATTGTTTCAATTAATATGGCACCTGATAGAAGACAAAATCCGTTTTTGGTGTCAACTCATTTAGTTGATGAACGTGAGTTTGATGTAGAGAAAAATGAATATACTGGAAATCGAGGTGATAGATTTACATTTAAGCGCCATATGCCAGTACCATATAATTTTACTATTCAGCTTGATATATGGACTTCCAATGTTGATCAAAAAATGCAGCTTACTGAACAAATTATGATGCTGTTTAACCCAGCGCAAAAATTACAATCAAGTGATAACCCATTAGATTGGACTGCTATTACCGATATTGAGATGCAGGATTCGATTACATGGTCAAGCAAGTCACAGCCAATGGGAACAGAAGAGTCAATTGATATAGCAAGTATGCAATTCTTAATTCCATATTGGATTAATCCGCCAGCAGAACTTACTAAGCGTAGGGCAATTGAAACAATTGTGAATAATGTAAGAGCTGTGGCTGAACTTCCTGCAGACGATACTGATTTTGCATGGGAGAGTGGTGAATTACTATTCCAACAAATTTTTACGCCTGATTGCCATATTTTACAAGTAGACGGAAACAATCTTATTTTATTAAATTCTGAAGCAGGGTTATTTAATGAAAATGATGAACTTGAATCTTGGAAATCTTTAATATTTTTATTTGGTGAGTTTTGTGAAGATGAAACACAGATAACAGTAAAAAGAAAATTTGGAGACCCTAATGGTATAACAGGGGTTATTTCATTTACTAATGAGTCAAATATTTTAACATGGATTATAGATCCAGATACATTACCAGTAAATACATTGGATGATATTAATGCTATTATTGATCCACAAACAGTATTTCCACAACCAGTGGCAGAACCACCATTTGATAGTACTGGTCTGCCAACGGAATCTATCGGACAAAGATATTTGTTAGCTGGAAATATTGGCGGTGTAACTGAAGGATGGGGATCATTAACTGCCGAGATTAATGACATTATTGAGTTTGATGGGTCAGATTGGAATGTTGTCTTTGACAGTGCCACTGAAACAGTGGCTGAAATTGTCAGAAATGCATTTACAGATAAACAATTTAGATGGAATTCAACAGATCAAAATTGGGATCCTGTGGTTGATGGACTTTATCAGCCAGGAACCTGGAAGATTATTTTAAAGGCAAATAATTAAAATACCAGAAAATAGTCAGTAATAATAAATACTAGGAGTAAGGTTTCAAGATTTGATTGAGATTTGAGAGGAAAGAAAAATGCCACAATTAGTTTCACCAGGCGTATCAGTTATCGTATCTGATGAGAGTTTTTATGCGGGGGCCGGAGAAGGAACTATTCCTTTAGTTATTTTTGCTACACAGCAAAATAAATCTAACCCAAATGACTCTGATCCGTTTTTAGCGTCTTCAATTGCTCCTGGAACAGTTCCAGAAGAAGCAGGAAAATTACGTCTTATTACAAGTCAAAGAGAACTCATTGAAACATATGGAGAACCAATCTTCGCAATAGAAGCTGGAACCCCATTACATGGTGATGAGTTAAATGAATATGGCCTTCATGCTGTTATGCAGTATTTGGGTATCGCAGATCGAGCTTTTGTTATTAGGGCGGATGTTCCAACAGAAGAACTTATTGCACAAGATGATGAGCCAGTTGGACCGCCAGTAAACGGAACATATTGGTTAGATCTAGCAAATACAGAATTTGGTATCTTCCAAGGAGATTTGACTCAATGGGTTCATATTGTTCCATCATTATTTGATTTTGATGTCGATATTGTAGATGATACTTTTGTTGATGTCAGAGGTGTTGATGGCGATTTCGCTATTGATATTGGAAATAATCTTTTGGGATTATTTGAGAAAGTTGATCCAACTGCAACCACAGATTCGTGGTATAGAGTTGGCTCATCAGCCTGGCAAACGGCTGTTGGAGTTCAAGATCGTGTTGGCGGTGGCACTGGCACGGTAGATTTAACATATGCTCCGCATAATGAAGTACCAACATTCCATGACCGTCATGTATGGGTTAAGATTACTGATCCAGATCAAGGCGCTGATTATGTCGTTAAACTTTTTAATGGTACAACTCAAATCTTTACTCAAGTATTCGCTCCATTGTTCTCTAACGATACAGAAGCTATTGACGAATTTGGCACTAATCTTGTCGCTGGAACCATTTATGTACAGTATGATGCAGCAAAAGCGACTCATCTTATTAAGAGATTTGATGGAACGAATTTCGTAGCATTAGTGTACGAAGCAAGTCTAACTCCTCCAGTAACTGATGCCCCTGAAGGTAGATTATGGTATAGTACTGATTTCCAAGTTGATATTTTGGCTGGAGATGGTCAGAATTGGTTTGGTTATCTGAATAGGTTCCCAACAACAGATCCAAATGGTGTAATTTTAAGTGGTTCTGCTCCTGTCACACAGAGTGATGGTACAGCACTTGTTGATAACGATTTGTGGATTGAGACTTCAGATTTGGAAAATTATCCAGTGATTTATAGGTGGACAACTTTGTCTCTTGAGTGGATTGTGCTTGATAATTCCGATCAGACAACTCCATCAGGTATTGTATTTGCTGATACTAGAGAACTTGGTGGTATTCCTGGACTTTCCAGTAATACACTTGATTCTGATGCACCAGATGCGAGACTATTCCCATCAGGTATGTTACTTTTCAACATGCGTTATGCGACGTTGAATGTTAAAAAGCGTGTATTTAATCATGCGTCAGAAGGTACTGTTGTACTAGGAGATTTTGTTCCTTCTACTGATGTTGGTGATAGATGGGTAACGGAAAGTGGACTTCAAACTGATGGAAGCCCATTTATGGGACGTAAGGCTCAACGTAGAGTTATTGTTGTGGCATTTCAGTCCGAGTTTGCTAGTAATCAAGATATTCGTTCAGAGTTTATATTCTTTAATTTGATGGCTTGCCCAGGATATTCTGAACTTATGGATGAAATGATTACTCTTAATGTTGACATTAAGGAAGTATCATTTATTATTGGCGATGTACCATCAAGATTGGCTCCAGATGGAACCTCTATTCAGAATTATGCAACCAATGCAGCCAATTCGGCAGTAAATGGTGAAGATGGTAGAACTGCTGGTGTTAGAAACTTCAATGTTGGACAATGGTATCCATGGGGTTTGAGCACAAATCTTGACGGTTCAGAAGTTATGATTCCATCAAGCACGATTGCACTCCGAACTATTGCGTTTAATGACCAAGTATCTTTCCCATGGTTTGCTCCAGCAGGATTGCAGAGAGGTTTAGTAACAAATGCACAGACTGTTGGATTCTTAACTGAAGAAGGCGAATTTCAACGGATTATTTTGAACCCAGGGCAGCGTGATGTTCTATACTTGAATAACATCAACCCAATTAGTGATCAACCAAATAGAGGATTGATTGTATTTGGACAGAAGACACTTAGCCCAGTAACAAGCGCATTGGATAGAATTAATGTCGCTCGATTGGTTGAATTCTTACGTGTTAATTTAGAAGAAATTATGAAGCCATTCTTATTTGAACCTAATGACGCAGAAACAAGAGAATCAGTGACTATTACAGTTGAGCGGTTCCTTGGTGATTTGTTAGGTAAGAGAGCATTGCTTGACTTTGGTGTTCGCTGTGATGAAACAAATAACACTCCATTAAGAATTGATAGAAACGAGCTATGGTGTGATGTTGCTATCATTCCAATTAAAGCAGTTGAATTTATCTATGTTCCAATTAGAATTCTAAACACTGGCGATTCAATTAGCTAAAGAATTTCAATAAAATAGTAATTATGGGCCCTTTTCGGGCCCATTTTTATCATATAAAGACAGTTTTAATTATTATACCATAAAAATAATAAATACTCATACGAAATTATAGCGATTAAGGATCGAATATGGCTACATTAAATAAATTTGGTGTTCCACTAGGTGGAGATGGACAAGAAGGTCGTCTAGGCATTCTACAACCAAAACTAAGATATCGCTTCCGTGTTCGCACAGTCAACTTTGGTCCAACGACGGATCAAATTAACTTGACACAACAAGTAATGAATGTGACGAAGCCACAAGTTGCCCAAGAAGAAGTTATGATTGACCTCTATAACTCAAAAGCTTGGGTTGCAGGGAAGCACACTTGGAATCCTCTTACATTGGTAGTACGTGATGATATCACAAATGCTGTCAGTAGTTTGGTTGGTTTCCAAATGCAGAAACAAGTTAACCACTTTGAACAGACTGCACCGGCTGCCGGCGTTAATTATAAGTTCAATATGATTATTGAAACTATGGACGGCGGTAATGTTGTGGTTCAAGAAAGATGGGATATTGAAGGATGCTGGTTACAGGATGTTAATTATGATGCTTTGGATTATACTGCTTCAGAAGTACAGACAATTACGATGTCAGTGCGATTTGATAATGCAACACTTGCAGGCGGATTGTTCCCAACAGCACCAGCAATTACCAATGTAGGTGGTGCGTTTATTGCTGCGAACTAATAGTAATTAGGCTTAGAATATGGCTGGTATAAAAAATCTAAATGGGTTGCCACTAATATACCGAGATAGCCAATATGCTTCTCGTGGATTTAAGATTGACTCTGATTTGTTTAAGGGTCAATCGTTAATTCCTAGACCAAAGTTTTTATTCTTTGTTAAATTTAACAGGGCTACTGGTGAAACTGTCCCAAATGTTTCAACGGATACGGCTCGTGATTTAAATCGACTGTCAAATACAAAAACTGGAATAGTTTTTCAAGTTAAAAGTATAGATAAACCCAAATTTAATATTCGAACTGAAACTCTTATTCAATACAATAAGAAACGTGTAATTCAAACCAGAATTGATTATAATCCCATGACTATTCAGTTTCACGATGATATAACTGATAAGGTTTTAAGATTTTGGAAAGACTATTATAGTTTTTACTATGGTGATGTTCGACAGGGAACTAGTGATTCCTGGAGAGATGATATTGTTGCTACGGGATTTGATGAAGGAATAGGGCAAGGTTGGGGTTATAAAGGAGCAGACAAAGCACCAAATGCAAATGGAATGCATTTTTTACAGAATATACAGTTAGTTCAATTTTATGGGGGTAGAAAAACAACAATGACGTTTGTTCACCCAAAAATATCGTCGTTTGATCATGATGCAAGTGACTATGCTGATGGAACAACAGGAACGGGAATAGTAATACAGTTTGATTATGAAGGCGTTCTTTATGATATTGATCAAGATTTAAGAGTAGATTTTGAACAATTTGGTTTTAATGAAGCTGACTATAGACTGTTAGATGAGCAGTTTGTTAGAACAGCCCCGGTTGGCGGCGGCGAGGTTGATGGAATTTTTTCAGGAATACAAAGTTCTTCACAGAATGTTCTACCAACCCGAAATCAAGGAAATTTTGGTTCTGCCGCAATAACAAACAGAATTATTTCAGAAGCTATTACACGGGTATCTGCTGGACCAAATACACTTGCTGGTTCTGGTATCTCGTTTGGTACTGGAGCTCTTGGAACGTTTGCTGGAAATGTGGGTAGTCTAGTAACAGCTACATCATTGGCTGGCCAAGTTCCATCACCTGATTTAATACAAAAAGAAACAGGTGTTAAATCTACAATTAATAATTTTGGTGTTTTTCAACAGCCAACAATTGATGATAGATTAACAAACCCAAGAACTATAACTAATACAGGATTAGATTCTTCAAAAGTCACTCAGGCAGCAGCAATAATAAATTCAAATGTCGTTATTGCAGATCAGGAAATAGCACCAGGGCAAACTGTATTGGCTGATCCGAAAGCAATAAACAGTTTTAGTAGATCATTTGGAACGGGTGCGGCATTGGCTAAAAATCAAGGAATTATTAGTGATATTGCTGATTTTCCAGATGCAATTTCCAGTGATAGCGGAAGCTCTGATACTATGGTTAATAAGTTGCCTAATGGAAATTATCAACTAACAAACAAAGGCTCAGCGGTTATGAATTCTCTGCGTTCGCCAAACAGTGTAGTTGGATCTCGCCGACCTGTAAATCCATGGACTAATCCAGATGCTGTGAATACAAATAGACGGAATTTGGATGCTGAGACAAATAATCAAAATCCTCTTAATGACTAATGAGACAAGTTAGAACAAAATTCAGTCAGGGAAAATTTACTCCAAAACATCCAGACAAATATATAGGAACCTATCCTATAGTATATCGTTCATCTTGGGAACTAGTTTTTATGAATAAATGCGATACTCACCCCAATATAAAACAGTGGGCAAGTGAGAGTATTAAAATACCCTATAGAAATCCCCTTACACAAAAAGCCACAATTTATGTGCCAGATTTTCTTGTAAGCTATGTTGATAAAACAGGAAAACCTCATATAGAAGTCATTGAAATCAAGCCTTTACGCCAGTCGATGATGGAAAAGGCTCGTGGCGCTCGAGCAAGGGCAGTTGTAGCAATAAATACGGCTAAATGGAAAGCTGCAAGTAAGTGGTGTAAGAAAAACGGTATGACATTTAGAGTAATGACTGAAGCCGATA
>SDBT01013365.1_pt1 | contig 13154 bp, 13 predicted proteins | sample 2277101 | NCBI WGS metagenome assembly SDBT01 (sample SAMN10404973, study PRJNA504765) | marine sediment metagenome | isolation source: marine sediment core GS10_PC15, 103 cmbsf | place: Arctic Ocean: Southern Knipovich Ridge | collected 2010 | reverse complement strand
TAAACCATTGCTAATTTCAGTTGCTTATCAAACAACCCATACTGTTCGAAGTAACGCCTATTATGAAAAGCGGATTGATGAGGTATCATCCTCCCTCGAGCAAACTTCTTCCTATCAAACGGCCGGCTGGCTTTTAAGAGCATTTTCCCCTTACTGTCCACCACATTTGCCCTGCCGAATATGACGTCTGCAGCCTCGTCTATGTGGTCCACGAAGCACTGGATTGCCTGGGGCGAAGCGAATCTATCGCCGCAATTCATGAAATTTAGCCATTTCCCTGTACTCGCGATGATTCCTTTGTTAAATGCGTCGCTTATGCCCAAATCTGGTTCGCTTACCCAGTAATCAATTGCGTGTTCATATTCTCGGATTATGTCGAGCGTCCCATCTGTTGAACATCCGTCGATGATAATATACTCGACATTATTATAGCTTTGGCCAAGAATACTCTCGATGGTCTGAGCCAAATATTTCGACCGGTTGTAGACAATTGTTATGATAGTAACCAGCGGCTTGCCTTCTAGATTCCTCTTGAAATACCCCTTGGTTCTCAGGCCACCTTTTCCTTGCCGCTGGGGATGAAATGGTAAAAATAGTTTTGCGTGCACTTTTGAAGATGGATCATTTTTAATCCTTGGCTGCTCTTTTGTAACCATACGTGTAGTCGAATATTGCGGATTTAGGCAGAAAATCGCAGTTTGTTCTTGGTTTACTTCTCTATCTCAATCAGTTCGATGTTTATAATAGACGATAAAAGTTTTCGTAATTAAAATTTTCCCCATTCGTTTGATACATCTTAGTATTTTAAATACTTTTGGGAATAGATTTTCAAAAAAAGCAACTCGTAATTCACTCATCCGAATTCCGTTGATTTTGCTCTTTCTTCCTTGGTTTAGGGAAATTATGCTATAGAGGTAAGGAGTATAAATGTGTTTCCGAATTATTTCATTTAACTTTGCACCATAATTACAAAAACCAGTATCGTATAGCGGACCCATTATATGTTCTAACCCTTGAAAATGGAAAAAACACAATTTTTCATTATCAACGCAAATACTGTTATTTTTTATTCTAAGATTATAATTGTCGATGTTCCATGGAGCTAAATTTGCTCCTTTATATTGAATAACTATAACCCCTTCGAATTGATCCTGGAAGTAATTCAAATACTTTTGGTCTGCGTATCTGCCTTTCTCCACTCTGTCGTGGCACCATTCAATACATTTTGTTCTGTACCAATCTAAACAGGATAAGCCATTCTTGTCCCGGCGAAAAGTCATCCAGCCAACGTTAAACTTGCCGCGATTTTCTAATTCTCTTAATTTCGGAGGAAAGCGATGTGCAATAATCGCGATTGATTTATTTCCTATCTCTTCGAAAATTGGCTTTGGCTCTTCGAAAAAATATAAATCAGAATCTAAATATGTAATAATATCTACTGCGGGATAGTGCTTAAATATGTAAAGTGGTAATGACGGTGTAATGGTAAAGTAATATTCGATAAGTGTTCGATTTTGTTTGGCTCGTAGAAGGTCTTCATCTCCTTTCTCAAATTCATCAAGCTGAATTAACTGAACATTATCCAGATTAAGTTCTGAAAGAGTGTTATAGCACTCTTTACTAAGGCACAGAACAAAAAGGTGAAAATTTAAGCAACACCGCACAAGAGAATGATAAAGAGCTAGCCCTTTAGGTAAGTAATTATGATCAAAATATGTGCAAAAATCATACATAGCTCTAAATTTGTTCCCAGCCCCGTAAAACTTCCGTTACATGTTCTGCTTGTGCATCTGTCATCTGACCAAACATAGGCATACTTACGATTTGTTCACAAACTTTTTCAGTATTTTCCAGTTTCCCTTTTCCTGTCAGAACCTTCTCTTTGTATGCTGGTTGCTGATGAACACTAAAAGGATAATGTATAGCTGAACCAATGTTGAATTTTCTCAAATATCCCATAAACTCATCTCTATTTTTTGTCCTGATAACATACTGATGGTAAACGTGATATGAACTTTCAGCTTCAACAGGATATATCATTGATGTACCATTTATTGTCTGCGTATATTTTTGAGCGATTTTTCTTCTTCTTTTATTGTCGTTATCCAGTTTTTTAAGTTTCACCCGCAGGACAGCAGCCTGAAGTTCATCCAGCCGAGAATTAATTCCTGACATTGAACTTATATTTCTTTTTTTCCAGCCGTACTGTCTAAGTGCTATTAGTTTTTCGCACAATTGTTCTTCATCGGTTACTACTATACCCCCGTCACCAAATGCCCCCAAATTCTTTGTGGGGTAAAAGCTGAACCCTGCCAAATCACCAAATGTTCCGACTTTTTTGTCATTTAATTTTGCCCCATGTGCTTGGGCACAGTCTTCAATAATATATAAGTCGTATCTTTTGGCTATATCTAAAATAGCCGTCATCTCCGCTGGTTGACCGTAGAGATGAACCGGGACCACCGCTTTTGCACGTTTGTGACTGTTACTTTGATTTACATATTTTATCGCCGATTCAAGATGGTCCGGCATCATTGTATAGGTATCAGGATTGATATCAACAAGAACAGGTATTGCGCCACAGCGTTCAATTGCTGCAATCGTAGCCACTGCCGTATGGGAAACCGAAAAAACCAAGTCGTTCGGACCAACATCGCAAGCGCGAAGCGCAATTTCGATAGCATCGGTACCGCTGGCCACCCCAACGGCATACTTTGTGCCGATATACGAGGCAAACTCCTGTTCAAAAGCACTCACTTGCTGGCCGAGAATATACGATCCGCTGTCGAGTACTCTGTCGATAGCCGCATCAATCTCGGTTTGATAAGCCAAATAATTAGCCTTGGGACTGCACTGTGGAATTACTGTCATGATTGCTTCAGACATAGATAATAGTCCAAATACTTGCGATAACAATTGGCACAGATAAGAAAGATAGGATCAGGTTATTGGTAAATTCCTTGCAGTTTCAAACGTTTACGCTCTAATTTTAGTTGCGTAAAATCATAGATTGAATTGTAGATTTTTGGAATATTGCGTAATAACCTGAGTTTTGAGAATTTAGGAATTATTTTTTCGTTTACCTTTCTGTTGGCTCTACCCAAAAAGAGTTGTAACTTTTCTATTATGGCGCCTTTGTTGTTGAGGGCTTTTTCTTCGATGTACACTTTTATAATTTTTTCGTACATTTCCGACACTTCTTTATCGCTCATATCCGAAAGATTAACAATCTGGTTCCATACTTTTGGGACCTTGGTATTGGTGAAATACTTATCATAAAATTCCTGATGTTCTCGCAGATAACCTTTTTGGAAAATGAGGTCGTATAATTGAGACCCGGGAAAAGGTGTGGTAATTGTAAAAGCATATTGTATGTTTGGATTACTGCGTACAGATTCTCTCATCAATTTGATAGAAGCTTCAACATCTTCTTTGGTTTCTGTATATTGCCCCACCATAATTGATACAGTAGGTAATATTCCAACTTTTTTAAGCCGTTCGAGACCATTTTGGATTGTTTCTGCTGTGCAATTTTTGCCGATAATGTTAAGAATACGGTCCGAACCCGATTCAATCCCCAGGCCCATAATTCTGCATCCTGTTTCTTTCATTTCACTTAGCAGTTTATCATCAATTCTGGCTAATATGTCAAATCTTGCAGAAACTGAGTACTGAATGGGTTTATTTAGAGTTTTTATTTCCTCAACTAATTGTCTTGCTCTTTTAGGGGTAGCTAATACTAAGTCGTCGGAGAAATAAAGCATATTCGCATTGAAACGGTCTAAAGCTTCAGCAGCTTCGGCTATCATTAAAGATATTGGCCGATAACGAGGTTTGCTGTGATGGTAACAAAAGTTACACTTAAAAGGACAGCCTCTGCCTCCATGAACATTAACAACCCGGTCTTCAAATCTCCAGTGTGGTTGAGGTAAATTTTCTGTATACCAACGCCCGATGGGCAGCCAATTCTCTTGAGGGAATAGATCGTAGGGAATCGGTGGTAATTGTGAAAGGTCTTCAATGAAGCCTCCGGAGCCGGTGGATAAAACTTCGTTTCCTTGTCTAATAACCAATCCTTTGATAGAAGAAGGATCATTACCTTCACGTAAGGCTGTTACCAGTTGATGTAATATGATTTCTCCTTCACCAATCACGCCGAAATCTGCGCCTGTAACTTTGGTAGCAAACTCTGGTGTAGGAGAGACCATTTGACCACCAATAACAACTGGAAATTGACGTTCTGCTTTGTCTAACAGTCTTATAATACTACGAATCCTTTTTAATTCGGGATACAAACTACCAAACCCAACTAATACCGGATTTAGCTCCATTATTTGCTTGACAAGTTTGTTATGATCTTGGGGTACAAATAAAATTCGAACATCTTCTCCCATCTCTCTAAGATATCATGCAAGATAAGCATAAGAAAGCGGAAAAACAAACTTGATAGGCATGGAGACAAGAACCACAGGGCCATGCTTAAATTTGCACTTAGTTGTTACTGACATACTCAACCTTTTTAAAATAGATAGTTGTAAGAATTAATTTTGTCACAAATAGTGCTTCATGTGTTTGCGATAATAATTGATGGTTTGTTCCAGTGCGGATTTCAAGTCAGTTTTAGGTTCCCAGCTCAATGTCTTTTTTATAAAGGAATAATCCGAATAATAATCCCCAATATCGATGCGTTTTCGATTCTTAGGGAATTTCTTAATTTCGTAGTTACCTCCGGTGATTTGAACAAGAATCTTTGCCAGGTCTTTTAAGCTGATAACGCAATCACCACCTAAATTAAATATTTTCCCATCCGCTTTTTCACTCGCCGCCGCAAGCAAAAACGCATCAACACAATCATCAACATAAGAAAAATCCCGCAACTGTTCGCCCCCCCAGACCTCAAAAGGCTTTCCTTCGAGAAGAAGTCGTATCCAAATGCCTATAAACGTTTGTTTGGCGTCTTTTATCCTCATACGCGGCCCTATAGTATTGGTCAGTCGCAATGCACATGCACGTATCCCATAGACATTATTATATAGAATGTGATACTGTTCACCAGCGGCTTTGTTGATACCGTTGACATCAACAGGCCTTACAAGATGCTTTTCATCTACCGGCAGGTAATCCGGCTTGCCATAAATTTGCCTGGTACTGGCAAACACGATTTTTAACTCTGGATTATAATTGCGACAAACTTCCAAAATAGACAATTGTGAGTAGCTGTTAATTGACAGGTCCGTAAACGGGTCTTTCATTGAATCCATATGACTGGTCTGGCCAGCCAGATTAAACAAATAATCCTGTCCCTGCACAAGATATTTCATACTGTGCTCATCCCGAATGTCTGAGATATTGACCCTTATCTTATCCTTGATGTCGGAGATATTGAAGAGGTTACCTCCATACTCAGGAATAAGGCTGTCGACAACGGTGATTTTCGCTCCGAGTTTCAGCAGCCGTTTTGCAAGATTAGAGCCTATAAAACCCAGCCCACCCGTAATTAAAACGTTCTTATTACAAAAAACATTTTCTTTTACCACAGCTTTTTACTCCTGTTTGCTAATCTTGATAAAACTTTCTTTGCCGACAGGGTTATCGCGCTTGCGTTATTACTCTTAATTTTTCGCAAAGACTGCCTTTTCAATTCCATAAAAATTTCATCGCTGAATTTATCAAAGCCTTTTTCGGCCAGTTCAAAAGCGAAGCCATACTGTTTTTCTGCGGTAGCGAATACCCAGCCTAAAAGAAAATCTCTTAGTGACAAATTATTGTCTGTAAAGGAATTGAGATAAGTGATTTCTGCCCAGCAAGGAGATTTTCGAAGGTGTGTGTCAAGAAACATCTTCTGCATGGAGCTAAAATAGCTCTCCAGAGCAGACCTGTTGATTCGTTGCGTTCCCTTGACTTTCATATCCGACATCCAGAAAGGATGCTGGTTCAAAAATCTCATAACATCATATAGTTTGTCTTCACCCTCATAGGCATCCATAATCCCAGGCTCAAACTCAGCTATCAGTATTTTTCCAATTATATCGTCCCCCAAACTTCTAAACAGGCGTAAATCAGTGCCTTGCGAATCCGTCTTAAACCAGTCTATCTGTTGGATATTCAACTCATTCAAAACAAACCTTAAATCAACAGTATTTTGCCGGCTGACATCTACCACATCAAACAAAGAGGCAAATGCCCAGTCCTTAAGCTTGGCATGGTCAGGTTTTAACATACTCGAACAAGGTGGTGATTTTGTCAGGTAAAATTTGTTGTTATCAGTTTTTTTTTCGGAAACAATTGAATGATAAACGTAAAGTTTCTTGTATCTGCTGTATTCTTTTTCTATATATCCCATTCTCCGTGAGTCGGCATCAAAAGCTATGCATATGGAATAAGGCGCTATAGGTTCCCACTTTGCGTTAATTTCTCCGGATGCACCGATATCAACAAGTACCGGCGGAGAAGTTCGTAATTCTTCTCTTGCGAAAATTTTTTGCAGCATATTATCCCTTTTTGATAAAAATAAAACCTTTATCTACAGCTACAGAATTTGGCGATTTGATTTTTATTTTACCGGCCAGGGCATCAAATTCCGCCAGGATTTGATATTTGTCCCCGAAGGGTTTCAAAAAGTTTTCCCAATTAAAAAACCATGCCGGGTAACTTGCTTCATAAATATATGGCGGAACCTTTTGAATAGTCAGTCTGTCACTGTTTCCAGATAAAAGAACCGGCGTTCGATCCACGATTATACAGTCAATCTCATAGTCGACGATAGTGTCAATCAGTTCATAAGAGGTTTCGATATATGGCAATACGCCGGACAGTATCACTACGTTAATTTTTTCCTCGGCAAGACACGAGGGAATATCATAATAAAAGCGAAGATTTTCATCTTCAAAATATTGCTTGCCGCATTCTACAAAATGCTTTTGTTCAACGACACACCATCGCAAATCATCGAGCACAGATAAAAAATCTTTGTTTTGATAATAACTGCTTCCAAGAGAACCACCAAAATCCAGTACGCTCAACCGATTGTTGTTAGTACTCGCAGCACGGAGCAGCCCAGCTAACAGAGGCCAGGAATATTGAATTGTATCGAACAATCCCGAATCGCGTTCATAAACCGCCGACGCCGCCTTGACTTTTAACAAAGATTCCTTTACCTTTTCGAGTATGATGGCTACATCATAGCCACTACAACTTGCTAATGCCCCCGACCAATGCGAGTAATCTCCCGAATAGCCATACCGACAGAAACTTAGACGCAAACTAAGTCGCTTGATATAACGTTCAACATTTCCTGCTGTACTCAAGTGATAAGCCCTTTTGTGAATCTCACAACCCTATTCCAAAACCCGCCTTTAGTTGCAAGCAAATAATGGCGAAAAGCTTGATAAGCCTGCTCATCCTCCTGCAGCAAAACGTTTCCAACTTGAATAGGCTCATTGGCCAATACATTATCATAAACTTTGGTCATGGAACAATGTGTCCCGCTGCTGTCGAGGCCGATATTGCTTACCAACGATTTACATGGATAAAGCGTTAGTTTGTTATTCAAAAGTGCCGAAGCATACCAGCGAACCGCCCACGAGTCATTTCGGTTAGCTATCTGATTCTTTAACATTCGCGAATAACTTAACGCTCCATCAAAATCGAACCGTTTAAGAAGTTTCCGCTTTTTCAACTGACTCAGCAGATAAGTACCATCCGGTCCAAAAAGGTCCCATCCTCGTTTCCAGGTCCCCCATCCCCAACAATCGGCACCAAGAAGAAAAAATGTTTCAGGCAGTTTTTTTCCAATGGGATAAACCCAACCATGAATACTAATAACTTGCTCTTCGTCCTTATAAAATTCCAAACCATCGTTCATGTATTTCAGGAAATATGGCGAACTAACCAAGTCATCCTCTAAAACAATCACTTTGCCGTATTTATCTACAGTTTTTGTTACCCCCTCTATGATGCTTTTGGCCAGCCCCCAGTTGCAATCGCGTTCAACAATAGTAACTTTTCGAAAACCGTCAACAGTTTTGATATATTCTCTGACTTTAGTTACTTCGGATACTACCTTTTCGTTTTTAGGACCATCTGAATAGATAAAAAGTTCGCTTTCTTTTGCCAACTCATTTTTTTGCAGAGCTTCTATAGTCTGACGAGTGTGCCATGGTCGATTATAGACGAATAAAACTATAGGAGCTAATTGCAATATATTTACCTCTTTCTTTCTCTTAACTTCCTGAAACGTTTAATCTACGCCGCGAATCCAAATAAAATACAGTTCTAATCGTTTTCGCATATAACGAATAACCATTTTCCCTCATAAATTGAACTGTTTTGTCCTTGCTTAACTCATGTAGAGAGGCCTTAAGTTGCTCAACCAGAACCATCGTAGGCCTGTACTTGTTCCAGTCATTTGACATCAGCACTTCAAAGTCTAATCCCTCCACGTCTATACTAAGAAAGTCTATTTCACAATCAGACGGCAAATATTCATCCAATACCTCCCGAAGAGCCCTTGGCTTCATGTTGACGCTGTCAACCAAAGTATGAATGCCACTATCAAGCCTTTTCTCTACAAAATCTTAATCCCGTTTAAACAATCGCGATTCATTTTTCTTCCTATTGACCGTTTATTGAACCTATGAAACGTGTTCAATTAAATGGAAAGCATTTTCGCGGGTCAATCACCGATAATATTCCCCTTATTCTGATGCAGTGGGATCAATCCTTCGAAAAAAAACTGTGTTGACCGCTTTTGCATAAATTTCATACCCATTTTGAATGAGAAATCGTGTCAATTCATTCTGCTCAATATCTGCCAATGAACTGCACAATATTTCAACAAGCACCAACTGGGGCCTGAATTTCTTCCAATCATTGGATTTAACAACTTCAAAATCCATTCCTTCCACATCTATGCTGAGAAATTCTATTTCTTGTTCCTCTGGCAAGTACTTTTCAAGAATTTCTGACAGTGTTTTGGTTTGCAGAGCGATTGTCTTGATAATCTTATATTTGCTTTGAGATATATTTCTTTGCTCTGAAAGAGAGGCATTAAAACCATTTAAAGCAGATTCGTTAAAAATAGAATATTCAAGTGTCTCGGGTTTTGAGCTGACGGGGGTTTGTAACTGCCAATCAATCGTCCTGGCTATCATTTTACCCCTTCAGCATAAATTGACTCATGTTGTCTAGCCGCCTGATCCAAATGAGGGTCAAAACTTCTCAAGCGAACTTGTCTAAAGCCTATATCTCGAAGAATTACAATTATATTTTCTTCATCAAACATATATTTGTGGTGACCATCCATATAGGCTGTATAATTTACATAGTCTATTTTTGTTGTGTTGTTGTATGCGGGTTTGTAGCCAAAAAACTGATTGTTATCCAAAGTTCTATCTTTCAAATAAGCTTCAATATATATTCTTGCGTTGGGAACACAAATTGAAAAAGTTCCGCCCGTCACAAGGACTCTAAGGCAATCGTCCAGGAACTTTTGACATTCTTTGAACGAAAGATGCTCAAAAAAATGTTCTGAATATATTTTTAAAATACTTTCGTTCGGGAAAGGTAGCCCTTTTCTTAAATCCCAATAAATATCACAATTATTTGTAACATCTATTGTAGTCCATCCGTTTTCACCTTTTTTATCCCCGGCGCCAACCTCTAAGAATATTTCGCTTCTTTCCGTTAATATGCGTCTAATGCGCCTTCGAGACAATTGATGTTTTACAACAATTACACCCGCTCTATTAAAAGGGAATATGAAATGGAATTTATCCCTAACAAGCTCTTTGATTTCTGAGATCATTACGTTCCTCTATCCCTTCATGATAGCTACAAAATTTTGATACCCAAATATTTCTTGCATAGTTGGATTGTATGATTTTATTACAAGCAGTCCATTTGGCAACACCGCGGGATAAGCATTGTAAAGACCAGCTTTGTAGACTTCAGTAAAATGAAAACTATTCATCCGATAAAGGAGAATCAACTCTTTGGAAAAAAACTGTGTTACCCGCTTTCGCATAAACTTTATACCCAGCCTTAATGAGAAATCTTGCCAATTCGTTTTGCTCAAGATCTGCCAAGGAGCTACAAAATATTTCAACAAGCACTATCTGTGGCCTGTACTTTCCCCAGTCATTGGATTTGATAACTTCAAAGTCCAGTCCTTCCACATCTACACTAAGAAAATCTATTTCTTGCTCCTCAGGTAAGTACTTTTCAAGAATGTCTAACAGCATTTTGGTTTGCAGGGGGATTGTCTTGATAATATGATATTTGCTTTGAGATATATTTCTTTGCTCTGAAAGAGAGGCATCAAAACTATTTAAGGCCGGTTCGTTAAAAATATAATACTCAAGTTTTCTGTGTTCTGAGCTTACGGGGATTTCCAAATTAATGTCATGTTTACGTAATTTATTAAAGGCTAACATACTACCCGGCATCGCATCTACATTAATGCCTCTCCAGCCTTGTTTGTAAAGCTTGTATGTGTTTGAAAACCTTAAAGGATGATGAGCTCCAACATCAACATAAAAGCCATTTGTTTTGGCGCCAAAAAACTTGGACAAAATAAGATCTTCTCCTTCCAGAGACCAAGATTTCTGATAATAACTATCCCACTGACAAAAATCACGAAGACGTCGCAATATATTTTTTAATGGAAGGGGAAGGTTTTTTTTTGTTAACGCCAACAAACTATTCATTTTCTGCATTTATGCCCGTTCCTACAAATTGATTTAAGTGGCGCCAGATATTTTAAACATTAACTGCTTATGATTTTGGTCAATTTTATTTTAAAGCAAAGTGGAAAAATAATATATGATAGTCTTAACACTTTTTTCATTATTTTTATCTCCGAATTGATATTGCGGTTCGCAATATGTTAAATGCTCTGAGTTTCATTCTAAACATGGGTCTTGTTTCTTTTTGTATTACATCAAAAAACATTCCGGCAACAGCATACGAAATGACCGTAGCATAAGCAGCGCCGGTTGCTCCGTATTTCGGAATCATAAACAGGTTAAGTACTACATTGACAAGTGCGCCTGATAAAGTCCGTTGAAAGCTTAGTATCTGACGGTTTTCAGTAAGGAACCATTTTGAGCTTGCTACACCCAGGAAAACGAAGAGTGCCGCCCAGATATGGATAGCCAGAACTGGTCCTGCTGGAGCATAAGCCTGTCCAAATAGCAGGTCAATCAGCCAGGATGACAAGAAGGTCATAGGCAACGCTACGGCCAAGGCTAACAATACCATTAAATCGTATAACTTTTGCAATCTTTGATAATATAGCTTTTCACTTTTTTTCTTGGCCTCAACAATGGCCGGAAAAACGGAGGCCACAATAGCCATGGGTATAAAATACCAGACTTCGCTAATGCGCACCGCGGCGGAATAAATTCCAACGGCTTGGTCTCCAATCATCTGCCCAAGCATGATCTGGTCAATTTTCATGTAAACAGCTATTGCTATTCCAGACAAGAGCAGTGGCCAGCTATCGCGTAAAAGTTCCTTGGCCCGAACAAAACTTGGCGCCCAAGCTGTCAGCCGTCCTACTTTCCATCCATAAACTGCCAAAAGCAAGGCCGCGGCCAGTAATGCTCCGGCAAAAGCAGCCACGACAAAAGCCATGAGCGGTGCATGAAGCAGGATCATGCAAACTTTAACGGCAGCGATAATCAAAAACACACCGTTTTGGACCCATACCACGAATTTGGACTGGACCTGGGATTCAAACCAGTAATTGACCACTTCACTGGCATTAATAACCATAGTGAACCCAAGTATGGCAACGATTGTTTTAGCCAGGGTATCATCGGGGCGCAGATAGCTGATTACGCCAATAATCAACATAGAAGCTGCCAAACCGCCAAACAGCCTCAGGACGAAACCTGTCCCAAGTGTCACGTGCGCTTCGTGGGGATGTCTGACAATATCCCGAACCATGATTTCCTGCAATCCCAGTGTGGCAATGGCTCCAAAGAGGCCGACGAAAGCCATGGCAAAGTTAAGCAGGCCGAACTGATCCGGCCCAAGGTATCTGGCCACCCAGACCCCGACAAGAAGCCCAACCCCCATACGAAGAACCTTGTCAAAAAACAACCAACCGATATTATCCAGTATTTTTAACAGCCCGGGGCGGTGTTCAATCTTCGTCCGAAAAAAACGGGGCATAAGTTTTAGGAGATTGGATGTCATAGTTAAAAAGTTTTAACAGAGTAAGGGCTGATAAGCTGTTCAAATATTGGATACGCGACAACCATCACCACTGTGTTGATAACCGTGGTCGCCACCCCGGAAGCCATATTGATGCGAAGCTGTGACGAGAAAAGTTTCTTGATCATAAATGAGAATTCAGATTAGACATAGATTTAGCGTTTAGCGGATAGCCTTTAGCATTAAGATATCAAGACTTAGCAATATTAGAACTGCATTCTTTTCCTCTGTGCTCTCAGTGCACTATGAGGCTATTATCGGTTTGACAGTGTGACCGTGCGACGGTTTGACGGTTTGACTGTATCACCGTATGACCGTGCGACTGTATGACCGTGCGACTGTATCACCGTATGACTGTACCACCGTATGACTGTATCACCGTATGACTGTACCACCGTATGACTGTACGACCGTCACCACTGCGCTGTAGTCTCTCCAGGAATCTTCGCACAAATGATTTATCCCAACAAAGCTAGGATAGTATGGGGCTTTACATCACCACCATTGCTGTGTTGGACGGCTCACCGTCGCCGGCCTTGTTGACAGCGATGATGCGGTATTCCAGCTCCTTGCCGCGGGGCTGCTCGACCAGAGTTGCTTTGCTGCCCCTTTTCCCCTCTGCCCCTTCGTCCCTATACCCCTTTCCTTGCTTCAAACGTCTCATTCTCAACTGTGAATACCTCATTCCCTCATGGAAATGTCTTATTTCCTATTCGAAACGCATCATTTTCAACTGGAAACGTCTCATTTACTCTTGGCAACGCCTTGATGTAAGCCTACATTAGTACGATACAAACTTACAATGCCACATTGTAAAGTTGCAATATCAAGATGCAAATTTACAATACTACAATGTGACGTAACTATGCCATGATAGTACAGTGCAAGACTATTTCATTTTGCTGGAGGCTTTCTCAAAGTCATCGAAAATGATT
>SDBT01013364.1_pt1 | contig 13156 bp, 13 predicted proteins | sample 2277101 | NCBI WGS metagenome assembly SDBT01 (sample SAMN10404973, study PRJNA504765) | marine sediment metagenome | isolation source: marine sediment core GS10_PC15, 103 cmbsf | place: Arctic Ocean: Southern Knipovich Ridge | collected 2010 | reverse complement strand
GACCTGTTCTATCGGGACATCGAAGGTTCGGGCGAGCTTGAACGCCAAGGGCAGCGATGGTGCGTACTTGCCCGCTTCGATGGCGATGATAGTCTGACGAGTAACGCCGACACGGTCGGCCAAGTTCGGATAATGCACCGTCCGGGGCTTGCGAGCCCAGCCGCGCGCGGGCCATACCGGCTTGAGATAATTCTTGCTTTTGACAAATGAGGCGCCGTAGTGACTGATGAACATCGGCTGATACGCGCGGGTGCTCTGGCCGATTCGGAGGTCGGCCAGTTCCGGCGCCGGCTCGTTGCCCCAGCTCATACCGTCGGCAATGACAATGCGGTCGGGATTTATTTGGCGAATCGCCGCCACCGTCGTTCTGACCACCCGCTCGTGGTCGGCCCGGCTCATCAGATTGCCGATAGAAGGCGGCTCGTTGATAAGGTCGAAGCTGAGCTTGTCCTTCGATATGCCCTTGTATCGCTTCGCCATCATCTGCCAATGGAAGCAGAAGGCTTTTAACGGCTCGGCGTCCTTCCAGAGATTATGCGGCTCGGCGAATTCCCTGTTGACCGAGTAGCCGGGGCCGCGATGAAAATTCAGGCTCACGTGCAGGCCATACTTTCCGGCAAGATCAACGGCCCGGTCGAGCTTCTCCAGCATCGGCTCGTGGAGCTTGTAGTCGTCCCCATCCTCTATCCACAGCCGGTAGCACATCGGTAAACGAACGAAGTCGAAGCCCCAGTCGCGCATCCAGCGGAAATCATCTTCCCTAAAGTCGCCCCTGCTTCGCATTGTGAACATGTCCAGCAGATTAAATCCCCGCCATCGCGGCAGCATTTTCTGCACCGGCTCATTGCCGGCCTTCTCCTTCTTCTGCGACTGCTGAGCAAGGCCCGGCACCGCCGCTGCTGCCACCCCCGCAGCGGCTATCTTCAAAAAATCCCGTCGATTATTCTCCATAAGACTTGCTCCATTAGAATAAACAGCTCCTCGCAACCGAGAACTTGCATATTGACTATTAGGTATAAAAGTAATAGTAATTACTGAAAAGAAGATAAGCAATAGGAAATTATCAGAATGGCATTACCCGTAGTAGCGATAATTGGTCGGCCTAATGTGGGCAAAAGCAGTCTTTTGAATGCTCTGTCGGGGCATATGATAAGTATAGTCGAGCCTACGGCCGGCGTTACGAGAGACCGTGTGAGCACCATCATCGGCCGGGACGATCAGCACTTTGAACTAATAGATACCGGTGGATACGGGATCGTCGACAGCGATCTGCTGAGCGAGCATATCGAGCAGCAAATCCATCGGGCGATCGAATCGGCAAATCTCGTGCTGTTTATGGTCGATATTCGTGACGGGATTGTGCCGCTGGATAAAAAAATCGCCCAGCTTCTGCGTAAATACAATCTTGACGTCATCGGCGTGGCCAACAAGGCCGACACGGCTAAAATGTTTCCTGCCGCCGGCGAATTTTTGAGGCTCGGCTTCGGCGAATTTCAGTGCATTTCGGCACAGACCAATCTCAACAAAGCGGTCCTGCTCGATACGATTTTCGACAAACTTGCACATTTGGATTCGGCCAGGCCGGCCGAGCCAGTTATGAAAATCGCGATTGTCGGCAAGCGAAACGCCGGCAAGAGCACGTTGGTCAACGCGATAGTCGGTTCCGAGCGGGTAATCGTAAGCGAGACGCCGGGCACTACAAGAGACGCCGTGGATGTCCGGTTTGAAAAGGATGGAAAGACCATCGTCGTTATCGACACCGCCGGGATAAGAAAGAAAAACAAGATAGCCAACAGCATTGAATTTTACAGCTATGTTCGCGCTACGCGGTCGATTCAGCGTGCCGATGTTGTGCTGTTTTTGATAGATGCCGCGGTGCCGGTCTCGCAGGTCGATAAGAAATTAGCCAAGTTCATCGCCGAAGAATACAAAAGCTGCATAATGGTAGTCAACAAATGGGACCTTGCAAAGGATTCGGCCGCTACTGAGGACTACGAGGATTATTTGACGAAGCTGCTGCCGGGCCTGAGATACGCACCATTGGCATTCACCACGGCAACCCAGGCCAAAAATATCCAGAGCGTTTTGGACCTGTCGGCGGAAATCTTCAAGCAGACAACAACATGGATACCGACTGCCAGGCTGAATAAGGCTTTTGAAGCCATAAAACAGGAGAATATCACCGCTGCCAAGAAGGGAAAGAGAGGTTGGCCAAAGATTTATTATGCAACGCAAATTGCAGTCAATCCGTTTACGGTGCTCATGTTTGTAAACGCCCCCGAACTGTTTGAAGAAAACTATCTCAGATTCATCGTAAACCGGCTACGATCTTTACTGCCGATTGAGGAAGTGCCGATAAGACTCTTTGCCCGAAAACACAGAGAGTAGCGGCCGGCATAGGCGTAATGAAGGAGATCAGTGAATGAATTCTCTGTTTGTTGCAGGAATCGCGCTTTTTCTATTACTCTTAGGGTACATTTTCTATAGCCGCAAAGTCAAACAATGGATAGGGCTTGATGATAATCAGGTTACGCCTGCGGTCGAACTCAACGATGGTATCGACTACGTCCCGGCCAAACACTGGACCATTCTGTTCGGCCATCATTTTGCCTCTATTGCCGGGGCCGCGCCTATCATAGGCCCCGTAATCGCCTGCCTTTACTGGGGGTGGCTGCCGGCCCTTATCTGGATAGTGGTCGGTGGAATTCTTTTCGGGGCCGTCCATGATTTCGTAGCGCTGGTCATGTCGCTGAGACACAAGGGCAAATCAATTACCACCGTCACCGAATCTGTAATGGGAAAGACGGCTAAGATTCTCTTCGGCACGTTCGCCCTTTTAGCTCTGATCCTTGTTGTTGCAGTGTTCGCGGCGGTTGCAGGCAAGACTCTGGAGAGCACGCCTCAGGTTGTAATCCCCACGTTCGGACTGATAGTTGTGGCTCTTGTTGTTGGGTTCCTGATGTACCGCGTCCAACTGAATGTGCTGTTGTGCTCGGTAATAGGAGTAGTGCTGCTGTTTGGTCTGATTGTAGCGGGGTACTATCTTCCAATTCAGCTTCCCGTGGAGAATCCGGAAACCGCTGTAAAGTTGTGGACTGTAATACTGCTGATATACGGCATGATTGCGTCCGTAACACCTGTAACTCTGTTGCTTCAGCCGAGGGACCATCTGGCCGGGGCAGTGCTGTACTTTGGTATGTTTTTCGGATTTCTCGGCCTAATCATTGCCCGCCCTCAGATGCAAGCTCCGGCTTATATCTCTTTCGACACGAGCAAAGGATGGATGTGGCCAATGTTGTTTGTCACGGTAGCCTGCGGTGCCCTGTCGGGATTTCACAGTCTCGTTGCGAGCGGCACCACTTCCAAACAGGTTAAGCGGATGAGCGATGCGCGGGTCATCGGCTACGGGGCCATGATTCTCGAAAGCGCCCTGGCGGTTCTGGCGATCATAGCTGTCACGGCCGGGTTGTACTGGACAAGCGCCCCTGACGGTAACAAGGCGCTGGTGTTTCAGGACGTGTTCCAGGAGGGAGGCTGGATCAAGGCTTTCGGGACCGGGTATGGGCAGCTTACGAAAGTATTTTTCGGTGCGCTCGGATCCCTGATAGGTATAACAATGCTCAAGACTTTTATCATGACAACCCTCGATTCGGCGACGCGAATCACGCGCTATTTGTGCAATGAGCTTCTCGGCGAAACTCTGGGCATCGCCCCGCTGAAGAACAAGTACGTAGCGGTAGCGCTAGTCGGCATTTCTTCGGGGGCCCTTGCACTGGGTAACTGGAAGGCCATCTGGCCCGTATTCGGTGCGGCAAACCAGCTCGTTGCCAGCCTTGTGCTTATTGTTGCGAGTGTATACCTGCTGATGCGCAAGCGCAACTTTGTGTTCACTGCTGTGCCGGCCGGTATAATGCTCGTGACGACAATTGCCGCGCTGATCTACCAGGCATACGGCTTCGCCACCGCCAAAGAACCTAATTTCCTGCTGGCAGTAGTATCCGTTATACTCATATTCCTTGCAATATTCCTTGCGTACACGGCACTGGTCGCTGTTGCAAAGGTGAGGAAACAGAACGCTCTTCAAGGGGCGGCGAACAATTAGCTCGCGATGCAAAATCAAACGATTTTCCTCGCTGGAGAAGGTAGGCTTCTGGTCATAACCTGCGCTGCGATCTCGGTGCTGGCATTGTGGATGACAATCGAGGCCCTGATGGCTTTCGGGCTGCGGAGCCCTACTCATTCTCGGCAGAAGGCCGGGGTATCAACTGAAATTCGGCGTTAGCGGGCTCCTGGCTCAACTTGATCTCTCCTTTGCGGACAGATTCCGGAGGAAAATTGTAGTGAACCCTCTTGCGCTGAACTTCCTGGCCCTTTTCCGTATCACTGTCGAAAATATACAGCGTCATCTGCGGCAACTGTTGATTTTCATACGCTTCTTTTGCATCAGATGTCGCTCTGACGGCGATAGGATTCAGCACGCTGGGCAGATTTGTAACCTTAACATAATATTTCGCTGATAAGGTCGGACTCATAGCAATAACAAGCGTCGCGTCTTCGATTCTCTGGACAGTGAGCGGATCTTCTTCCGGCGCCAACTTGATCGTCACGGGTGTAGCCGACACTCTAATGTGCTCTGCCGCCAGCTCGACATACGGAATTTTTTCTATTGGTGCCAATTTTGCCTGCTCGATTTCGGCTTTGTTTAGTTCGACCGTGGCCGTCAGGCGGCTGTCCACAGGAACAAACGCATCGACCTTTGACGGCTCGATGCTTTGGGCCTTGAGAGGATTTCCGCTCGCATCGAAGCATTTAACAGTCAACGATTTCTTGACAAGCTCTACAACATTAACGGAAAGCTCATTCGGGTCGCAGGATTGTACCTTCAGGCCACGTCTCCTGAGTTCCCTATCTTTGCGGAGGAATTCAAGCAGTTTTAAGGAATGGGCGCCGGGTTTGTCCATCTGCTCCTGCACAGCGTTAAAGACAAACTCCAGCGGCTTTAGTCCCTTGCGAAGCTCCCTGTCCAGAGTAGTAACCGCAGCATGAGGCCCTGAAATGGTTATTTTTATGTCGGCCGACGTGGACTTATCGAAGCTTATCCAGAGCTTTGAGCCCACCGATTCATCTACAACAACTACAGCGGATTTTTCGGGCAGTGTCTCATCGAGGGCCAGGTCCGCCCAAACCCAGATCAGGACCGTCAAAAATATAACAATTGTTATCTTGCTGTATTTGATCTTTTTTGACATCGTAATTCGTACTTCACATCCAGCGCGGCTCGACTCATAAGAGCACGCTTGAAAGATGCTTTTTTAACATGGATTCATCCATATTTCGCGTAAGTTTTCCGTTCTCAGCAACGGAAATTATACCGGTTTCCTCGCTTACTACCAGACAGATGGCGTCCGAGCCGGTCGTTATGCCTATAGCTGCACGGTGGCGAGATCCAAGTCCGGCAGCGCCGATGCCGCCGGCCTCAGCAAGCGGCAACTGCACCCTGGCAGCTATTATTCTATCGCCTCGTATTACAACGGCCATATCGTGCAGAGCTGTGCCGGGCTGGAAAATAGTTTTAAGCAATTCGGAAGTCACCCGGGCATCGACTTTGACACCGGTCTCTATGAATTCGCCCAGCGCCACCCGATTTTCGATAACAATAATGGCCCCGATTCGAGCTTCGGAAAGTACCGTTACGGCGGCAACCATCTCTTCAACTGTCCGCGATAGCTGCTGAGATGCGCTCGACCAAAAATGACTCTGGCCTATTCGCATCAAAGCTCTTCGGACTTCCGGCTGAAATGCCGCCACTGCAATAATCAAAACTCCGATCAAAAATCCATTATAAAGATATTGAAGTCGATCGAACTGGAACTGTCCGACGAGCAGCTTCATGACAAGGAAGCCTACGATGAGAATGAATATAACGGCGCGGAAAAGTCTTTCGCCGCGAGTGCCTTCGAGAAAATCCACCACCCAGTAAACCACTAATCCGATGACAATCAATTCGATGGCAATTGTATACAGAGGATAGCTCGCTACCCGAGAGAAATACAAGTGTATTTGATCGATGAGTGTTTCCACGAATCAAATCCTTTTGTTACCATCATGCGCTATAAGTGATTCGTATTGTATAAAAAAACGACAAAATATACACAATACTATCTACGCAATACGGATTACGGTATCCTTTTTTCGGTGAGTTTGCTGGGCTCGTCAAGCATCAACACCATATCTATATCCGCCATCATCTCCTGCTGATTAATCCTGACCATGCGCCGATGTCTTCTATGGCCTTCAGCGACAGTCTCGCCGGGCTGGCTGAAGCTACAGCCGAAGGGCACAAAAACCAAAACCAACAATATAACAGGCAAAATCACCTTACATACAAAGACGCTCTTCATCTTTTCTCCTTTTATCGGCCAGCGCATGTCTTTTTTATCCGGGCGGCACAAAACACACCACTTATTATAAATCCATTATACAAGGTGTTTTAGTTAGTGTCAAAGCAAAAAACCTTATTTCGGGATATTCGGGGGCGAATCCGTGCTACGCAGGGTCCAATAAATCCTTTAATAATGAAAAAAGAGCCTCAAATGCTACACATCGAGCAGCGTACTGTGTGTAGCGGATAGCGTATTGCGTAGCTGCAATGAAAAAATATTCGGTGATACAGGCCGCCTGTGTGGGGTAGCTTGTATAGAAGATTGGCAGGGCTGTGAGCAATACTCTCACAGCCCTGCTATTTTTCAAACATGGCTCGTGATTCGTGATTCAACCAACCTTCTTGCCATCTATGTTTCAAGGCGTCGCGAGGTTTGGATCATCCACAGCGTTTGGATCAGCCGGAGGATACTCCTCAAACAAATGTTCAGCGAGTACGATCAAGGCCGGCGAGAGAGAGTTTACGGACCGCCGACAAGGAAGGTAATCTCAGCGGCATGTGGAAAAGCTCCAGGGGTGAAAGTAAGGTCTCAGACGTGAATTACGAAAACCGTAAGCTGACGTTTAAGAGAGTTATCCAAAGAGACAGCGGTCAAATGGAAATGGCCTTTGAAGGAACACTTGGCAATACTTCGCTCGAAGGAGTATTCAAGAGCGATCGCGGCGAATCTGCCGCCACGGGAACGCGGGTTGGTGCTCCCCTTATCGGCACCTGGAATCTCGACATCGAATCCGAGCAGGGCGCCCGCAAGCAAAGATTGAGAGTCAATCCGGACATGAGCGCGCTTTACGGATCGGCCCTGATTAAGAAGATTAATCTCGATGGCGACAAGGTAAGCTTCAAGTACGTCCTGACGTTCAACGACCGGGAATTCGAAACGAGCTTCGAAGGAAAACTGGCAGAATCGAAGCTGACCGGCGAGTTGACAACTTCCAGAGGCACCCGGAAGGTAAAGGGCGCAAAGGTTGTCAGGACAAGAAGGCGCAGTACAGGGTAAATGAAGCGTGTTGTTTATGCCGCCGGAGCAATCCGTAGGCAAGTGAGACAGTTGCGATTCGACGGAAGTCCCGACAGTACCGAAAGGCACGCCTTACGGCGGAGTCCCAGGGACTACGGACCTTGGGGCTCCTTCGAGGATACCCGCCGTGAGGTGTGGTATCGCTACGTGCCTGAATCGAGCAATTGGCACGGCGGGACTCTCACCCGCTGGATGGCGGCCTTGTCGGCTGCTCCGCTGTCCTTAGTTTTTTCCAAAAAAAACACTTTTTCTAGTCATCCTCACGTCATCTTTTCTCCCCCCTTCGAAAACCTGCCTGCAGAACGCCGCTTTCAGGCGCGCTTTATCACCTCCTCGATCCAGTCGTTGAAAGGCTGTAGAAAACGCGGCGAATGCAGCCATTCTATTGACAATTCCGCTTGGTGGATGAACCGGTCAGTGTTTCCAACGCCGAAGATTCCATCGGAAATTCCTTCCTCTCGGATTATCAAGAGGGGTAGGTCTAACATGAATGCCATCCCAGCCTCTATGTGATTCCATGATGTCGGCAAATATGCACCGCTAACTAACTTTTCCTTTTCCGTACCACCCTTTAACCTTGCCTCGATAAGCTCTACTTGGCGAAGCCCCAAGACAATGATACCTTCACATTCATGCAAAACACGGCGAACAGCTTCAATCGGCGGACAATTCGGAAAATCAGTTTCACCTAGTGTTCTGGGATATAATCCCCGCTCGTTCAACAGACCCTGCAATTCATCCCAAAAGACCTTTTGTCTTTCGTTCAGTGCATTAGGTTTGCTTATGAAGATAGAGCGCATACAAAACTCCGTATAGAGAGTGCCGAAACGTAGAGTATCAGAACTATGTATAATGTGAAAAACACCCAAGGGACTTTTGTTTCTATGTGTGTGAAGGGTAGGTACAAATCCTTGTTTCTGCCCTCTCCGAGTATCACCCACTCAGCATCATAAGGTTTAATTGGGAGATTTGCCTCTATTTCATGTATGACAACAAATTTCCCTGTATTTAAGTCCCTATACGATCGAATCAGTCGGTACCATGTGTAGGAGATAATGAGACCTGCCAATCCGACGAAAACAAGCCAAAGTGATTCTGACGATTTATCTGGACTCCGAACCACAAATCCAGATAAACTCACTATAACTGTATTGATTGAAAGAAAGAATGTGTTGGCTGATTGGCGCCTCTGACTTATTCTGTCAGCCATCTCGACGTAAAGTTTGTATTGTTCAAGAATATGATCTTTGCACTTGCCTTTATTATCGTATTCATCGAACACGTCTTTGTTCAAAAGACGTTCTGCTAATCCATCGTCAATTCTCATATATCTACACACCTTCTTTTAGAGTTTCATAGTAAATTCCATGCTTTTGCAATATCCAAGAAGTATCCTGGAAAGCGTGTCATTCGCCAAGTCACAAACGATTTAAGGGGAGGTTCTATTCTTGAAGTCAATGGAAGTATATCTTGAATCCAATAGTCCTTTTCGTTTCCGCGTACAGGACGCGCTTTCTCAGAGGGTATTCTACCCGGGAATCTACACTCGCGGATCTGTGGCTTATTAACTTGGTAATTCGTATCTGATAAGACTCTCGCCAATTCCATGTATGTCCTTTTGCCAAATGTCACAATAAGGTCTGGCTGCAAAATCTCTATTTCGTGTCGTACATAGCGAGAACCTGATTCGTGCCACCAAGAGTTCGGGATATCAGAGCTTGACGCGTTGTCTGATTTACTAAACTTGACGAAATTGGTTACAGATACTACTGCATCAATATTACTAGGAAGTTCGGCAGAGCTACGGCGTGTATAGGCAAGAATACATAGTATTGCAGCCAGTGGTATGAATCCCTCAGCATATGGCTTTATTGGTATTGCCCTACCACATTCAGCTGCACGGTTCAGCCTGTTGATGGCGCACATCTGATCTAAAGACCACTCCCGCATCCATATATCTGACCAACTACGATGTTTAGAAAGATTCTGATTTATAGCATAACACAGGATACGAGGATGATTTTGAAAGTATTCAGGTCCAACATAAGGCACGTAAGCTGGCATATAAAATTGTTTACCATTGGTCAACGTATAAGCTGGGTTTCCTTCTTCAGGGATGAAGTTTTGCGCCTTCACATTCTCAATCAAATCATCTATTGCTCGACTGCGCTCGTCTTGGTTTTTTATCATTAGAGCCTTTGTAGTGTTTCCCAAATCTTAGCCTATATTTAAATCAAAAGTGGGCAGTGTATATGTAACTTCTCATCCATTGTCCCACAAGTATTTACCATACAACCGTCCCTGCATTTTGGCTTTTGGCTGCACTCATCACATTCTGGCAATAAGCCTGAATGTACGGATCTTATTACATTCAATTTCGTTGATTCTTGCCATAATATTTCAAGGTTTAATTCAGGTTCCCTAACATTTCCTATCTTCAATTCCTCAACGCCGCTTGCCGCTGTACAAGGGAATGCATTTCCCTCGCAGTTAATATGCAATCGGTTAAGTCCAGATGTACACGTCTCGTGTCCGGAAAGAACAGTCAACTGACTAACCAATAACCGTGTGCAATAACCAGCCTCTACGCACACTCCATAATGTTTTCTTGCTTCCTGAAGTACTCTCTCGAATCGACTGATCTCGTTGCGGTTCGGCGCAGCTTCTGAATAAATAGAACGAGCTCTGCCCGAAGGAGCAAGGGCCAACGCACGTATTTTTTCGACACCAATATCTGCAAGCTTCTCAGCTAATGAGTCGAAGCTATCGCACCTACTATGAATTGGAACGAAAAAGCATGTTAATGGCAAGCCCGCATCAACAAGGATTTTAGTACTTTGTAATGCGCTTTCAAAAGATCCTTTTTGGCGAGTTACTTCATCATGAGCTTGCGCATTTGCTCCTAGAAAAGTAATACTGATAGCTTCAAAAAGCGTTAATATTCCGGCTGTCCTTACCATTTCTTGCGTTATGAGTGTTCCGTTAGTATGAATGTGGAGAGGAAGGTCTAAATGGTCCCGGCACATATGTGCAACCTTAGACAGTTTCTCCAAATCCATAAGTGGTTCTCCTCCTGTTAAGCCCACTCGAATTAAGCCCATGTATTTTGCAGAACGGAGCATCTTTTCAATCTCTTCGGTATTTAGGGCATTATCGCTTTTCTCCGTACCCGCGCTAGCAGAGCAATGCATACAATTTAGGTTGCACTCATGATTTATCTCAATGTCGATATGCTCTAAGCGGTATGATTTTTCATTTACCTGATGCATTTGCCTCCTCCCTGTGGAGGTGGAGTACGCTTTATTTTCGCGGCACGTGCTGAAGCATCCGCCGCCCTATCTATAGCCTCACCAAATTTGTTGGGTTCCCAATCGATAATTTCAGCTCCAGCATCATGTAATAGCTTTCCGGTCGGAGAGTTCTTGGGTAAATCCACTGATTTATTCAACATGATACCAAGGATTCCATTAGGTGCCCCCTTTGCCAAACTTTGTTCTATTTCGTAAGGCTGATACTCACTTTCCTTTGTATCTTCCCCAATGAGTACAACTGTTACAGAGGTACCCTTTATCTGCTTGTTTATTTCAGACTTAATGTATTTTTCGTCTTTGCTTTTAACTGGATCTAACAAATGTCGCCCAACAAAATCCACATCAACATTCTTAGCCCAAGGCAGCAAGTTGAAGCGTTTTGCTTTCATTTGATCTTTATGTTGATAGGAAATGAAGATACTTCTTTTTATCTTACTCATTCTATATTCTCCAAGAAAAGGAGCAATGATATTCCTATATATTATTTTATCCTTGTCTCATAGCATCCTTAAAAATTGACTTAAGCTTAGTGCATTGCCAAGAATATGGCTCTCTTACTTTTTTAGTTATATATCTATAGCCACCATACTTTAGATTGAATCTCTCCAAACGATCAATTTCATATATGTATGATTTAGTATAGTTTGGTTTTTTCTTGAGAAGGGTTTCTATTTTTTTACATCCTTCAATATTGATCCGTAAGTAATTTCGAAACCACCGATTTATATTTGTACCGCAAACTTTATCTACATCTATTAAAGGGATAGGAACTTCTACAAACCAGATATTGTCAGCAGCTAAACAGAAATCATCTGTTGAAATACGAGCATACCATTTAATAAGATATAGGCCAGACAAAACACGTCTTCCTTTTCTATTAGTTATAAAAAAAATGTATCTGCAACCATTTTTTACTAAGCTTTTACGCATAATTTTATTACATGGAGAAAATAGGCCATATGTTTTTGTTTCAAAGTTAGGATCTACTTTGTTGTCCGTATTTTTCCCAGTAAATTTGGTAACAGCGCGAACCGGCAATCTACTTAAATCATCACTAAAATAATAACTAAGATACCCTCCACTTGCCTCGCATATGGCCAGTGTTTTCCAAGGAGGGTTTGGTGGAATTGCCGATCTATTGTTTTTCATAATTAGCCCGATATATCAAACATGTCCGGTACATTTTCTTCAGAAAATCCATCTGCCGACTTAAAAACTTGCGTCTTTACTTCCGCCTCTTGTCGCTTGTCCATTGTTGCTGTTGAATATTATACACATTATCCCAGCCGGAGCAATCATATTCGGCCTTTCTACTTTTTACAGCGATTCTCACAGTGTTCAGCCCATGAGATAACTCAAGCTGTTTCTATTATTAACAGCGTATCTCACGGGATTCAGCCCATGAGATAACTAAAACAACTCCTATCATCTATTATATACAGCGTATCTCACGGGTTAAATATTGATAGTGATTTTCCAAAAAATTCAATAAAAGTAAACTTTTTCAATAAATCGCCCTTAACAGGCCTATTTCAACGATTATTTTTTACCATAAGGGAAGAAATTTCTGAAAAAAAGGCGAAATAGCAAGAATTCAGGAGAAAGAAGAGTATTTACAGACAGGAGTTACACAGAAAAAGAGCTATAGACAGGATAACAGGATTAACAAAAGGGTTCACAATAAATTATCAAGTGCATCCTGTTATCCTGTCTACTTTAAGTTGATTTACGCTCTACGAACAAAGAACGCCGTATCAAGTAGATTTTTTTGGATTTTTCTGGACGACAAACGGATTCGTTCGTATAATACTTAACAAATAGAATGCAGGAGACAGGATAACAGGATAAACAATGTAAGTTGATTAGTGAATTAGAGAATTAGTCGTGGATTCCTGCCTTCGCAGGAATGACAATAAACAAATATCAGCGTTAATCGTTGTAAATCCTGTCTAATTGAAATGCTTGTTGAAAAAACAAAGCCAATATTAGTGAAAAACAAAAGGAAAAAGGCAAAAATGAGAGTAAATCCGGCGGGTTTTTTAGAAAAACAGGGTGATATCAGGGAAAAACGACAAAAATATGAGCTAAATTTGAAAAAACAAACCCAATTTCAAAACAGGCAAAATGAACGCAAAGTCAATTATGACAAGGGGATACGAGAAATATATGCGATTGGACACTTGGTGAAAACAAACCCAATTCAAAGCCAAACAAAGCCAATTTTATTTAGCCCCCAGATTTATCTGGGGGTTGAAAAGGCTATTTGAAAAAACAAAGCCAATGTTAATATAGGTAAAATGGCACAATGTTAGCAATAACAATGGTTTATGGAGATATTGGTGGTTTTGAGCGGTTTTGGGTAGTGAAAAACAAAGCCAAACAAAG
>SDBT01013363.1_pt1 | contig 13158 bp, 9 predicted proteins | sample 2277101 | NCBI WGS metagenome assembly SDBT01 (sample SAMN10404973, study PRJNA504765) | marine sediment metagenome | isolation source: marine sediment core GS10_PC15, 103 cmbsf | place: Arctic Ocean: Southern Knipovich Ridge | collected 2010 | reverse complement strand
CCAAGGCGGAGGTGGCCGTATAGCCTCACAGAAGGACGTCAAGACGCGGATCACCAGCGTCAAGAACATCCACAAGATCACCCGTGCGATGGAGATGGTCGCGGCCGCAAGGCTGCGTCGCGCGGAGCAGCGGATCGAGGCGCTACGGCCTTACGCGGGCGCGATTCGAAAGGTGACCCGCCAGGTCGCCGACGCAGCCGGCGGCAGCGTCTCGCGCGTGCCGGTGCTTGAGGGCCGTGACGAGATCAAGACCGTTGGAATCCTGCTGGTAACTGGAGACCGCGGGTTGGCCGGCGCGTTCAACTCCCAGATCGTCCGCGAGGGCCTTCGGCTGCGCGACGAGTTCAACTCGGAGGGCACCGAGGTGGTCTTCTACGTCGTCGGGCGTCGCGGTAACTCGACCTTGCGATTCCGCGGCGAGAACGTCATCGACGCGTTCGAGGGCTTCACCGATCGACCGGCGTTTGCAAACGCCCGCGAGATCGGCAGCAAGCTGACGACCGGCTACATCGACCGCGATCTCGATCGCGTTGAGCTGATCTACAACCGCTACGTCTCGCCGCTGACCCAGTACGTCCGCCGGCACACATTGCTGCCGCTTCAAGAGGCCGAGGTGTTCGGCGCCGGGATCGAGGATGAGGAGGCAGACGAGGACGCCGAGCTCGTCGCGGCGCACCAGCGGGCGCTCTGGATCTACGAGCCGGATCCCGAGGAGGCGCTCGCGCGGCTCTTCGCCGAGTACGTCGACCTCTCCGTCTTTCGTGCGCTGCTCGAGTCGACTGCTTCGGAGCACGGCTCCCGCATGATCGCGATGCGAAACGCCGCCGAGAACGCCCAAGAGATGATCGGCGACCTGACCTTGGAGATGAACCGAGCCCGCCAGGCCGAGATCACACAGGAGATCCTGGAAGTGGTCGCGGGCGCAGAGGCACTTGGGTAATCGAGCGCCGCTCGAGCGCAAAGCTGACAACTGACGACAAGAAACTGAGGACTTAAGGACTGATATGAGCGAGAACGGCAACCAGGGCAAGGTCGAGCAGATCACCGGTGTGGTCGTCGACTGCCTCTTCCCCGACAAGCTCCCGGAGATCAACACGGCGCTGGAGATCAGCGTCCCGCCCAGCGGCGACCGCGACGAGCTCGTGATCACCTGCGAGGTCCAGCAGCACCTCGGCGACAACCGGGTTCGCACAGTGGCGATGGACGCGACCGACGGTCTGCGCCGCGGCGATGTCGTGCTCGACACCGGCGGCCCGATCACGGTTCCGGTCGGCAAGGACACCCTCGGGCGGATCTTCAACCTGCTCGGCGAGCCGATCGACGGCGGCGCCCCGGTCGAGGGTGAGGATCGGTGGTCGATTCACCGCTCGGCCCCGGGCGCCGAGGAGCTGACCCCGACCCAGGAGATTCTGGAGACCGGGATCAAGGTCGTCGACCTGCTTGCGCCTTACGCCAAGGGCGGCAAGGTCGGTCTGTTCGGTGGCGCCGGCGTCGGCAAGACCGTGATCATCATGGAGCTGATCAACAACATCGCCACGAAGCACGGCGGTCTGTCGGCGTTCTGCGGCGTGGGGGAGCGAACCCGCGAAGGCAACCAGCTCTATCTCGAGATGCAGGAGTCCGGGGTCATCGACAAGACGATGATGGTCTTCGGGCAGATGAACGAGCCGCCGGGAGCGCGCCTTCGGGTCGCGCTATCCGGACTGACGATGGCTGAGTACTTCCGCGAGGCCGGCGGCCAGGACGTGCTCCTGTTCATCGACAACATCTTCCGCTTCGTCCAGGCCGGCTCAGAGGTGAGCGCGCTGCTGGGCCGGATGCCCTCGGCCGTCGGTTATCAGCCGACGCTTGAGACCGAGATGGGCGAGCTCCAGGAGCGAATCACTTCGACCTCACAGGGCTCGGTGACCTCGGTGCAGGCCGTCTATGTGCCTGCCGATGACCTCACCGACCCCGCGCCGGCGTCTGTATTCGCGCACCTGAACGCGACGACGGTGCTCTCGCGCTCGATCGCTGAGCAGGGGATCTATCCGGCGGTGGACCCGCTGGATTCATCCTCGACGATTCTCAAGCGAGACATTCTCGGCAACGAGCACTACGACACCGCGACTCGGGTTCAGGAGGTCCTCCAGCGCTACAAGGAGCTCCAGGACATCATCGCGATCCTCGGGATCGACGAGCTATCCGACGAGGACAAGCTCACTGTGAACCGAGCGCGCAAGATCCAGCGTTTCCTCTCACAGCCGTTCTTCGTCGCCTCCCAGTTCACCGGTCGCGACGGCGAGTACGTCCCTGTTGATGAGACCGTGCGCGGCTTCGTCGAGCTGGTCGACGGTAAGCACGACGATATCCCCGAGCGGGCCTTCTACATGAAGGGCTCGATCGACCAGGTGCTCGAGGATGCCCGTGGCGCCGGCGAGGAGGAGACCGCTGGTGCCGAGCGGGAGCAGGAGGAGGCCGAGGCCGAGGCCGAGGAGGCGGGCGCGCCGGCGTAGATAGATGGCTGACGAGCACACACTCACCGCCGAGGTCTTGACCCCGGAGGGGCCGGTCTTTGAGGGCGAGCTCTTCCAGCTCTCGACCCGAACCGTGATCGGCGAGGTCGGGATCCGGGCTCGTCACGCGCCGATGCTCGCTCGGCTGGCACCCGCGGAGCTGCGGCTCTATGCGACCGAGGCCGAAGCAACCTCGCAGGGTCAGGGTCTGCGCTACGCGGCCGCCGAGGGCTGGTTGGAGGTCTTCGCGAACAAGGCTGTGGTCCTGATCGGCGAGGCGATCTCACCCGACGAACTCGACGCAGCGGACCAGCGCGAGCGACTCAAGAGCGCCGAGCAGCGACTGGATGAGGCCGAGGAGGGATCCGCGGCCCACGAGGTTGCCGAGCGCGATCGGGCGCGCGCGGAGGCATTCCTCGCGATCGCCGAACGCTGAGCCGGCCTCAGCTGATGCCCGGCTGCATGGAGCTGGGGAGTAGAACTAGGAGCGTGGGAGCGATTCATGGATGAACGCCTACTGGCAGAGCGCCTGATCGCGTACGACACCTCCGAGCCGGAGGGGGTCCGCCTTGCCGCCGGATTCGTCAAGGGCTGGCTTGAGGCCCGCGACGTTGAGGCCTTCCAGTTCGATGTCCGTGGCCTGCCCGTGACCGTTGCCGAGGTTGGCCCCGCAGACGGCGTGACCGTGACGCTTCATGGGCACCTCGACGTAGTCCCCGCCCTCCCTGATCAATTCGTCCCCCGCGTGGAAGGCGGGCGCCTTCTCGGCCGCGGCGCATACGACATGAAGGGCGCTGTGGCGGCAATGATGCTCGCGCTCACCGACGCCCGGGCGCAGGACCGCATCCGTGTCCGCCTCGCGCTCGTGCCTGACGAGGAGTCCGAGGAGCTCGACGACCGGGGGAGTGATGCGCTGGTCGACCGCGGCTACGCCGGGGACTTCGGGATCACAGGCGAGCCCACCGACATGCACATCGGGATTGAGGCCAAGGGCGTGCTCGCGATGCGGATTGAGGTCGCCGGCCGCGCCGCGCATGGATCCACGCCGTGGCTGGGCGATAACGCAATCTTGAAGGCATTGGACGTGTTCCGGAATATCGAATCGCTACCGTTTACACGGCAGAGTTCTGAACTATTCGATCGTCCCTCGGTCAACCTCAGCCGAGTGTTCGGCGGGGACGCTCTAAATAAGGTGCCCGACAAGTGCGTCATAGACGTTGATGTGCGCTACCTGCCCGAGCAGGAAGCCGACGCGATTCTCGAACAGGTCAGCAAGCTTCCGGATGCAACGGTGATCTCCACCTTCCAGCGCGATCCAACCCGCGTCGAGCGGGACTCGGTGTTCGTCGATGCGCTCTGCGACGCGGCGGCGCCGAACCATGACGCCGATGTGCTGAGCGTCGGGCGGGACGGAGCGTCTGATGCCGCCTCGTTCATCCGGGTAGGCGTGCCGGCAGTCGAGTTCGGCCCGGTGGGCAGCGGGCACCACGGCCCGGCGGAGTGGGTATCGGTGACCTCGCTGGCCAACTATCGCCGTGCGCTGGGGGACTTCATTGAAATGCTGCCCGATCGGCTTGACTCGGCGGGTCCAAAGTGACTGAGCGACCACCCGGCGACGAGGGCAACGACGACCTGGACCGTGAGCCGGCGAGCCCACCGCCCGGCCGCGGAGACCAGGACACCTTCGAGCGGGAGATCGAGGGGGAGCTCTCCGAGCTTCGCGATGAGTTGGGAATCCAGGACGAGTGGGGCCACGCGGATGAGTTCGCCGCAACGCCGTTTGAGGAGCCGCAGCCCACGGTCGAGCCCGAGCCGCAAGCCGAGCCCGAGCAAGACCTGGAGCAGGCGCCGCAGCCCGATGAGCCCGAGCCCGAGTCGCAGCCCCAGTCTGAGTTCGAGCCCGAGCCGACCGACGACGCTGGCCAGCAGGGCGGAGAGCCTGCCCTGGAGGGTGATGACGTGGCGGCGGATCCCACCGAGTCGCCTACCGGGGGTACCGAGGCCGCAGAACAATGGGACGAGACGGCAGCGCACGTCGGCGACGGGCAGGATCCGGAAGGCACCGAGCTCGATGCGAGCGAGGCTGACCTGGATCTGGAGCCCGTGGTTGAAGGTGAGCCCGTGGCGGAGCCGGAGCATGAGGCCGGCGACGGAGCCGCGGCTCCGGCTGAGACCCAGGAAGCCGACGCCCTCGATGGGCCCGAGCTAGACGAGACGGTTGCGCCGACTCCCGGCGCAACGGTGCCCGGGGCGGAAGCTGGGGCCGGAGCAGCCGCGGTTGGCGCCGGCACTCCGGAGGGAGTGGCAGCTGGCGCTGCAGCTGGGGCGCCTGGCGGCGTTCCCGCGGCCGCTGGAACGGCCGCCGCTACTGCGACCGCGGTCGGCGGGGCCTACACACCAGTCGCCGAGATTGATCTTGAGCTCGAGAGCGAGCGCCGCCCAGTTGCGATGTGGGCGAAGTTCCTTGCCGGGTCAATGCTCGTTGTGGTCTCGATCGCCACTGCGGTATCGGTGACGATCTTGCTCGGGCTCACTGATCTGGCTTCGGGGATCTATGACCGCGAGCTGCTCGGCGACGTCGCACCCTCGCTACAGACGGTGGAGCCCGGTGAGCCGCAAACGATCCTGCTGCTCGGGTCCGATCAGCGCGCGGGGGATATCGGCGGTCGCTCCGACACGGCGATGCTGCTGCGCCTGGACCCGGACAACGGGGCGATATCGCTTTTCGCGCTGCCCCGCGACCTCCGGGTGAACATCCCCGGCCGCGGTGTCGACAGGTTGAACGCCGCTTACGCGTTCGGCGGCCCCCAGCTCGCGCTGAAGACCATCCAACAGTTGACCGGGTTGGACGTCAACCACATCGTCAACCTGGACTTCGAGGGGTTCGCCAAGGCGGTGGACGCGGTCGATTGCGCGTACGTGGACGTCGACCGCGACTATTTCAACGACAACTCATCGGGCGGCGACCGGTACTCGGCGATCGACATCAACGCCGGCTACCAGCGCCTCTGTGGAGACAAGGCCCTTCAGTACGTGCGCTTCCGCCATACCGACAACGACATTGTCCGCGGCGCGCGCCAGCAGGACTTCATTCGCGAGGCACGACCCAAGATCCCGACCGGCGACCTCGTGCTCGGCGGCCTGCTCCCAGGGCTCAGTAGCGGGCGCGGCGAGGAGCTGATCGAGATCTTCAAGGAGCACACGAGCTCTGACATTAGAAGCGCAAACCAGCTCCTCGAGGTGCTCAACCTCCTCGTCGCGTCGCGCGACTCCCAGTTCAACGAGATCCGGTTCGAGGGCGAGCTGGGGGGAACCTACGTCACCGCCTCCAACGAACAGATGCAACTTGCAGTGGATCAGTTCCTAGGCGAGAAGCCGCCCAAGACAGACGACGAGGCGGCAACGTCAGCTGCCGCTGGTGACGCGTCTGGGTCCGCGAACAAGAAGGCCGAGCGCAAGGCAAAGAAAAAGCGCGACAGCGACCCCACGAGCGGCGTCGACCTCGTCAACACAGGCGAGGAGGGCCGGCGCTTCGCTGAGATCGTCGACGAGGCTGGCACGCTTGGGATCGCGGTGAAGTATCCGACCCGGCTGCCGCCCGGCGCCACGATCAGCGAAGACTCTCGCGGCTACCTGATCAAGGACCCGGACGAGGTCAAGCACGCCTCTTACAAGCTCGTGATGTCGCAGCGAGGCCCCGGCATCACCGAGTACTTCGGCGTGACCGGAACGCCGTGGAAGGACGCTCCCATCCTCGATCACCCGAGCGAGACTCGGGAGATCGACGGCACCGTGTACCAGCTTTACTTTGCTGGCGACCGCCTGCGAATGATCGCCTGGGAGACTGAACTAGCGGCGTACTGGGTCAGCAACACGTTGCTGCAATCCCTGACCGAGCAGCAGATGATCGCGATTGCGACCTCGACGGGCACCTTCCGATGAGCCCTCCCGGCCAGTGAGCGAGCGCGAGCCGCTAGGAGTTATCGGCGTCGGTTGGGTCGGGCTGGTCACCGCCGCCTGCTTCGCCGAGCTGGGCCACCCGATCACGGCGGTCGACATCGACGCTGAGAAGCTGGCCCTGCTGCGCGGGGGCTCAACTCCGATCCATGAGCCGGGCCTGAGCGAGCTGCTCGAGCGCAACCTCAAGCGGATCCGTTTCAGCACCGAGATCTCAGACGCGCTCGGGACGACCCGTCTTCTCTTCTGCTGCGTCGATACTCCCCCCACCTACTCGGGCGATGCCGATCTCTCTCGGGTCAGAGACGTCGTCGCGAACTTCGGGGACGGCACCGAGCACGCCCTGGTCATGAAAAGCACGGTTCCTGTGGGGACCGGGGCTTCAATCGTCAGGGACCTTCCGGGGCTGCCCTACGTCTCTTGCCCGGAATTCCTCAAGGAAGGGTCGGCGATCGATGACTTCATGAACCCGGATCGGGTTGTGATCGGCGGCTCTGCAGACGGAGAATGGGCGGCTGACGCGGTAGCCGCTGCTTACGGACCGCTCGGTGGCGAGATCGTCCGCACCGACGTTGCGAGCGCGGAGATGGTGAAGCTTGCCTCGAACGCGTTCCTTGCCACGAAGATCTCATTCATAAACGAGATCGCCAACGTCTCGGAGGAGGTTGGCGCGGATGTCACCGAGGTCGCTCGCGGGATGGGCCTGGACAAACGCATCGGAGCTGCGTTCCTGCGGCCGGGAATTGGCTTCGGCGGGAGCTGCTTTCCAAAAGATATTTCGGCCCTGAAGCTGCTCGCGGGCAACTCTGGCTACCACTTTCAGCTGCTGAACGCCGTGATCGAGGTCAACGAGCTGCAGAAGCGCCGGGTTGTCGGCAAGCTCACGAAGCATCTCGGGTCGCTGGCGGGCAAGCGAATCGCGCTGCTGGGCCTCGCCTTCAAGCCCGATACGGACGACATGCGCGAAGCCTCAAGCCTCGTCCTCGCGGCTCGGCTTGAAGGGGAGGGTGCGTCCGTCTCGGGCTATGACCCTGTCGCGGCCAAGACTGCCGGCGCATTGCTGCCCTCGATTGAGCTCGCCAAGAGCGCCGAGGAGGCGCTCACGGGTGCCCATGCCGCCATACTGGTCACCGAATGGCCCGAGTTCGCCGGGCTCGATTGGAGCTCGATCGCAGCGTCGATGGCGACTCCGCTGATGGTCGACGGCCGGAACTTCCTTGATCCGGCAGAGCTCCGGCGGGTCGGGTTCACCTATGAGGGCATCGGCAGGCCGGCGATCGCAGCGGCCGAGGGGAGCACCGTCGGCGCCGCGGACCGCGGCGCCTAGTGCAGGCGCTCGTACTCGTCGGCGGGGAGGGCAGAAGGCTCCGCCCGCTCACCGAAACGATGCCCAAGCCGGTTGTTCCGCTGGTCGACCGTCCGTTCATCCGCTACATGGTCGACTGGCTTGCTCGCCACGGGGTGGACGACATCGTTCTGGCGTGTGGCTTCCTCGCGGCGGGCGTTCGTGACGTTCTTGGCGAGGGTGGCGGCGAGGGCCCGCGGCTGCGCTACGTCGAGGAGCCCGAAGCCATGGGGACGGCCGGCGCAATCAAGTTCGCTGAGGATCTCCTGGACGAGCGGTTCCTGGCCCTGAACGGCGACGTCCTCACCGATCTCGATCTGAGCGCCCTGATTGGACGCCACGAAGAGCGCGAGGCTCGCGCGACGCTCGCGCTGTATCCGGTCGAGGATCCCAGCGCCTACGGTCTCGTGCGGCGCACTGAGGACGGCGAGATTCTCGAGTTTCTGGAGAAGCCTGATCCGAGTCAGATCGATACCGATGAGATCAATGCGGGCGCCTATGTGCTTGAGCGCGAGATTCTCGATCTAGTGCCTGCGGGCCGTGCGGTCTCGATTGAGCGCGAGGTCTTCCCGAAGCTTGTTGGCAAGGGCCTCTACTCGCAGCGGCTCTCCGGGTACTGGATGGATATCGGCACGCCCGAGCGCTATCTCCAGGCAAGCTGGGACATCCTCGAGCGCAGGGTCGACACAGAGCCGGGGCGCAGGCTTGACGACAACGGCCTGCTCATTGATCCCGGAGCAAGTGTCGCCCAAGGCGCCGAAGTTCGCTCGCCGGCGCTGGTCGAGGACCGGGCAACGATCGACGCCGGCGCGCTTGTCGGCCCTCGAGCGGTGATCGGCCGCGGTTCGCACATCGGCGAGCGCGCTGTAATCGCCGGCTCAACGATCCACCCCGGTGCCAGGGTGGGCCCCGATGCCCGCATTCATGAGGCGATTATCGCGGCAGGCGTGCAGGTGGGCGACGGGGCCTCGATCGAAGCCGGCACGGTCGTTGGCGAGGGGGCGCGGATCGGACCGGGGTGCCGGGTGGAGGCCGGAGGCCGAATCAGCCCGGCAGAGCACGTGGTTTGATCCCCCGGCAAGAGTGAAACTGCAACTGAGCGGAGGGCGGTTTAGTGAGCGAGCTCGCGGACGTTCTGGCCAAGGTCGACTCAGAAGATCAGCTGAGCGCCGTTCTGGCTCTGCCCGATCACCTTCGCGACGGGCTCTGGCGAGTCGAGTCGGCCGGCATCGAATCGCGCGATGCAAGCGGGATGGTGCTTTGTGGCATGGGCGGGTCGGCGATCGGCGCCGATCTCGCTGCCGCTGCGCTCGGCGAGCGGAACACGCGACCGATCTCGGTCATTCGGGGGTACGGCCTACCGCCCTGGACCACTCCCGATCGCACGGTCGTCCTCTCGAGCTACTCCGGCAACACCGAGGAGACGATGTCCTGCTACGCGGCGGCCGGCGAGCTCGGCGCGCGGCGTATTGCCGCGACCACAGGCGGCGCGCTGGCTGAGGCCGCGCGGGCCGACGGGGTATCTGTCATCGGCCTCCCGGCCGGCCTGCAGCCCCGCGCCGCGGTTGGTTACGGGTTCACCGTCGCCGCGGAGATGGCCACCGCCTGTGGTGCAGGTGAGTCGCTGCGAAGCGAGATCGAAGCCGCCGCCGACTACGTGGAATCAACGCGCGACGCGCTGGTCGATCGCGCCGCCGAGATCGCCGATGCGCTGACCGATACGACGCCCCTGCTCTATGGCGCCGGCCTCACGGCGCCGATCGCCTACCGCTGGAAGACTCAGATGAACGAGTGCTCCAAGCTGCATGCGTTTACCAACCTCCTGCCCGAGCTTGACCACAACGAGATCGTCGGCTGGGGTGGAGCCCCGGAGGGCGCGTTTGGAGCCGTCTTTCTCTCTGATCGCGATCAACATCCGCGCGAGCGCCGCCGGATCGAGCTGACCGCAGAGCTGATCGCCTCGCGGGCCGCGAGCTTGACGCGGCTCGAGACCGAGGGGGAGAGCCGGACCGAGCGCTTGTTCTGGACGGTGATGCTCGGCGACCTGTTGAGCCTCCACCTCGCAGCACGCCGCGGGGTCGACCCCACACCGGTCGCGGTGATCGAGAACCTGAAGGACCAGCTCGGGCGCCCGTAGGCGGCCCGGACTGGGTCGATCAGAACCACGGCCGCCCGTGCCGAGCGGGTCATCTCCGCGACTGGGTTACGAGCGCCGCCTACTCGTCAGGTTGAGGACGGCCTCGAGCACGCTTGCGTTCGCCTTGGGCTCGTTTGTCTGAGACCCGGCGCTTGCGCGCTGAGCGGCTTGGAGCGGTCGGGCGGCGCGTGCGACGTGGGCGGAGCGCGGACTCAATCCGCTCCCCTAGCCGATCAAGCGCCAGCCGGCGGTTGCGGGTCTGGCCGCGGGCGTCCTGGGCAACTGCCGTTACCCGAGCTCCGAACCGCGCTTTCAGCAACGCCCTCTGGGCCTCCGTCAGAGCCGACGAGGGCTCGATCTCGAAGACAGCTTCGACCCGCGACGCGGTCACGTTTGCGTGCTGACCCCCGGGCCCCGAGGAGCGGCTGGTCCGAAGCTCGATCTCAGGGGCGGGGATCGACAGAATCGATCCGATCTTGAGCTCATCGGCCATGGGCTGAGTATGGCCGCCGCCCGTCGGGACCTGAGTCCGCGCAAGGCCACCCTCTCCTATCCTGTCGTTTCCCCAACGCGAGAGGAACGACTTGGCGACCACGGAGAAGAGTTATGACATTGCAGACATCGGCCTCGCCGAGGCCGGTCAGCAACGGATCGACTGGGCCGACCGCCAGATGCCGGTGCTGCGCCAGATCCGCGAGCGCTTCGAGCAGGAGCGTCCGCTTGACGGCATCCGGCTCGGCTGCTGCCTGCACGTCACGACCGAGACCGCCAACCTGACCCGGGCGTTGCAGGCGGGCGGCGCCGAGGTTGCGCTGTGCGCCTCGAACCCGCTCTCGACCCAGGACGATGTCGCCGCGGCACTCGTTGATCGCTACGACGCACAGGTTTTCGCGATCAACGGCGAGGACAACGACTCCTACTACTCCCACATCAGCGCGGTCGTCGACCGGCGCCCGCAGATCACGATGGATGACGGGGCTGATGTCGTCTCGGTGTTGCATACCGATCGCCCCGACGAGTTGGCCGACGTGATCGGGGGGACCGAGGAGACGACAACCGGGGTGATTCGACTCCGCGCGCTTGAGGCCGAGGGCAAGCTCGGCTATCCGATCATCGCTGTCAACGACGCCGACACCAAGCACTTCTTCGACAACCGCTACGGCACCGGCCAATCGACGCTCGACGGCGTAATTCGGGCGACGAACTTCTTGATCGCCGGGTCAACCGTGGTGGTCATTGGCTACGGCTGGTGCGGTAAGGGTGTTGCGATGCGGGCGAAGGGGCACGGGGCCCACGTAGTCGTATGTGAGGTCGACCCGTTGCGAGGGCTCGAGGCGGTGATGGACGGCTTCGGGGTGATGAAGGCAGTTGACGCGGCCCGCATAGGCGACATATTCATCTCTGTGACGGGCAACCGTGACGCGATCTCAGGCGAGATGTTCGAGGTCATGAAGTCAGGCGCGATCGTTTGCAACTCCGGTCACTTTGACGTCGAGATCAACAAGGGAGAGCTCGATGCGATCACCGAGGCGACCTTTACGGCGAGACCATTTGTCGAGGGTCATCGGACGAAGGACGGGCGCGAGATCTTCCTGCTCGCCGAGGGTCGCCTGATCAACCTCGCGGCGGCCGAGGGCCACCCGGCGGCGGTAATGGACATGAGCTTTGCCAACCAGGCTCTGGTCGCCGAGCACGTGGCGCTCAACCACGAGTCGCTGGAGAACAAGGTCTACGACGTGCCGACCGAGATCGACAACGAAATTGCCCGGCTGAAGCTCGCCTCGCGCGGCATCGAAATCGACGAGCTCACCGAAATCCAGGAGTCCTACCTCGCCTCTTGGAACCAGGGAACGTAAACCCGGTTTGAGTTGATGCCGATCGACGGCGCAAGACCCGCCGGCGCGGCAGGCCGGAGCGGCATCATGTGGGTGCGGGCGCAGAGCAGCCGGCGGCATATGTGAGAGCAATAGTTCTGGCCGCGGGGCTCGGCAAGCGGCTGCGGCCGTTGACCTACGAGATGCCGAAGCCGTTGGTGCCGGTCGCGAATCGACCGATCATGGAGCACATCCTGAGGCTGCTCCGCCGCCACGGCTTTGGCGAGCTCGTAACAAACACCTCCTACCTGCCGGAGATGATCCGTGAGCGCTTCGGCGACGGCTCCAGCCTCGGTGTTGAGCTGACCTACAGCTTCGAGGAGGAGCTGCTGGGGACCGCGGGCGGCGTTCGCAACGTGAGTGAGTTCCTCACCGGTGGCGACGCCGAGTCATTTCTGGTCATCTCCGGCGATGGGCTTACCGACCTGGATCTGGGTGCGATGCGCGCCGCCCACGCAGCACACGGCGGAATCGCGACGCTGGCGCTCAAGCAGGTCGCCGATCCCGGCGAGTTTGGGGTCGTCATCACGGGCGACGACGGCCGGATCCAGGCGTTCCAGGAAAAACCCGATTCGGCGGAGGCCCTTTCCGACCTCGCCAGCAGTGGGATCTACATGTTTCGGAACGAGATCTTTGATCGCTTCCCCGACCAGGACTTCGTCGATTGGGCGATGGACGTGTTTCCGGTGCTGCTCGACGACGACGTGCCGATGTTCGGTCACGAGGTCGCCGGTTACTGGAACGACGTCGGCTCCCTCGGCGAGTTCGTCCAGGGCAATGTCGATGCGCTCGAGGGCGCAGTTGCGCTCGAGCTCCCGGGCGAGGAGGTAGAGGCCGGCGTCCGGCTCTCCGACGGCGACGCCGCGCCTGCCAGTGCAGTGCTCACCCCGCCGGTTCTGATCGGGCCCCGAACTCGGGTCGCGGCCGGCGCGACGCTTGAGGGCCCGCTCGTGATCGGTGCTGACTGCTCAGTCGGGGCCGGGGCCTGGCTGAAGGGCTCGGTAGTGCTGGACGGGGCTCAGATCGAGCCCGACTCCATCCTGATCGGCGCGATCGCCGCGCGGCGCGTCCGCTCGCCGGGCGCCTGAGGGCGCGCGCAGCCTGAGACGGCGCTGTAACCCTCCCGTAACCTGCACCGGTATCGTGTTCAGCATGGGGGCAAGGTTCTTGCCGAAACCGTCCTCGCGGCGAATCCCGATCTGGGCCCGACTATTGGCCGTGCCGGTAGTGATCGCGATCACACTCCTTGGCCTTTGGTTCACGGCCGGCCAGATCACGAGCGACTTCGCTCTGTCGATGGTGCTCTCGGGCGTCTGGTTCGGGATTGCCACGATCATTGCGGTGGCGATC
>SDBT01013362.1_pt1 | contig 13158 bp, 12 predicted proteins | sample 2277101 | NCBI WGS metagenome assembly SDBT01 (sample SAMN10404973, study PRJNA504765) | marine sediment metagenome | isolation source: marine sediment core GS10_PC15, 103 cmbsf | place: Arctic Ocean: Southern Knipovich Ridge | collected 2010 | reverse complement strand
CCAGAACGTTCGAAACCAATGTCTGTTTCACGTTCGCCAATGGTACGTCCAAGAAAGGCTTGTTTATCCGTATAACCTGATTGCAACTCTAGTGGGTAAGCTTTCGCAAATAGCATGTTGGCATTTACCCCGATAGGAACCAACAGTATAACCAATATTAATAGTAGACGTTTTTTCTCTTCCATACCAACCCACTGCTTTATAAGTTATTCAATTAACTATAATTATAGTACAGTGGGGCGGAGTTTGCCTGGGATGCCCTTAAGGTCTTTCTAAATGATGGCCATGGCGTTTTCGTATCCAGTAATCCAAGGAAAGCTTGCCTGGCCCATGGAACATCAATAACATTAAGACAATTCCCCAGCCAATGTGTTGATGCAGGCCGGCAATGCCTTCTTGTGTCCACAAAAATGGATACGAGATTACGGCAACGGCATTATAGACAAAAAAAGCGAAAATGATTAATCGACCACCAAAACCTAATACCAATAACACAGGTAAAATTAATTCTGCACCCGTGCCAAGCACTGCAGCCCATTCGGGGGGCAACAACGGCACATGATATTCATACGTAAACAACATCACCGTTGAGCTCCAAGTCGCAAGTTTTGTTAAACCCGCCATAAAAAATATCTGTGCGATCCATACTCGCGCAATTAAATCACCCAAGGGGGCTAAAAAGTCAAATGCGCGTATAAAGGGTCGAATGATTTTACTAATGACTTTGATGGCCACGTGAACACTCCTTGTTTCGACTAAGTCTTGCAGCCATCATATTAAAATTGTGTCGGCGTGTCCAATTAAGACTCTTTCGATTTTACCCAGCACATCTTCAGTAAGCTTTTGCTTAATTTCCAATGCAGCTAAATTATCTTGCAATTGCTTGAGAGAACTAGCCCCAGTTATTACGCTGCTAACATTGGGGTTATGCAAACACCAAGCTAAGGCGAGTTGTGCCATGCTGCAGCCAAGCTGGTCTGCTATTTTACTAAGCTGTTTAGTTTTTTCTATGCGCTCATCAAAATCGTTAGGGATTAACCATGCTTCCTTAGCATAACGGCTATTTTTTGGAATCCCATTATTGTATTTTCCTGTTAACACACCCGAAGCCAGCGGACTCCAGATCGTTGTGCCCATACCATAGCGTGCATATAAAGGCGCATATTCTTTTTCAACTCGCTCACGATGGAACAGGTTGTATTCTGGCTGCTCCATACATGGCGCCACACAACCCATTTGTTCAGCTAGCTGATAAGCTTCTTCAATTTGCGTTGCGCTCCATTCCGATGTACCCCAATATAAAGCTTGCCCAGAACGCACCACGTAATCCATAGCTTGCACGGTTTCAAAGATTGGCGTATCGGGGTCTGGCCGATGGCAATAAATTAAATCGACATAATCTAGCTGCAAGCGTTTCAATGAGTTTCGCGTGCCTTCAATAATGTGTTTACGCGACAACCCGGTGTCATTAGGGCCATCGCCACCCCAGAAAATTTTAGTTGAGATCACTAAATCTTCACGGCGAAAGTCTTTTAGCACTTCACCCATTAACACTTCAGACTCACCTTTGGCATAGGTTTCAGCATTATCAAAAAAGTTGACCCCAGCATCAACAGCCGCATGCATTTGTTCGCGCGCAACCTTCATATCAACTTGTTTGACAAATGTAACCCATGAGCCAAAAGACAGCTCACTCAGTTTAAGGCCAGAGCGGCCAAGATGGCGATATTGCATGTTATAAATCCTTCTAGCAAACATTGTTCAGCTTAAGTAATCTGGCGATTATGTTAGACGAAGACTTCTTCTTTCAACTTAACAACTTCGACTGGATGAAGCTTAGTCGTGGCTGCAACCGCATCAACAGAGTGCCCTTGCTCCAGTAAAGTTCGAGCTATCTCATGTTTTGCTTCCTGACGCCCTTCTTGGTGCCCTTCTTGGTGCCCTTCTTGGTGCCACTGTTCTGCAATTGTCATCACTTTCTCCTCTGGTATTGCAAGCTTGTTGGTCATTATATCAATAAACTCGTCTCGATTACTAATCTCACCTGCGTTAATAATATACAACATCAATGAAAATAAGAAATCACTTTCTCCTTCTTTAGCAAGCAACTTCAGTTCACTTAAAAATCGCTGAACAAATATATGTAAATCTCGCGTCCGAATATGCTTCATTACCAGCTGCATTAACCCCACATGACGTTGTTTAAGCAATTCATCGTCACTAATTGCATTTACATCTATCAACTTAAATGACTTGAACATTACATTTCTCGCCAATACTGGATCACCAAACAGTGCCATTAAATCAGTTGAATATGGGTATGGTGATATAACGCCATTGTAGCAAACCATCGGATAAACAATAGGTAATTTACTTTCAGGGTGTTGCTTTAAATGCTGCCTAATGATCTGGACGGTATAATCAAGCAAACGAAAGGATAGCCGCTTATCTGGCTTACTCTGATGCTCTATTAAAAAATAGATATAACCAGATTCCCCATCAATCTTTATTGAGTATAAAATGTCGCTTATCTGCATTCGCAAATCAGCATGAACGTATGACTCTTTACACATTACCAATGTAGAAAAATCAACACGAGATTGAATTTCACTAGGCAAGTACTGCTGTAATAGCTGAATTGCTTTTTCTTTATTTGTTAAAACCTCTTTAAAAAAGGCATCATGAGGTGTCGTAATTTTTGTCATTATTTTTCCCTTGCTTCAATCTCTGCCCTCCCCTCTGCCATAAAATGGGTTGCGAATTCCACTGATTCGCCATTAACTAATTCGCCTTTAACACATAAAGTCACAACGCTTTCGCGCTCTTCCATAGGCAAACTCACGACTCTGATATTATTTAACCGTGGCTCATAGGTTTCTATGCAACGTTTTGTCTCTCTAACCAAATATTGAATTGAATAGGGCAAGCTGCTGTAGATTTCACTGACATCAGGTAAGCCATAATCAGGCATATGCTGCAATGATCCTCGTCGCGCATTTAGAAGTCTTGATAGATGTGATTGGATACTGTGATAGATTTGTTCTTCAGGTGCAACTTGATCTACCGAGGTGCCATCGGCATAGTGTCTTGTGAGAATATCAAATAGTGCATGCTGCAATGGTCAGTCCTTTTGCGTAATATAAAGGGCGCCCAGGCAAGCGAATCCGCTTACCTGGGCGCAGCACCAAGACTAAGCCGCAGCTGCACGAGACTCCGTCCAAGAATCCGTGGCCTTTAAATTACCATCAGGATGGTTCATCTCGATCTTCTGAAAGCGCACTTGCACTTCTTCCTGATGACCGTATTGATCAAACTCAGGATCTTTTACATTTAGCATAAAATGCCGAACTTTAGTAATCTTGACACCCGTTAATGTGTGAGTGTAATAATTCTCCTCCTCACCCTTATCATTAATACGATACCAATCGATTTTCATGCTTTGCAAAGTTTTGCCACGACAGCATGCATCAAACAAATCAGGTGACGCGGCGTCGATGGTTTTGGTGATCAACGCTGCGTTGTGTTTGCGCACTGCAGTTAATGCACCCGTATTTTTATCTGATGGAATGCTAACATCATAATCAAATGCTAAAACCTCGGCTGTACCTACGCGGCCTTGGATTTTAACATTGGCTTTAATCTGTGAGCCTTGATCATCAGTAATGGTTAAATATGCTGGACTAGCCATGTGAGTTCTCCTTTGTTGCTATTAAAAAATTATTTCTTGTCAATTTTCTTGGGCATTTGCCCAACTAACGATAATTTGACATCTACACCTTCAATTTGAAAATGCGGAATCGCATACATCGATACTTTATAAAAACCTGGGTTATCGGCAATATCTTCGACAATAACTTTACCATCACGCAGCGGATGGGTTGCTGCCAATTCAGGTCCTGGCTTATTCATTTTTGTGACGAGAGATTGCAGCCAATCATTTAATTCACCTTCTAACTCCAAGCGATTTTTACTGGAGCCAATATTCTCACGCTGTAACACCTTTAAATAATGCCCTAAACGCGAGCTTAGGAAAATATAGGGTAAGCGTGAATTAATTCTGGCATTTGATGTAGCCTCTGGCGTTGAATAAAGCTGGGGTTTTTGCGTTGAGTTTGCGGAGAAAAAGCAAGCGAAATCACTATTTTTATAATAACTCAAGGGAATAAAACCCAGGTTCGCGTACTCTAGTTCACGCGTTTCTGGAATCACCGTTTCGGTCGGTATTTTAGTTTCTAACCCACGTCCAATATCATATTGATGTAAAGGCAGCTTCTCCACTTTACCGCCCGCTTCCGGCCCGCGAATATTGACCGTCCAACCGTATTTTTTAAAGCTACGCGACATATTGGCAGCAAAAGCGAAACTGGCATTTCCCCATAAATAGTTTTCAGCGCCTTCACCTGTTACGTTTTCTTGATAATTAAACACACGAATTGGATTATCTTCACCGTAGGGCAAGCGCAACAAAAAGCGTGGTAATACTAGCCCTAAATAACGCGCATCATCCGTTTCACGAAGTGAGTTCCAACGAATATATTCAGCACGATCCATATAGTTAGCTAAATCATCAATGCGTGTCACATCGTCAATTTTCTCTTTTTTGAAGAAGTTTGAACCGGCCGCGCCTATAAATGGGCAATGCGCAGCAGCAGCAACACGCGAGAGCTCACCCAACAAGGTGATGTCTGGCGCACCCGCATCAAACTCATAATTCGAAATAACCGCAGAAATGGGTTCACCACCTGGCGTGTCGTATTCTTGAACATATATATGCTTGTACAAACCTGACTGAGTGGTGTCTGGCGCATCTGCAAAATCTTCACGCAATGATTCTTTGTCAACATCCAATAATTCCACTTTAATATTGGCACGGAAATCAGTATTGTCGACCACGTATTTTAAGCCGCGCCAAATAGACTCCGTTTGTTGAAATTCATCATGATGTAAAATTGCATCTAGCTGATTGCTAATGGTCTCATCAATTTTAGCGATATAGTGATCTAACAGCACTTTATCAATGCGTTGCACTGTGCTTGCATCACCTGCCACCATGTCTAGAAAAACCTGCAAACCTGCCGTTAATCGACTGCTTAAGCTGTGACCCGCCATTGCTTCCAGGCTGGTGAAATTTTGCAGCGCCAATTGTTGTGATGGTGGCTCAATATTGATGATATTGCACAAGCGATCAAAACCGGTGGCTTGGGTCACGTCTGTTTCACTGGTCTGCATGAGTCTCTCCTTTAATCGCTGTTTCTAATGGTGCTTTTTGACTAAGCTCTTTACGCAATGCATCCAGGCTGTTACGTTGCTTGGCAATGCCTTCTAGCTCACGCCTAAAGCTTGTGTTATCCATGAGATTTGATTTTAAATCTTTCAATAAATTGCGCATGGCCAATAAGTTCTGTAGCTCTGGCACCTGATTAACAACTTCAATAGGGCTGAATTTCTTCATTGCATCAAACTGAAAATTCACTCGCATTTCAGATCCATCTTTACGAATACGATCTTCAACCGTATAGGTTAAATTAGGCGAAAGATCGCCCATCACCTTATCAAAATTATTTTTGTTGATATTTAAGCGCTCACGCTGCTCGACGGGGCCTGTGGTTTTACCATGGCTGAAATCACCGACAGCTAAAAATTTTAGGGGTAGCTCCTTTTTCTTGCGTGCGCCTTCGGTTTCAACATCCAGAGTGATGTTAATCCGCGCTTTGGGGATTTCGTGTTGATAGCTGTTACTCATCGTCGTTTCCTTAAATAAAAAGTCACGCTGACAAGCTTACGCTTTTAAAAGATTTCAACAATACGGTAATAATTACGGTATTGACATGGTTGATTTATTTAGGGTTAGCCTCAAAGAGCGTTCTAGGGTCACTCCTGCGGAGGCAGGAGTTCAGGTCATTTAAATTATTAATATTTATTATAAAGGGAATATGACTCTGGATTCCTGCCTCCGCAGGAATGACGTATCGTGCAAATATAAATTAACCAGAGCTCTCCTAAATCATGCATTATAAACAAAACCCTGACTATTTATTTTAATTCAGTTGTTATATTTTTGGCAACCTCATTACCACTCACCTCTTCCTCACTTTCCGATGAGCTTGGCCTCAATTGTACTTCATTGAACTCAGCCACTTGATTCAGTGCCGTATTTAATTTCTTGAAATAGGGTTTTTTTAGCTCTATCTGGTGGGCCTTTAGCACATAGGTCAAACATTCTCTAGTTTGCTCATCACTGCCTTGCTCTGCAAATTGGCGCAAACTGAGCAAACTCAACAAACACATATTAACCGTTGCGGGCCTTTTGTTTCTGTTATGTGGAATGACGACTTTGCTTTCAGCAAATGTAAGGCAAACCGTCGTTTGAAAATCACTTCTTCGTAACTCACCATGCTCAACCTCATCAATAACCTCAAGCGGATGCTCAGCAGCCATACTAATATAGAACATAGCCAGTGAATTCGGATCGGCAAGGGCAGCAGTATCATCTTGTTGTTTAATAAATGCTTTAAGCCTAGCACCAAACTGCCTTAACCATGCCTCATCAGCCACCGGCGAACACAGTGCGGCACTAAAATTGACAACAGCTTTTTTCTCTGTCTTATCTTGTTTAGCTTTAGATTGCCCAAAAACCAAATCAGTCAATGTACGACCATCCAGAACATCTTTGAAAAAGTGTTCGCTGTGACACAAGGCAACACTTAACATACTCACCTTCATCATGCTGCTGGCTTGCTCTGCGCTAAGAGCTCTATCAACTTTATTAAAAATATAAATAAACTGATGTTTTGCCTCATGGTCTTCACGAATAGGCGAGCTCAAGCATTGCTTAGTTAGGGGATCTGTCTGTACACAGCTATTGAAAATCTCAGAAAAATATATCGCGCCATCACTATTATTTCTGCTATGTAAAATAAATACTGCAATTGCCGGAATAATCCGCCAGCCTTGTTCATGTGAACAAGTTAGCATCAACTGATACAGTTCGCGCATACTCATTTTCTTCGGTAAATTTTCATCATCCCTACCCAGCGCCATAAAGTTTCGTGCACTGGTGCGACTCAGATCACCCAATCCTGGAATTAAATGATCTTCATATTCGACCAATGCCCACAACATCAAACACTGCACAGACGTATCAACTTTTATGACTCTCTCCAATCGCGTATCCGGCCTTGCTGCTGCCGCCAAATTAAGCTCTTTAACCATACTCGCTGAACTACTACGACTTCTTGACTTTAGGCTCAAACGCCGCAATAAATCTGATCCGCGTCTTGGTTTATAAACTGCTCGGTCATCCTCTTGCACATGAAATCGCTTTGCATATTCATGAAATACAGTGAATAAATCATGATCGCTTTCTTCAGTATTTGAAATAATGAGTTTAACCGCAAAATCCAGTGATCGAACCAATTGATCAACTGCGGCTTCTGTTAGACAATCAATTTGGCCAAAGACTAATAGTTGATACAAAAACCTGAGGCTAGCACGCACATCTTCGGACTGGATTCTCCAGAAATAATTATCCCAGTGCGCCATTAGCGCCGGTACTTGTAATGCTCGAGCAAGATGATTCAGTCTTGTTATCGGCTGAACTTCCCACTCATAAAAATCAGGATCTCTAGTTACAACCGTTTGCATAAAATGCTGTATCTGCGTTTTGCTTTGCGTAGCATAACAGGCCCTAAACTCATTCTCATCTTGCACACGCTCTTGATAAGCCGTCTGCCCGCTGATGGGTGTTGCTAAATAATTCAGATTGGCTCTAGAAAACTCGTCTCGCAGGTTATCACCCCGAATTGTCATTGCGTACTCTTGGCCTAATTTAACGCTAATCAACGGGACAATATCACCTAATATAATAAATGATTCGGCCAGCAATAATACTTCAGCTTCTGGTATACCTGGCGCTCTTTCACGAACAGCTTCATAAAAGTATTTTGTCAACTGCCAAAGTGTTTCATTGACGACTAATTTGGGATCAGAAAAAAATCGTTTAATCACCGTGTGAGTTAAACCGCTTAAGTCAGCAGGCTTTTTCTTCGATAAATTCTCTTTGATTATCCGAAATGCCCCAAGCAACATGATAGAGAGCAAAGGATTGTCCGCTTTAACTTGCTCCATCAGCGTTCTGATATAACCTCGCCTTGCTACCGTAATCTGCCTGGATGTGCCTGCATTCTCAGGGATTTTGGTTTGTACCTCGGCATCTATACCTGCTAGCACCAACGGCAGGCATCTTGCCATCTCAACTCTAGCAAAAATTGTTTGAGTGACATACTGTTGGGCGCTAACGACCAAACCATTTGCTCGATCATAGAGTTGGCCTTTGAAACAGTTTGTTAGGTAAAAAAGTAATGTTGACGCTGAATCAATACACAACGCTGTGTCTAGCAACTGTTGGGGCTCTTGAGTGCGTAAAAATTGAATGGCAATGTTCGCACGCCTATTGCAGCGAGTTTCAGATTCACTAGCCACATGATAGCGCACCAATGCAGATATAAATCCCTGATGTGCTGCCCCCGTCAGCTTTTTTGTTTTACCCTTAACAATGCTATCGATGATATCCTGATGATCTCGCAACAAGTCCGAGTCTTGTGCGATTTTAGTCAACTGCCAAGCCACTTTTGTCGCCGAACCTCCATCCGATTTAAGGCCATAGACTGAGTACTCGACTTGCTCTCTACTAATTGCCATGCGATAGAAGGTAAGACACATCGGTGGAGTACGCATGCGCTCCGCAACTGACCCTGATGCGGTAGTACATTTAACTCCGTCACATTCTACGTATAATTTGGGCTCAACCTGAGTGCGGTAATATTCAGCCCATCCTTTCTCAATCATTCTTCGATCTTCAGCCATTACAGTCTCCGTTTACTACCCAGTCAGTCTTTACTCGAAATTATAATTGATTCTATGCATCAGCAACTTAAGAGAATCTTAAAAAAATCAGCGTCATTAAATATAATAAGGCGCCATTCCGGCGCCTTATTACTCATAGATGATAAAGTTTTGATCTATGCACTGGCAAATTGTGCAAGGATTTCATCAAATGTTGTTTTGTAACTCTTATGGCAATCAGTAAAAAACTTCTCGTTCATTAATTTTGTTTGCCAAGCCACTGTCTTTGGAAAAGTTGTAATATTAATATTACAAACTTCACACACATCCAATGCTGAGAGCAATGCAAAATCAGCAAGTGATAGCGTTTGACCTGCAATATAAGGTTTTTTTTCTAGTTGACCTTCAACTACCGTTAAATATTTTGATATAAATTCACGACCATCTTGCAATGAGCGCTTGTCTTGCTCAATACCGGCTAACTGAAAAAAGTGGGTATTAAACATGATTTTACTGGTTGCTAATGCAACTTGCTGCGCTGCAAAGTCTAACCATTGATCAACAATCGCCCGCGCTTGCAAATCACTTGGATAAACATTAGATTGGGTTTTGGTCGCCAAATAGCGAATAATTGCATTACTTTCACATAGCTTAAAACCATCATCGACGATCGCAGGCACTTTTCCGGCTGGGTTGATGCTTAAAAAGTCTGGTTGATGCTGCTCACCTGTTGCCAGGTTAACAAGCTGGTAATCGTAAGGGATTTGCAAATAATTAGCCACATATCGCACTTTGTTTGAAGGGGAAGATAGGGGTGTTCCATAGATCGTTAACATCATATTAACTCCTTTTGCTGTTGAATAAGAAAACCAATTATACCGCACTTCTCTATAGGAATCTTGTCTGATGCAATCTCTAAGTTAAACTACTTGACGGCAACACCTCTCCTTCAAGATCCAGAGAATCTAACTCAACTACCGCTTCGTCTATTTCCATTTCTTGCCATTCTTGGTCAGCCAAATCAGCAACAGGTGCTACTGCAGCTGGCATGGCAACAATAACGTCATCATTTGGAATTTCTAATAATGCCACATCTTCAAATTGACACTCAGACATATCACAGCCTCGCTGAATCTGATCTAAGGTTTGCTGATATCGATCACGTACAACTTCTAACCAAGATCGAAGTTGACCCAAGTCCTTAACCTCATCAAACTGTGTGAGAATATCCTGTGAATTTGGATAACCTGAATGTACTTCTTTGCCTAAAATCGTACGCAGATCATTCACTAATTCTTCCAGCGCAATTTCTTCAACAACTACACCATGCTGGGTGTAGGATGGTTTCTGGCACGTGGCAAAATGCACGACGTTACCCATAGTTCCAAACCCGGATACAAGAATTGTTCCAAGACCCCATGCGGGTTGTATTTGAATATACTGGAGGCTATAATAAAACAAGCTAACCCCTAGACCAAGACCTACAACCAACGGTATTCCGATGCGCAATGCGCCCATTATTTTTCTGTTGCGAGAAAATTTTCTAATTGCGACGTATACTTGATTTGTTATGAGATCTAAATTTCTAATACGCCGGAGTAGCAGTCCTTCGCACGATATTTCGATTCTAGTAACAACCTGACCTGCCAACTCCTTAAGTGTTGGGAAAGCAAACAATCGCCTGGATATTCGTGCGAATTCATCTCCGTGCTGAATGGCAAGTTTTAATTCACCACAACGCTTCTCTAATTGGGTCCATAAACAAATTTCGACATCAAACAGTTCAACTTCTAGTAAGTCATCCTGTGTAACGTCATCCAGAGTAAAAAAAGCGTTGGGATATTCTGGAAATGAAGATCGAAACAAACAAATACCCCTCATATTTCGAATAAAATCATCGCACCGAGGGTAAGGCGTAAAATCAAAACATAGCCCTGCATGTAATAACAGTAGTGCTCTTAAAGTATCCAGGCTAGTGATATGTGCCATTGTAAAGTTTGCACAAGCATAATCTAAAGGGAGGTTATTCAGCCGATCAGGCACATTAACTTTTGCACCATTGTGAGCTAGTAATATAATGACGCCAGGGTGCCTACCTAACACAGCGTGATGCATGGCAGTTTGTAGGTCGCCATCTCTGTAGTTAAGAATAGCCTTACGATCTGCAAAACTGCAGTCACTCAAAAACAAACCTGCGGCTGCAAGATTTCCTGCTTTAATCAATTTAATCAGCAAATTACCTAGCAATTGGATAACGTAATCCTGGCTTAATGCTTCACTATCAATACAAATATCAAGCCGCTGCCTATATTCCTCGTGTTGATTTCGTACGAGCGCACTAAACAGCAATGTGATTTTAGCTTCCATATCATTTTGCATTATTTCACTGTAGCTTGAAGCCATTATAATAATCCTAAAATATTAGATGAGTAGTGGGTGAAATATAGCATAGGTAGATTAAGGCTTTATTAAGAGCATCTCTCAAAATCAATATTCCCTATGTTATTTACATTGAAAAATAGGCTAACTGACTGACACACTAAAGCTTAGGCCTTACGGTCTACGCTTTAGCAGGTTATTGAGGCACATCTAATGAAATAGCTGCCAGAACATCTGTATGACAAATTTTCGCCCGTAAATCTGCCATAATTTCTTGACGTTTATTATTTACCTTGCTGTCGGAGTTGCATAGCTGATCGCTTAGACAATGCAAATAATCTTGGTCGACCATTAACGCCAAATCTAGACTCCAGTCACGCAGCGTGATCGTTGTTAATTTTCCCTCTAGTTGCTCATATAACACGGCTGCGATATCTGGTCTTTTATGCTGCAAACAAAGCTTAGCCTGAGCGTGCTGTTTATGAAATTGGTCTTGAACCGTGGTTGCGGGCAATTGATTTATTGCTTTAAGCAAATCATTTAAGCTCTGACTTTTAGCAAGTGATTTAGCTTCTTGCAAATAATCCATTTCAAGCGAATGAATATTTTCAATTTGGAAAGGATCGACTCTCTCCTTACTCAGTGACGCTATCCATGCGCGCGTTGCTGAATTTGCAAATGGCGTGCCATTTGCGTAAGTTAATTGATCGAGCAAAGGGATACGGTCGAGCAGAATTTTAATTTCACCGGCTATTAAATTGGCATAATCCTGATCGTTGTCTAATTCCGCCGCCTGATAAGCCTGGAACTGTAAGTCCAACCAAACATGCCCACCCGCCTCAAGAAACAATGCTTCACAAATATTGATAATGCTGCCAATGTCATTTGCACTGACTGTGGACTCAAATTGTGTCAACGCTTCTTTGCGTGGCGCTGGAATTAATGTTTGTTTGTTGGTATGCGGTGGTAATTGCAAATCGCCCCAACGTAATGCACGCGCAAATGCCGCCGCTTGTTGATGTTTTTTTTGCTCTTTTAATTGCTGGATAATTTGATAAGTTGCGCCTTCTAAGTCTGTGTTAGATTCAATTTTCTCTATGAATTGTGGTTGGGGTTCTAGCTCTTCTTCAGCAACGGGAATTGGCCCTTGTAGCAACCAGTCATCTAATAGACTAAATTTTTCATCCAACTCTGGAAGAACCCATTGGCAAGTGTTGTTAAAGTTATCGATAACTGTGCGGATCTCTGTCTTTTTCTGTTGGTTAATTGGATGAGCTTGGAGAAAGCTCAATAATTTGTCATTATTTAACCACTTAATTGTTGCTAATTTTGCAGATGGCTTTTGCGGGTGACAGTCTTGTTTGTATGTTTTAAGCATGGTTGTATAGATTGACAAACCTTGCAAAAACCCATCAACACCATTGATGTTTGTTAATGCTAACAAATAATAGCCTGCTACGCGGATATCTTGCGCTTGTTCGGTTAATAGCTTTTTACTGCGTTCGGCTATATTTGCATAATTCACATCACTGAGCTTTTCGATTTCTTGTTTTATGTAAAAGAAATCATCACTGTAGATGGGGTCTTCACCTGTTTTATTGTTACCCATTATCATTGCTCCTTTTAAAATGAATATGGCTCTGGATTCCTGCCTACGCAGGAATGACGGATGCAACACCTGGCGTCATTCCTGCGTAGGCACCTGGCGTCATTCCTGCGTAGGCACCTGGCGTCATTCCTGCGTAGGCACCTGGCGTCATTCCTGCGTAGGCACCTGGCGTCATTCCTGCGTAGGCACCTGGCGTCATTCCTGCGTAGGCAGGAATCCAGAGCCATATTATTTTCACAATTTTTGGAAACATATTCTCTCAGACTATTCTCATATTTTCAATTATGCTAATGCTCCTATTTCTTTTACTTGCTTTACTTCTTTTT
>SDBT01013361.1_pt1 | contig 13161 bp, 9 predicted proteins | sample 2277101 | NCBI WGS metagenome assembly SDBT01 (sample SAMN10404973, study PRJNA504765) | marine sediment metagenome | isolation source: marine sediment core GS10_PC15, 103 cmbsf | place: Arctic Ocean: Southern Knipovich Ridge | collected 2010 | reverse complement strand
TTCTATCCGATGTTTTGGAGAATCGCCCCTTTACTCTTGTTTGTTGTTATTATTTGGAGCTACCCTCCGTAGTTAGTATAAAGATTCGCTACAGTCAATAATGTTGGATCCGCATCGAAGTCTTAGCGGAGAAGACGAAAATTTATACATACTGAAATCTGATATATCAGCTTGGACAATATGTCAATAAAAAAAATGAAATAAAATTTCTCACGGTTGGTAAGCTAAAACTTAATTTTTTCTTTATTATTAAAAAGGGAGTAAAACTGTTTGATATATTTTTCTTGCACACTAAAGGACCAGTGCACATCTCTCATAATGCTTGCAGCACCGTTACAATCATCCTTATCAATCAATTCAATGAACTGCTGATGCTCATTGCAGTTATTTAATTCCCATTCTTTGATATAACCCAATCTTGGAAAATCATAAAGACGTTGCTTGATGGGCATGGCAAGCCTTAGCAATGCTTCATTGCCGGATAGTTCAAGAAATACGTTATGAAATTTTAGGTTCTGTTGATAGTAACTGTCAAAATCCCCGCGCTTAATGGCTGCCTTCATCTCGAGATTGAACTGCTTCATTTTTGCAATGCGAGATGAGTTTAACTTTTCAAAAACGGATACGATTACGGCAGCTTCCAGCGCTCCTACTATTTCATATGAATTTTTTATGTCTTGGAGAGAGAGCTTGTTGACAATAACACCGCGTCGAGGCAATATGGTAACGAACCCCTCAGTTTCAAGCTGTATCAGGGCATCTCGCAAAGGCGTTTTGCTGATGCCCAACTGCTGGCTCATTTGATTTGGGTTGATTGAGGAGCCTGGGAGAAGTCCCCCCTTGTTCATTGCATTTCGCAGATATTCGTAAACCTGTTCCCGCAAAGATTTTATATTCAGTGTATCATTAATTGTATTTATTTTGTCTATATTATTTTCCAATTTATAATCCATTTATGTCGTAGTGTTGTTACTTCAGACCTCGTTAAGTGGTTAAGTGGTTGAGTGGTTAAGTTGTTATTTTTAATGAAAACTGGACGTTCGTTGTTTGGATGATTATAACCTTCTTGAATTACTACGATTATCTTCCCGCTCAACTATTTAGCGATATCTGAATCTTAAAATAGCAACGCATCATTATTTCTCTTTGCCTTTGGGCTTGGCTAAAACATTGATACATCAGATATCATGTTCTGTCAAGTGAAAATCCCTGGATATTATTCCTATTGAGGCTATAACAGTATGTTTTTATAAGAAATATTGTTGATCTTTAAGGTCAAAGACAGATATTTGTTTAAATTTTCGTAACCGTTCAGGGGTTCAAGGTTCAGCGTTCAAAGGTTATCGGTTTAACGAAAATTTTAACCGCAGGAATACATTGAGTATTTTGAGGATCAAAATTTGAGCCTGACATCCCGCAGTAGCGGGAGGCAAAAGGGGGCGTTTTGCAAAGCTCTCAACTTGAAGAAACTAAAACCTGAGGGAGGCAGAAGGGCTTAAAAAGAAAAAAGGATTTACAGCTAAATCTGTAAATCCTTTATATTACTGGTGCCGAGGGACAGAATTGAACTGCCGACACGGGGATTTTCAGTAACCACCTCCGAGTTTCCTACATTCCTCAATATTACGTAATCTTATAATTTAACTGCAAATTTACATTCCATACTTTTTCCGATTTTAGCTTGTTTTATCATATTTTGGATAAAAAGTCTCACACGGATTCTCACATAAAAACCACCCTAATCGTCTCAATGTCCAAATAATTAATTCAATTTTTTTCTCCTGCGACACGTTATGTCGCAACTGCGACGCGTTTGGTCGTGCCTCCTATTGTGAAGGCGGTCAGTCAATTGGTGGCTGGCAAAAACCTATCATTCGTTAACAATTTATTTCACAAAGGAGGTTTTTTATGAAAACTTACGTAAACGAGTCAACAAATGAACCCGCTCGCAGTATCGAAACTTTCGAGCAAACCGTTAACACCTTGGAGCCGAAAGGGGAACTCGATGAATTTAATGCTCCCATCCCACCGGAAGCTAAACCGGCATCGTCAACACCGCCCGGATCTCAGCCGAAACCGGAAGACACTATACCTGAAGCAAAAAGCTTTTTTAATCTTGTTTTAGAAAATAGCAGGTTTTTTCATACCCCAGACGGTGTGGCCTACGCTTCTGTAAACGTGAAAGGCCATCATGAAGTGTGGCCAATTAACAGCCAGGAGTTTGAATTGATAGTTGTTCGCTGGTTTTATGAGGAGAACGAAAGTTTTCCTTTCAAAAAGGAATTGAAGAAATTACTGCAAACACTCACCTGGCTGGCAAAAATTGAAGGACCGCAAAGAGATGTTTTTATCCGGTATGCAAGAATCAGCGAGGCCATCTATATTGATTTGGCAAATCCGCACTGGGAGCAAATAAAAATTACAAAATCAGGTTACGAGGTTATCTCCTGTGCAAAGTCCCCGGCACATTTTATCAGAACACCTGCGTTATTGCCGATTCCAAAACCTAAGGCGGGAGAAACGATCGAAAAAATTCGCCCTTTTCTGAACGTTAAGAGCGACGAGGACTTCATGTTAATTGCAGCCTGGATGCTGAGCGCAATGTATCCTGACGGTCCTTTTCCGATTCTGATTCTCCATGGCAGCCACGGTTCTGCAAAGAGTACGACAACCAGAATGATTTGCGAATGCCTTGATCCCAACAAGGCCGTCCTGCGTACGCTTCCAAATTCTGAACGTAATATGCTCATCGCGGCAAGTAACTCTTATGTGCAAAGCTTTGATAACGTGTCTGCTCTGTCAACTAAACAATCGGATGGATTTTGTAGACTTTCGACTGGCAGTGGATTTAGAAGGAGAAAGCTTTACACTGACAATCTAGAAATTATTCTAAATCCAAAACGCCCAACTTTTTTCAATGGCATCTCATACTTTGCAATCCAAAATGATCTGCTTGACAGATCAATCGTAATAAATCTCCCCTCTATACCTGCCGAAAACAGGAAACCTGAAAGCGTAATCAAGCAAGAATGGGAGAGCGAAAAACCATTTATTATAGGAGCTCTGTGCGATGCACTTTCCACGGCGCTAAGAAATATAGACAACGTAACAGTTCCGAACTCACCTCGGATGTCGGATTTTGTCCGTCTGCTCACTGCGGCTGAACCGTCTCTTCCCTGGAAAAACGGAAGTTTTATAAAAGCGTATGATGCAAACCTTGCAGAATCGGTTAATTATGCTCTTGAAGCTGACCCTATTGGGGAAATCATCCTGAAAATAGTTAGAAAACATGGTGAATGGTCAGGCACTTTTTCCGATCTTTTAGAAATGATGGAAAATGCCGCCTCCAAGAACCTAAAACAGCAGAAAGAATGGCCGAAGGGAGCGAATATTTTATCAAATAGACTCATGAGGTTGGAGGGTTTTTTGAGGAGCAAAGGCATGGAAATTACCAGAGAGCCTCGAAAGACTGACAAACGGATCGTCCGACTTAAAATGGCCTTTCAGAGTGCTCCACCTGCCATCAATGCTGAAGTGAAAACCCAAAATATGGATCACTCCGATTCTGGAGTTGGCGATTCCGACTCATCCTTGGTGTTAAAAGAAATTGATGACTTTGAAGATATCAATCATGCCCCATCTGGAAAACCGGCAATTGTTGAGGAATGCTTTGAAGATTGCGAGCAGGTCTTTGAGGAGGGTGTTATATAAATGAAAGCAGAGGGTCTCTTACATAGCCTCAAATTTTCAGGCATCGAACTGCGGGCCGAGGGGAAACGGTTAAGATGGCGAGCTCCGAAAGGAAGCATGAAAAACGAGCTTCTGGAGAGCATTAAACACCAAAAAGCTGAACTCCTGGCTCTTCTCCAGACTAACGAAGCGGATGATTACCGCCAGAATTTTGTCAATCAGATTATCCAGGGCAATTGCCTAGAAGTTTTAAAAGGTGTGCCTGATAATTCGTTTGATTCGATTGTTACAGATCCCCCTTATGGATACAAATTTATGGGCAAAAGTTGGGATAAGGCAATCCCCAGCGTAGAAATATGGGAGGAATGTTTAAGGGTTCTAAAGCCGGGAGCTTTTGCATTTGTCATGAGCGGGCCACGACAAGATTGTTTTTGTCGCATGATAATGAATTTGGAAGCAGCTGGTTTAAGAACTTATTTTTCATCACTCTTTTGGACCTACGCCACCGGTTTTCTTAAGGCTCATAACATAAGTAAAGCCGTAGATAAAAAATTCGATGCAAAAAGGGAAATAATTGTCCGTAATCCGAACAGTAGAGAAAACTGTGATAAATCCAATACGATTTATGAAAGTGGGACGGTTGGTAAAACCGCCTTCATAACCAAACCGGCTACGGAGGAAGCGAGAAGGCTCGATGGTTCTTACGCTGGATTTCAGCCCAAACCTGCTGTTGAGGTCATCATAGTGGCCATGAAGCCCCTGGATGAAAAAAGCTATACTGATCAAGCGCTTTCAAACCGTAAAGGTATCACCTGGCTTGATGATTGTAAAATACCTTTTGATGGAGAAGACGCACGTGTACCAGCAAACCTGATTGTTTCGGATGATATATTAGACGACGGGAGAAAAGACCCTGGTGGTTTCTCAAGGTTCTTTTCTCTTGATGCCTGGGCTGATTTTAACCTACAGGACCTCCCAGAGTTGGTTCAAAGAAATCTACCATTTCTGCCAGTACCGAAAGCCAGTAAGAAAGAAAAAGAGGCGGGCTTGGAGGATTTAGACGACAAGGTCATTGTTGTTGACAATCGCATAAAACAGAGCAACGTGCCTTACAAGGTAAGGCCTAAGCCGAGAAAAAACGAGCATCCTACGGTTAAACCAATAAAGCTGATGGCATACTTGATTGCGATGGGCTCTCGTGAAAATGACATAGTTTTAGACCCTTTCGCCGGCAGTGGGACTTCATGCATCGCAGCCAAAATGCTAAATCGAAAATACATTGGGATTGAACTTTCAGCTGAATACCGGGAAATTGCAGTTCGAAGACTGGAAAGTACGGATAAGGACAATGCTCTTAAAAAATCAATTCATGAAACATTTAAGAAGGTTATAAATTATAAGTCATAAAAAATAAAAACTCTCAAAACAAAAAATACCAAATTGGAGGTAAAACCAAAATGATAGTAAAAAGAGGCAAAGGTGATTTCACCCAAGCGTACCGGCCTTGCAGAGTAAGTGAGATGGTCGGAAATGATGAAGTGAAGAAAATCATTGAACGGGCTTTTAAAGAAAAGAATGTTCCTCATAATTTTCTGTTTCATGGGCTTAGCGGCACTGGAAAGACCACAATTACGCGCATTATTGAGATGGGGCTCAATTGCGTTGAAGGACCTACCTGTGAACCTTGTTGCGAATGCGATTATTGTAAAAGGATTATCAATCGTACCGGATCGTTAGCAGTCCATGAAATCAATGCTGGGGAAGTTTTAAAGGATGATCTAAAAAAAGTTCTTTCCGAATTCGATGCCTATAATTTTGGAACATTTGAAGGACTTGATAAAAACATTTTTCTTGTGGACGAATGTCATGGCTTAACTGATGAGCAGGCAGGTCTGTTTTTGAAACATACTGAAGATGTTTCTGAAAGAAATTATTTCATTTTCTGTACAACTGATCCTGATGAATTTCTTCGTACCCTGCGAAACCGTTGTACTATTGAAATCGAATTTAAGAAGGTGCCGGATGAAGAAATAATGAAATTATTGTCGGCAATCTGCGATCGGGAAAATCTCCAGAATGATGAGGATGTCTTAAAAAGTATAGTGGATCAATCCGAGGGGATACCAAGAAGCGCTGTCAATAAGTTGCAACAAGCATATCTTTCGGGAAAGTTGGCTAAAAAGCAAATCCTTACATTGAGGGGCAAAAATAATATCATAGCAATTAATCCACATACACATGAAAATGATGGCTATACAAATATTATTGTTAAAACAATGCATGAATAATTGGAGTGTTATGCTGTCATAAATGAAAAATACAAAAAAGATGACGCCGACCTAAATGATATCGGTGCGATAAAAAAAGAAGGTTTAGAGACTGAATTTCTCGAACCTATAAAGAATTTCAAAGATGTTGTTGTTGATAATGGTTTGGCCCCTTTGATTGTTTTAGTTCATGGTATGAAAGATACCAATATGATCACCTGGGGAGGAAAAGATACCAAAGTTCTAATCGGATATGGCCAAGTGAAGTCTGGTGATAAAAAGAAGCCTAATAGGACAACTCTCGATCACTCAGATTTAAAGAAATTGGAAGCAGCTTTATCTTCGGTAAAACTGAATTCGAAACTTGCTCATACAGGATCAGGTTATTGCGCCCACGATAAAAATAATCTCAATCAGTTATTTAATCTTAAAGTATATAAAAATTATTATGATCCCAGGGTTAGATCGGTGCAACTGGAAATCAGAAAGACCGGTTTGAGAGGAACCGCCAAAGAGGCTGAAGAAATAGGTAAACTTTTATCTGAAGCTCTGAAAGGGTTTATACAGGCTCCGGTGGCAATAATTGAAAGACAGTCCAGGATTGATATGAGGAAAATAGATAGGATAAAACCCCATCCGCTCAATCATGAAATATATGGTGATCCAGAACCTGATGATAACCTGAAAATCAGTATCCAGAAAAACGGAATTTTGGTGCCCCTTCTCATAAGCGATGATGATAGGATTTTAAGTGGCCACAGAAGATATGCCTATGCAAAAGAATCAGGCATCGAGAATGTACAGGTCATAGTTTCACCGTTAAAAAAAGAACTAGACATCGAAGAAGCCCTTATACACGCAAACATCCAGCGCCAGAAGACCAGAGAGCAGATCGCTCGTGAATATGCGAAGCTAAAGGTAATTGAGAGGGAAAAATCAAAAATACGAATTTCTTTAGCCGGTGGTGATCGAAAGTCGGAAGAATACAGAAAATCGCCTACGCAGAATTCTGCGGAACCGATTTCAAAAGGAGAATCCCGTAAAAAAGCTTCCGTCAGATTAGGTATTAGCCACGATACAGCTGAGAAAGCCTTGAAAGTTGTCAACTCGGCAGATGAACTAAAAGCTGGAGGCAAAATTGAGGAGGCAAAAAAGCTGCTGGGTATCCTTAACAGAAAAAGTGTAAACAGCGCATATAAAAAAGCAAAAGCAATTTCAGAAAACCTTGTTGTCCCAGTTCAAACCGCCAAACCCACCTTCAACGACAACAGAACGAAGGAAAGCATCGAATGGGCCACATGGTCATGGAACCCGGTTACAGGATGCAAACATGGCTGTAAATACTGTTATGCCAGGAACATGGCCAAAAGGTTTTCAGAGAATTTTCCCGATGGTTTTGAGCCAACTTTTTATCAGGATCGCCTTAAAGCACCTGCAAACACAAGCGTTCCAAAATCAAATCACATTGGTGATCGAAACGTATTTGTGGTTTCAATGGGGGATCTTTTCGGAGACTGGGTTGATCAGGAATGGATAGATGCCGTATTGGAATCGGTGAGAAAATATCCACAGTGGAACTATTTGTTTCTTACCAAAAATCCCAAAAGGTTGGTGGATATAGACTGGCCCGATAATGCCTGGGTCGGCACCACCGTTGATTGCCAGACAAGGGTCAAGCCGGCTGAGGAAGCCTTTGAAAAAATAAAAGCGAAAGTCAAATTCTTGTCCTGTGAACCGCTTTCCGAAGAGATAACCTTCACCAACCTCAAACTGTTTGACTGGGTCATCATCGGTGCCAGATCTAAAACATCTGGAGTACCGGCAATGCAGCCTAAAAGCGGATGGGTGAAGTCGCTGATGTGTCAGGCTTGGAATGCTGGATGCAAGGTATATTGCAAACCGAATCTAAAGGCCGGGGTAAAGGAATATCCGCTGTCAGAATAGTACTCACTCACCAAATAGAAAATCTGGCAGATTATCTGCCTCTAATTGCAAATCATTCAATCTGAATTAGCAGGATTAAGCCTGGTATGTGGCCACTAATGAAACCAGCATAGAAACCGAAGCAGTGACCTGACGATTGACGATATGACCGTCATCATGATCGTCATATATAACCTGCTGTTTTTACAATAGTACTAGGTGCAATGACGATAATGACGGTGTTTTTAAGAACTTTTGTCAAGCGACAATTATTCTTCGAACCCCTAATTATAATTGTCGTTCATTACTTTTTCATGGTCTTTCTGAAAGTGAGTGTGTATGGCTCCCGTAAGGTGTAAAAAACAAAGTGTCAGATACAAATTGCCATTGAGCGCATACCGTAAAATATGGAAGCATAATTATAAATTATTAATAGGTTACGTTTCTTTCTCATTAATGACAAAATACCCTATGCGTCAATGTTTTATAGCATAGCGCTTCCATAAAAAAAAGCAGTTATAATCCAGTAAAAACCAGTAAAAAAGATTTTAGACATCAAAGAACCGAGAAGAAACATAGGAAAAAATTGATTTCTGGAACAGGGTATCCAATGCTTTAGACCTTTAGCATTCACTTCAATTTATAGATGTCTTGACCTATACGTTGTTTGACAGGATAGAGAGGTGGGTTGTAATATCACTTATTATCTAAACATCGACACCAGCAAGAAACTTCAGGAATTATCCGTGAACTACTTCACTTTGTAAACCACCCACCTACCACACCAATCATCCAGTACACTTTACGCTTACACATACAAAAGTTAGACTCGCGGTTCTTTAAAGGGGGAGTAGTAGTATAAAACAGTATACATTAGTAATAATTTAATAATGTTATACAAGATTTTGACCATACGACCTGTCAAATGCAAAAAGGATTATCACTGTTAGGAGAGCAATAATTTAGTCTTGTTATATTTTTAGTTTCTTGAGCATTTGATCCCAAAAATCAACAACAGCTTTCAAGTGTTTCTTAAAGATGTGTTCTTTGTTATATTTGTCGCGAATTATCAAATCATCAGTCTGAAATGAATCTCCATCAAAATCAGGACCAAGTCCTCCCTCCCGTCGAGAAGTACTTTTTAGATTTTTATAGTCTTTCAAAACAAAATGTTTTGAACCATTACAGATTATACGTATATTACTAAATTCTGGACACTTTTCATTAACATATTCATTAAATTTGCATTCAACATAATCATCCTTATTCATTTTTGATTTTTTAATGATTCCAACTGATTCTAGATAGTTCCTAACCTCCTCCTTGTTGCAATTCCAAATCCATTCACGTAAATGATATGCTAGTATTGAGCATATAATTGCATGAGGAGGAGAATTGTAATTTGCTTTAGTCAAAAATTCTTTGTATTGATCAAGCAATAGATGTTCATAATAATCGCGAGGATTATTAATACCAAAAGTAGTTTTCATATTTTTTCTCCAATATTAATTACTATACAGAATTAATTCTGTATATCCCTATATATTACGACTTTTACAGAATTTTTCTTTAATAGGTTTATCAGTCATTAGCCCTGTTGTCAAATATGCTCATCTTTCTTCGCCCGATTTTTTTGCTTTTTGTCATCTATCACTACACTTACTTCTTCTCAAAACACCTCTTTTGCCATCTTATCTACTTCTCTCATAGCCCACCAGAAGCTCGTATACATGAGGTTTCACTTTACCCTATACCCAAGTATTCCTCAGGAGGTTCAAATCCTAAAAAACGATTTAATCGCTTCAAACGACCATGATTCCTACTTTTAGATGATAGATTTCGAATCGAAGTCAATACTTGTGGGTGTGGTGGTTAGGTTGTGATGTAAGGCAGGAAGTATGCAACCGAAACCTTTAACAATTGCAACTTGATTATGCTATTCCTCGGCCTTTTCCGATAATTTGGAATGAGGGCTTATAGCCGTAGTGTTCAGATTTGAAAAAGTGAAGCATACATATTGTATTGTTGAATTTTTCAGGGTAGTCGGGATTCAAGTATAGGATAATTATCATTGAACGCCGATCTCCAGCGGGCCCGGCTCTTTGCGCTCCGCTGAAAGAACATTGTTGGATATTTCATCTTTTTAAAAATTATGCAAATATCTTTTCAATAGCCTCAAAATTGAAACCATCCATATGCAATTCTGCTTTCTTGAAATCAATAAAACGGTAACTTTCTTTAAAAGATTCTATCTTTTCTTGAGAACGCTGAAAATCTACGAGGACCAAAGGTGTTTTCTTTCTTCCTAATATACCTTCATCCCAGTATACTTCCTGATAATTCTTGGTTAGAGAATACAATGTTTGTCGCGCATAAATATCATGGAATGGAAGAGAGTAACCAATTATGGCCATTCCCAAATTATATCCTCCTGACACACCAAGCCCATTCCAGAAATCGCCTAACGGACTGGCATATACAATCTTGTTAGTGGAGGGTGCAAGTATCCAAGGAGTTGCTAAAAACATGAGTTGTTTTTTATACAAATCTTCAACTTCTGCAACTCGATACATCTCTGACAGTGGATCATTGTCATGCCGAGGTCCATCGACCAGTTTGGAAAGATTCCAATTTTCTCTGCTGTTAAACACTATATCATTGGGTTTATCTTTTACCCCTTGCTCTTTGTAAGACCGTTCCAGATCCAGATATCGTTTTTTGTCAAACCAGTCTATTGATCCGTGAAATTTCAATATTACTATTTCTTCTTTGCTTGAATCGACTATTCCACTATACCGCGATACTGATTCGAAACGATTAGGAAATAGTCGATACGCTTTTCCTATTGCGTCCAGCGAGCGCTCCAAAAGAATATCGTAGTTGAAGGTAAGAATATAGTCTCCGGGTTTTAGGCGGCGAGCGAATTCGAGATAAAGCTCAGGAATTTTATCAATCGTTGGCATGCGTTGGGCTAATACTTTACCAATTAAAGTCTTAACAACCACTTGGCCCTCATTTCCGTCCTTGCTCCAAGTATCTTTTCCTCGCAGCCCAAGATAGTGCTCAATATCCAAATAGCCCAAGAATTCTTCAAAATTTAAAGTCTCGCGAGTGAGATTTATTCCATCGCAATCTTTTCGATATTCAATATACGCATCAAGGTCATCATTTAGCATGTTGGCGCGGCCCAACAGGTTTTTAGACCGAGTAAGGATCTCACCCCATAGTTCATCCCCAAGGGGAAGATCCGCAGGTTTCGAGAATCCTGCACCTAAAATGATGACCCTATATTTCCTATCATCCATGCTGTATTAAATGGCTGTGTTTCAATCTGGCCAAGTGATTATATGGCTCTTTATATCTTCTGATATGTAATGTTATGCAGCAAATTTAACCAAAAATACCTTCAAGATAGCAAAATCGGTGGTATCTCAATTCATGTATTCTTGCATCAACAGAAAGCGACGTCTCTGTTATCTTTAATTAGAATGATATAAATCCGCCAGGAACGAAAAGGCACTTGTGGCCAAGCGTGAGTGGATTTGTGATATAGTGAAGCAATTGAATGATGTTATTTGTTGGAATTTCAGTTTTACCAGAATAAGACTCAATCAACCTTAAGACCCATTCCGATGCTTCACCAAGCATCTTCCATGCATACCGCCAATCCTGTCCTTCAAACTCAGCATTGCCGAATTCATTCATAGGGGCTAATGGACTCTCGATAGGTTGCTCGAAATGCTCAGGGAGGTTAGATATAAATTCTTGCAGATCAGCACCTTCTGGAAGACTTAGACGGATGTGAATAAAAGAACCTTGATCAGTTGTTGGTACGCGTCCGCCAAGTTGCTGCTGGCCATGAAGTAAAAAGGAGTGCCAGACAATTTTCCCTTCGCTTTGCAATCTTCTAACCACGGGGAGCAGTTCTGATCGCAGCTGATCGATATAAGCACTGAAATTCATATCCTTAATCCGGAAAAATGTATCAACAGCCAAATTTGGATTAGGCAAATTCATTAGATAACCCTCCTTTTAAGCTTTTTATAGAATCATAGCTGTGAACACCAGCCGGTCTGCGATTGGAAATATGAGTGCAAATCAACATTCGAGTGTTAAACTATTCTTGCATTATTGTGGAATATTGACAAGTCCAAGCATACCAAAGGTATTCTTTAGGAATCAAGGTAATTAAAAAGTGAAACATCCTTGCCATAGTGTTCTGTCTCTCCACAACAGATTTCTTTGAAGACTATAAATGATAATCTCCGTATTTTTCCACCAATATAAATCCGATCTTTGGGTGATGATTACTGAATCGACACTCGCCCACCGAACCATTTTATTCAAGATTTCATAACGTAATTGTCACTTTACCAAATATTAGTATCGGTGTCAAATTCTCGAATTCAATAAACACAACCCGGCTTTACCAAATATACATGTTACCGTGCATATCTTGGAAAAGACTATGGCGTTCTCTTTGGAGGGTCGCATGGCTCTGGTTGAAGCACTGAAGGAAGAAATAGCAATTAGTGAAACGGATTATACAGTGAATTGCTTATGTGTATTTCAGAGGACAAAACTTATTAACCAATAAAAGGAGGGGATGTTCCCTGTGGCGCCCTGACAGCCGTTTTAAAGGGCTTATCTTTTGAAAATAATGTTGAGGTGGATAAGAAACAAATCGAGAAATACAATGGTGAGATTGAATCATTAAAACAATTCATTCAGGATGTTTAAATGTTAATACAAATTATCGAAACCCTTCTATTCATCCTTATCTTTCTTTGATTTATTCAAGCCTTTAGTCGCTAAAACCGTAGCATATGCGGCCATAACCGTTGTAGCTAAAGTTTTAAACCATGGTTTTTTAAAAGTCTCCTTTGCTGTTTTTAAAAAACCCTCTTGCTCTATCTCTGTCGTCGTTTTTGAAGGACCCTCTGGTTTTTCATTGTCAGGCTTTCGTAATGTTGTACCACTGAAATACCAATTCACTAAATTAGATAAAGAATTAAGTACGGGTTCTGCATCCTCTGGATTAAATTTTTCTGTGGAATGTGTTGCTGTATTTCCTTTCTTTTGTATAAATCTCATATCATCCAAGAGGTGCTGGGGAGCAAGATCGTTTTGACTAATTAAATATATCTTATCACCTAAACTAACCCTACAACGCAACTTAGATTAGTTTTATCTTGACTTTCGATCTATGATCTGCCATACTACGAAACAACCCTAACAAAGGAGGCAGGTCATGTTACCCAAATTACGGAAGGACGAATAT
>SDBT01013360.1_pt1 | contig 13163 bp, 17 predicted proteins | sample 2277101 | NCBI WGS metagenome assembly SDBT01 (sample SAMN10404973, study PRJNA504765) | marine sediment metagenome | isolation source: marine sediment core GS10_PC15, 103 cmbsf | place: Arctic Ocean: Southern Knipovich Ridge | collected 2010 | reverse complement strand
GCTTGTTTACCTTCTATCTCCATTTCTGCTGCTTCTGCATCAGAAAATCGAACAAATTTATTGTTCTTAGAAGCAGCAGTTGCCATCTCTTCTTGAGTCCTTAAATCTCTGAACCAAACTTTACGCATATCACTAGTCTGAACTTCAGGAGGTAAATCCTTTTCAATTAATTCAGTTTGATATAGATCGTCTAACTCAGCCATTACAAAGCCTCCAATCGTTCAATTGCACGCTTAATCGTTGCAATCTTCTCAGCTAAATTTTGATTTGGACTACGTAGATATTCTTCTTCTAGCACCTTTATTTGTTCTTTTCTACGTATGATATCAGATTGTCTCTTAGCTTGGATTTTAGCTTCATGCTTTATCAGTATCTGTTCAGCTGCTGCTACAAAATTCCCACGTGGGTTCTGGGCAAAGAATCTTTCAAGCTCTTCAAGAGCAGCTTGCTCTTCTCGCTTAGGCTCATTAGGGTCAAATATAATTAATCCTTCTGGTAGTCCTAGTGACCGTGACAATATCCTTTTAGCATTAGTGAATCGAGTACTACTGGCAGCTTCCATTACTGGAATCAAAGTTCTTGCTGTGTCGTAACTAAGACCATCGCCGATGGAATCTATTAGCTGCTCAAATTTAGTTAACTCTCCTGATGCAATCCTACGTCGAACATCAAATACAACAGCAGGGTTATCAGGAGAATCATGACCTGCCAAAATAGCTTGTAGTTTAATTAACCTATCAGGGGTCATATGGTTGCTTAGTTTAATTGTATCAAAAATCTTCTGACGTTTTAGATCATTCTTTGGATCAGCTAAATAAAAGTTAAGAACTTGTTGATTAAAAGCATCTTTACCAACAGTATCATTATTAGTAGCTAAAGTATTTTCAGCTCTAATAAATGTTAAATATTCATCTAGCATATTAGTAGCTAGAGTTTCACGTTGTTCAAAATTTAATTGATTATACATCATTTGAATTTCAGGTGCTTTTAATGACCCGTCACGGATGTCTCGTAGAGTACCAAGCTTATTTGTTTGTTCACGAAACCATCCTTTAACAACGTCTTTAGCTACATCTGAAGTAAAGCCAGTTACTCCTTGGAGAAATTCTGCATCAGACATAAATACTTCATTAGCAGTTCGATATTGGCCAACTGCTGTGGTATATAGACCTTCCCAATCACGCCAGTTATTCTGAATGGCTGTTCTTGTAGCTGCTATATCTTGATTAAAGAGATCAGCATTAACTTCTTGGAAAGCTTTATCTCGTTCTGCATTAATAGTTTTTAGTTCACTCAATTGTAAAGTATTAAGTTGAATGAATAATTTATTCTTCGTTTTTAAACTGGGTGCATCAGATGCTACTTTATCAATGTAGTTGCGAGTAAATGCAGCATATGCATTCACATACTCTAAGGTATGATTACCATGTTCTTTACCTAATCGTGCCTTAGCATCTATAAAGTCTGTAGTTGTCTGTGACATCTTTCCATTCACATAAGCCAAGTCTGCCTGATTTGCTCGTTTAAGTTCAGTTGCTCTTGCATTCTTTAATAGTTTGTCTGTAAGATTAACTAACCCTGCAGTTGCTATAATATCACCTTGACCAACAATAGGTTGAACTCTTGTGCCACTAAAAGGTATTGGATTTGAACTTTCAGGAACTCTCATACTGTACTACTCGACGTAGGTATTACACCTGCTGCTACATTAGCAATCCCACCAAGAAGTATTCCACTCTTACTATCACGGAAAGTCTGGGCATTGCGTCTATGGGCATCAGCATTTATCTGCCCACTTTGTAAAATAGCTTGGGCATTAAGTTCTTCATCTCTTGCTGTATCAGCTAGTACTTGTTCAGGAGTTCCAGCAAGGGTAACACCAGCACTAAGGAAGGCAACACGTTGTCTAGCTTTAAGTTTCTCAGATAATTGACGCTGTCTAGCAGCATTTTTAAGGGAAGCATCTTCTACTATTTGGGCATTTTCTTCTGCATTTTCAGCACCAGCATCAGCTGCATCCATCTGAGCTTTTACAGAAAATCCGCCAACTACAATTGCAACTACAGTAATAGGATCACACATAATATTATCCGAAGTTAGCCTTAACTTTAGGCATAAGAGCAATCACCGTCATAGGTAAAGGTTGTGTTTGTTTAATATAAATTTGAGTATTTCTAGCAGTGGCACTTTTAAAGGCCACCTTTTTATCTCCTGTAAATAAAGGAACAGGAGCATCCATATCCATAGATGAATCTCTAAAAGGAATTATATCAGTATTATCGGATGCACTTCCTATTTCTATACCAACAGTTCTATATAAACGAATAATTAGTTCACTGATTCGTTTTAATTTTCCTTGTGATGTATCTCCAACATTAGCCCCTGCTTCAAGATCAAGAGTAAGTATTTCAGAGGTAAATCCAAGACCAACATGTACTTTAGAAGCTTCCTCATCAAGTGTAATAGCCCCTGATGCTACAACCTTTGGTGGGACTACTGCCCCATCAGCAAGAATGTTTACAGTCTCACCTTCCAAATGATCTAAGCCTGATATGGCAGTAGTAGCAGCGCCATCATAAGTTATTCCAGCATCTATAAAGAAAGCATCTTCAACTACATCAGCAGGGAGTAATCCTGGTTGGATTACTTCAATATGCCGCACTACAGTAGAATCAATATACCGCAGTACACTCACCCATATCTCATCATAAACAGTATTCTCAGCTGGAAGAATTGCTACTGATTCCACTATAGCATCTGTTCCTCCTGCATCTGAGACTCCACCAATAGTTTGTCTAGACCAAGCATTTACCTCTTGCGCTTTTAAATAAGTAAAAGATATAAGTTTACCATCCGTCCTTACCATATGAATTATCTGTTGTGGGTCTTGTTGTAAAGACATATTGATGATACCGGAGTCAATAATATGTTCTGCAAGTAATGAAAGCTCAGGTGATTCATAGGCATCAATTTCAAAACTGTATGTGAGTTCTCGAAGTTTACGAGCACTCCGTTGAAAGAATAAGACTGTATTTGATGGACGTACTGGTTGGATGGTAAATGACCCATAATTAGACTCCCGTACTATCCTGATATTAGTAGGGGTGACGGCTTCATTATCTGATGACGCTGAAAGAATGAACTCACCACCTGCTGTACCTATAGCTAACACTTTACCTGGACTAATCCATCTAATAGCATTAACTTGATCAGAAGAGATTGTATATTCTAAAGAATCATCTGCTAAAGACCCAATTGTAAAGTTTTCAAAATCACCTGATATTGACGCCCATAGACGTTGAGGTTGTGCAGGAGAACCCGCAAACCATAATCGTTCTTCGAAAAAAGCTGTAGTACTAGGATATCCGTCAGTACTAGTCCATTGTGCACGTGCCCATTTAGTATAACCAGGAGTTAGATACCCAGGTGGAATTTCTATTACTACATCTGCTGTTAAAATAGTAGTACTTGTAAATCCAGTTACTTTAGCTGTTCCGAATCCTGCATTTACGAAATCCCAGTCTACTGCACCATCAGATTGTGTTCCTTCTGAATGGACAGGTGCATCAGCCCCAGTAGTACCTGTAGTAGAAGCTTTATAAAGATTACTACCAAAATATCTATAATCACCACTAGTAATAGCAATGCTAGTTCTCCATAAAAAGAATCTAGCTGCAAGAATTTCTTTAAATTGAAATACAGTATCTACATCAGCTGCAAGAAACTCTGCTGCTGAAGCAGTAAGAGTAATACCTGTACCTGTAACAGCACTAACTGTTATAGTTTTTGATGTATCATTTTGAGGAACAAATGGAGGAGAACCAAAAACTATATCAGTTAGTGTCCAAGCTATATCACTCGTACGAGTTAATTTTGCTGGTTCATGATCTTTATGAACGATATATAAAGTGTCAGCAGATTGAGTAAAATGAAGGTCATCTAAATCAGCTAATAAATAAGGAGATGCAAGTTGAACAGGAGAACCCATATCCATTATTTGAGCTTGATCTTTATAAAATCTAATAAATAAATTACTAAATTCAAGAATATATGACTGGGTAACAGAAAACTCAAATCGTACTAATCTACATTGAGCTTTTGCATCTGCTACATATTTAGTACCACCTCTACGTTGCGCTCCACCTTGTGGTAAGACAAACACATTATTTAAAGTCTCAGCAGCATTAGAGTATTTAGAGAGATCAACACGACCTCTTAATAGGGGTGACCATTCACCCGCTGAAAAATTTGTTTTTATTGGGTATTGCGTTGCCATCAGAGTCTAGAGTTAACCCAAGTAGATGTTACAAATTCATCAGTCATATTATCTTGGGCGTCACTAGACTTTGCATGTCCAAATTTATGCTCATATTCTTCCATCATAATAACTTTCAATTCAGTATTATCAAGAAGAAGTATAGCTAACTCTGCTGCAATTCGCGTTGATAATGCTTCTGAAAATAAACTATCAAATCCACCAGCATCTTCAAAATCTCTTACATATGTTATTTTGAAAGATGATTCATCTGTTACAATTGTTTTGCCTTCTACTTTAAATTTTACATCTGGATATTTATCCCATTCTGTTCCAATAAGTTTTAGGAAATCAGCAGGAAGTTGATACTGAAATCCAAAACCGTATACAGGTGTACCAACAATCAGAGCTAACTCTATACGCAGGATTGAGAAATTCCAATTATGAGCACGGAGTAATGCTCTACGCATGGGTTCATAAACAAGATTACAAGCTCTACCAGCACGAGAATTTTCAGATAAATTAAGGATAGTATCCTCACCTATCTTAGCTAATCCTATATTACAAATTTCAGTTACATCACTCATAATAAAAAGCGGGGGCTTTCACCCCCGCCCCCAGGTTAGTCCTGAATGTAAACGATTGCACCACTAATGGTTTCAAGGTCAGCCATCGCAGCAATGAAAGTTGCACGAATAGACACACCATCTTTGGATTCAAACGTAATTGTACCTGCAGTAACTGTAGCAACATCCGCCATATTGATATTTGCTGTGGTATCAATATCACCACCATTCAAAATACCATCGACATCAAGAGCTACAGCTACACCATCCAGGTCTTCGTACGCATCCCAGCCAACATCCAAAGTAGCTGAGGCTCCTACTGATGCAGCCTCCAACCATGATAGATGTGCTAAGACACGAATTTTACCAGGTGGAAGACGAACAATTTCCACTGAAGACCCTGCATCACCAATACCAGCTTGAGTATGCGAAAAATATGCTACACGCAAACGTCCATGAAGGTTATGGGTATTTTCAATTACAGGAGGGCTGGCATCTAGATTAGTGAGCTGATCACCTTTTTGAGTAGTAATAGCCATGATCTATGCCTCGTTACAAGCAATTTCTACAACTTTAACTTCTTCCATTCGAGTTGCCCCGATAGTCATGGAATTAAAGACTTGAGTTGCATAATTCTTGTCTGCACGTTCCGAAATCTTAGCAGATGGATTCTTACCCACCGCTAACAAGATTCCGTCGCTAGCCCAACAGATAACCGCACGGTCACCATTACTGTCTAAAGTCAGACGTTGGGAGCGAATAAATTCAAAGCCGAGAAATGTATTCAATTGGCCTTGGGCGAGTGCTTTCACAGTGTTGAAGTCTGAGTTTTTAATCTCAGTAGTATTCAACAAGTCTGAAACTTGCTCAGCTGCTAAAGCGATATAGCGAGGTAAATCTGGGTCAACATCTGCTTCATCCAGGACTTGTTTTGCTAACAACAATTTTTCAATAGTTAATCCTGTAGAATTTTCTACTACCTTTTGTCCTGCAGGTAATGTTACAGCTGTTGAACCATCAACTCCTGTTTGTGCTGTGCCGATTGCGGCTTCAATAATGGCGTCATCTTTAGCACGCCCCATTGCAAACGCAGCTGACATAGCATAGCTGGAGGTTGGATCGATTAACATCCGGACCTTATCTTCATCATCGATGAGATCAGCCCAGTCGTAATCGGTTACTGAGACACGTCTCCTATTGTGCGGGGTATCCATTCGTGGAGTATCCGCATGCCTAGAAGGACGCTTACGAGCTGCTACTGCTCCAATTTGCTCAAAGAAAGCATTTTTGCCGGTGACTGATTCATTACGAACCCTGCTACCAAGACGAGACCCTTTCTGTTGAGACAATAACTGGACATTAGCACCATACTGCTCCACGAAAGCCGTGGTAATTTCGATGCTCATGAGTTATCCTCATTAGTTAAAAATTAACGAGTTACCCGCAAATGCGGACTCAAGTAGCTCTGTTCCTGGTTCGTCTAAGACGAATTATCTATCACGCGGCGTAAAGTCTTTCATGCAGCCGTGAGACTCTTTTCACGGTGTTGTCGTGGGTTGGATCTTCCTTATTGAGGTATGCGGGAAGCGCCATCACTTCATCAATTTCTACTTGTATCTGCTCATTGGTTTGGGTCCCAGTATCGTCACCGAGTTCGAGATTATCCTCACCCATATGAGTCGCGATATTCACCAGAAATCTGGTCATTCTTGGATCATTTCCTAGTTTACTATCAACTAAAAAATCTAAAAATTCTTCACTACCATGGTCTTGTATTAGACGTTTAGCTGCTACAACACTTCCTTTATATCGTTCACCCAGGTCATTTTTAAGAGCAAGTTCAGCTGCATTCTTTTCATCCTGGTTATCAGTATTCATTTGCTTATCCATATCTGCAGCAACTCCAGTATGCCATTTATGGAGTTCTATAGCCTGAGTACTACTCAGACCTAGCTTATGTGATATATCACGGAAACCAGTATTAAAGATATCTTTACCATCTCTGGTTGTACCATCATCATTTTTCCCATAATCTATTTCATAACCATCAGCTGAGTCAGGCCGACCTAATGTTTTATACACAAAGTTAAAATCTTCATCCGTCTTCGGGATAACCATTTTATCCTTACCAATCATGCTCTCAGCATTGATATAGGATTTTGCTAGAGATGAGAGATCAGTAAACTTCGCCAAGCCCTCATGTCCACGGAGGTCTTCACTGATAAACTCTTTCCAGTTCTCTGAGCTTAACTGGGCCCCTTGATTATCAGCACCACCAAGATTATCATCAGCACTGCCACTGCCAGCTCCATCAGCTCCATCAGCAGCCTCTTCACGTAATATATGTTCAAGCATTATTATCCCCTACTATTTTCTTAACGATTGTAATATTAGGCATGTTCATGCATTCTAGTATTCTGGCCATTACATCTCTCCTACCTTCTCGTATGCCCAATTCTACTACATTGCAGTTATGTGCCGGTTCACGCATATGGCAAAAGGTCATGAGGTCATCAAGAACCTTCTCACCAGCATCCGTATTAAATGTTTGGTTATAAGCAATCTTTAAATTGCTTGCTGAATACCCTGGTTTATCCACCAATTGATCCTACCTCATCAGCTTTTACTAAGTTGAGTTTAGCCTCAGATGCAGTTTTAACTATCTCTGCACCTTCCGCTGATGCAAGACGATCTGCTTGTTCTTGTTGTTGAGCTTCTGCCTCTGCTCTTGGTTTCAAGAACTCAGGTCTTACACTAAATAATTCAAGCATACCTTCTAGTATCTCATCAGTATCGAAACGTTGTAACAATGTTGGATCAGTAGAAATGAAAATATCAAGAGCACCTAATACTCGTGCAAGACCATTAGCCTCAATCTGACGTTGTGCTTTCGCAATTGGTGAGGTATACACTATCTCAATATCTTGACCTTGTATATTTTCAGGAGCTACTGGAAACTTACCTTGACGTAATAGTATAGCATATGTCCGAGTAATAATAGTATTCAATGCTTCTGCCTGCATACGTCCTAAGATTGGCCCCATCATACGCATCATATCTTCTGTGCGTTGAATAACCTCTGTAGCAGTCATTTCAGGACGTCGACCAAGTTGCATCTGATCATTGAAGAATATCTCTTTGATACGGAAACGAATATCCTCCATGAACTCAAATGCTAAAGGAACGTTGGTACCCATCAATAATGGTTCAATTCGATCAGTTGATCCCCTCTGATAGTAATTAATACCACCTGGGATAGTCCTTAATGGATTAATAAATCCATCATCAGGCATCTGTACTGGCGGATCGACGGTCTTCTCAGCAGCTTTAAGAGTTGTCTTCATCATCTGATTCAACATCTTAATATCAGGTAATGCAGTAATTCCTGGACCACGAGCATAAGTCTCTCCTGCTGCTACGTAGTAACGAGGAGTCGCATAAGGGAAGTCTTCAAAGCCACCATCACGTAAAATTTTCTTAGTATCTTCTTCTAGATAAATACTAAGAAAATCTGTGCTGTTATTATTCAATTTATGCTTAGTGAATATACGAGGCTCTACAGCATGTATAACATTGATCTTCTCATCAAACTTACGATCTTCGTATTTTTTTCTTACTTTCTCAGAGACATTAGCTTTACCAAACTTATTTACTAACTGAGATATAGAGAAACTCATATACCGATATAATGTGTCTACTCTACCATCAGGATTCAAACCAAAGTAAGAATGTGACAAAGATACAGCTTGGTATAATACTCCATCCTTATCCATATTCTCTGATATAAATAAAGAGCCATTACCAAAAGTAACAAATTCAAGATACATTTCATTCATATGAGAAGTAAATGCAGTCTTAGCATTTTGCATTTCTTCATACATTACAGTTTGTGTATCTTTTAGCCAAATAGAAGCAGGACGATTCTCTTGGAGGGCTGCATCTTTAAATTTAAGTTCGAACCAACGTGAAGCAGGATTAGTAAGACGTCCATGCAATCCAGCAGCAAGCATTTCAGAAGCATGAATAGCTGTTGAATCAAAAGCACGGAATGCACGCTTTGTACCTTCAGTCTCAACACCAATAAAATTAGCATGATTAGGAAATACTAAGTCAGTAATCTCTTGCCAATGAGATTCCCACGTACCACGATCAGTCCGCATAGAACCGAAACGTTTTATAACATGTACACTGATTTTAGCCAAGAAGTGTTACTCCTTCACCTGTACCTAAAGGATCACTATGTCTACTTCTATTCCTTCTACTATTAGATCCTCTACTAGTTCCCCCACCAGAAGTAAGAATAGTAGAGCCTCTACCTTTACGACCACGAAGCTTTTTCTTTTCTGCTTCACCAGCTAATGCAGCAGCTTTCGCCTCTGCATTAAATGCAATTTCATTTGCTAAAGCAGTGGCAGCATCAGCAGCAACTTTACGTCTTCTTGCTTTTGCTTGTTTTGCAGCAGTTAATTGTCGTCTATCACCACCCCCACCACCACGACGACCACCGCTACCTACATTTGCGCCTGCACCAGTTCCTGCACCATCATGACTATCACCACCAAGGTTTCCACCTCCACCTCCACCAGAACCACCACCAGCGTCACCCTGACCATTCATCTTTAACCCTTCAATACCAATAATCATCATATTAAATGTTTCCTAAAGTTGTGGCCAGAGTTCTCATACCCTAATCTCAGGTACATCTGATTTACCATGGCAGAATTGATTTCAGCTGAGACACCCATAAATACATAATCAAGATGTTTATCAAATGCCCAATCCTCGAATGACCTGATTAGCCTCATTGCTATTGTTCCATTCCTATACTCTGGTTTTACATACAACATAACTTCATGTGCAGCTTCTTGTTTAACCCAAGGAATATTACCTACTATCCCCAACATCAAACCAACTAACTCAGTTCCTTCATATGCTAAATTACCAAATCCACTACCATCTATAATCCTAGCACATATAGCTTCACCAAACTCATAGTCTGGCTCGAAGTTCCTGTAAGCAGGAGACTCCTCATGCATAATCAACATAAGCCTAGTTATAGGCCCGATGTCGTCTTGGGTAATTAGGCTGTAATGGATCATAATTGAAATCTGGTGCAATTGCTGGGAGGGTATGGATATTCTTAGATTTAATCAAAGCATACCCATGTCCCATCCCCACACATAAATATTGTAATGCTTCAGCTATGTGGCTATACATATTCTTATCTGGTTTATCCGCATACTTTTCAGTACCGGATATCTGAATACGTCTATACTTATAACCCCCTGCAAGAGCTTTCCGAAGAATACGACACTTTGGAGATATGACCAATTGAGGTCTACCTGTCATTGTTAACGTTGTAAAAAGCTTGGCAACCGCTTCTCTACGAAGCGTAAAGTCATTTGTGGGTGCAGGGGAAAGGGGCACTCCAACAGCTGACATTACCAAGAAAGGCGTTTGCTCGTCTGTCTCTGCTCTACGATCACCCGAAGGATCACCATAGCCATCGATAGGGAGCCTATCATAATGTAAATTAATCAGGTCTTTAACTCTGTGCCCAAACCTAACTGCGCCCATATCTTCGGTCACAACTTCATCCAGGCACTGTATCTGACCGTCGAGAGGAGAAATTTGAGCTATTACACACGCCGGAGTCAAACCGAAGTCAACTCCTAGATAAAGTTTCTTGGTTGATTCATGCAAACCAAGATCATTAACACAATGTAAGTGATCGTTATACTCAGGTACAATGACTCTACCTTCTTGAATAAACCCATATCGCCCATGGCAATATACATTAATCCATTCTTGATCCTTACCTTGCTTAAGTCGATCATAATAACCAGTTGGAAGATTCTCTATGTTCTCAGCATCTGCTCCTAAACCTGAAGGTTGTCGAAAACAAACGAAATCAGGGTTATCTGACTCTTCAAACATCCTGTACCACCAATGATCCTCGTCTGGAGGATTAGTGTCCATTATAATTCCATACCAGCTAGCACCGCCATCCCTTTTGCTTGGGTACCGTCCAACACGGCCCTGTAGCATATCGAATATAGGTTTAGGTATCTCCCGGGCCTCATTAATGAAAGCACCTGTAAGCTCCAGGGACAGCAGCTTTTTCACATCACTAGGTCTGTCTAACGCACGGAAGAGCACCTCCATTTGTAAGGTTGTACCATCAGGGAGTTTAGTATTGTAGTTCCACTTCATGTCCATATTCTTGAACTTACCCAAGTGCTTTGGCACCCAATCGAAGAAAGTATTAAGTGTCGTATCTTGGAGTTCTCGATAACTGTTCCGGATAATTGCCCAGCGAGTTTTTCTTATACCTTGTGCATTGGGCTTTTGGGCATACGCACTGCCTAATACTTGCATACAACAAGCAACTGACTTACCACTACCAATTGGGCCCATGATCGCTTTAACAAACTTAGTGCTTTCATGGAATAGTACAGCAGTCTTACAAGGGTTATAAGTAGGCATAGCACCACGTATAGGTCATCATGCGAATTATGTCATGGCTAAAAAAGGAAGTCAATCCTTTTTCTTGTTTATTTTTCCTATTGAAAAAATTAATTTGAGATCTAGGTAAAAACATGATATAATTGTTACCATGAAACTTAATCCTAGAACCAAAGGAGCAGATGGGGAATTGGAGTTCTGCAACAGATTCCAACCCTTCTTCACAAATTCGCTACGCCGCAACTTATTACAATCCAGGGAAGGTGGAGCAGATATCACTGGCTCCGATCCGTGGGTAGTAGAAGTAAAACGATGCCAGCTTGTCGAACATAACAAGTGGTGGCGTCAAGTTACTGCTGCCGTCACTGAGGAGTGGCAAATTCCCGTGGTTGCCTACAGGGTCAACTTCGGTGCTTGGCTCTTCTTAATCCCATCCTCTATGCTAGGCCTTGAACATGAGGGATATGTTCTAGCTAGTGAAGAGGTATGGCTACAACTGGTAATTAAAAATGGCAGAGCGTGAAGATAATATAGTTTACACCACTGTTGAATTTATTGGCATGATCAAGAAAAAGAAAAAAGATCAGCTATTCATAACCATGACCCATGAATTTAACGGGAAGTTAATGAGTAAGGATTACTTCATAAAACCAGGAGATTCAATCACGGTTACACAGGGAATAGATTTGGATACAGAAAAGTTGGAGTTGATATTAGCAGAAAATAAGGGGAAGGTACAATGAACAAGAAACGCGCAGCACTAAGAAGGTTTATAAAGGAACACTCTGATCAACCGTGGAATAGAAAATGCAGAGAGAAAACCAATTTCAATAAAGGAACTGGTACCCGTGAACATTTAGCATATAAACTTACTATAGATGATTTTGCAGCTATTGTAGATTATGTAATAAAACTGGAGGCAAGACTTGGTCACTAAAACTCGAATTGTTTCAACTATCCTAAAGATAAAGCACGCATTTGAAGCTAAAGGTTTCAGAACCAAGTTTCTATATATTGGTCGCGAGACTTGGGTTGCTCTAAGGGCTGAAATAAAAAACCCTGTTTTCAATTCCCATGAATTGACAGAGCTAGAGATTGTTATTGTCAATCGTCCCAAATGGTTGGCCGTCGGAGTAGTATTATGATTGATATAATAGTAATTGGTATTAGTCTATTTGTAATTCTTTTGAACATTATAATGCTAATAAAGTATGGTTGAAATTTATCTAATTATCCAGATGATTACCCCGAATGGATATGTACATGAAGTTCGGCCGATTCGGGCGCATGGGTATTATAACCTTACTCACTGTTTCTATTATGCCAAAGATTTAATCAAGCTACACAGGAACCATTATGAGATTATTAACATTGATTGTCTTCATCCTACTCCCCATGAGTCCTGGCCTTCTGGCATGCGATGGAATACACCTTGAACTAGGTGCAGGTAAGAACTACTGGGATAGCCACAGTGATGGTGTCGCAGCCTACTTCGCCGTCCGATACGAGTGGGATTCGGCGGTATGTAAGCTCTCCCATTACTCACAGTGGGATAAAGGTCAACCCTTTAGCAATGATCCTGAATCTGAACTTAACCATATCGGTTGTGCCTTTAGGTGGTAATATGAATTATAAAGCATTATGGAAATTATCAGCAAGAAAAGCAAGAGGAGAAGCAAAACTTTTGTATCCTTCAAAAATAAAACAAAGAGAAGTATTTCATTATCTTGTTAATAAATATTATAAAGAATATACTTGTGCCCGCCCCCAGAGAAGATAGAATCAATCATTACTGGTGGTGTATCTTTGTATTCAAAGGTAAAGTACATAGTTTGTATGTCCCACCTCCAAAGCCAGGCCGAGTCCGGAGAAGTAAA
>SDBT01013359.1_pt1 | contig 13163 bp, 10 predicted proteins | sample 2277101 | NCBI WGS metagenome assembly SDBT01 (sample SAMN10404973, study PRJNA504765) | marine sediment metagenome | isolation source: marine sediment core GS10_PC15, 103 cmbsf | place: Arctic Ocean: Southern Knipovich Ridge | collected 2010 | reverse complement strand
GTTTTTATATTATCCTTCATATTATTATATGTTAATAGTCTAGTATATCCTTCATATAATCCAATCATTTCTCCTGATACTTTCATATTAGTATCAGTATTTCCCCCCAACATTAATACATTTTTCATTGATTCACTGTACGATTCATGATTATACAAGGACCAATATGCAGAATAAAATGGATGCAATACATTTTTTCTGTCACTTCGTGTTGAATTAGGAATATTCGTTTTTACGTTTCTAATTATATTCATTTTGGCCTGCTCTAATGCCAAATTTAATTCTCTCTTTTCTTGTGATTGTTCCATATTATCTACATATAATAATGCCTTATCTAAAACAGTATATTTATAATCACCTTCTATTATATTTCTCAAAGAAGATATATAAATTTTATTAATATGCTCATTTAATTTATGCGTATGAGATAATTTTGCGTCATCTACAATATATTTAGAGTTATAATCATATATAAGCAAGGGTGAACATCTTGACAATGAAGAATATGTATGATCATTATCATTGGATTTAGATTTAGATTTATAATATCCATTTATAGTTTTATAATTAAATACTTTTCTGCTATGGGAATCTATCATAGGATTATGTAACGACATTCTTAAATATCGGGATAATACATCATCTATTTTATATGACTTTTGTAAAGTTAATGATGATAAAAGATTATTTGTGAATACAGAACTATCCGTAATTGACCCTACAGGATATATTCTTGGTGAATTTACGTTTTTACTGTAAGGATGCAAAATACCATACTCCAATTTACCGTCATAATCTTCATATTTAGTTGGAATTGATACATTATACATTTTGTTATGTTCAGACGTATTTGGTACTAATTGTGTATCTGACACATTTGATATGGTATAATCTAAATATTTAAAGGGTGCACCCAAGGCTTCTCCTAAATATCCGCCAACTATCATTCCCAATAAACGATCATGTCTCATTTGAGTATCATGCATATCCATTTGAATACAAATACATAAAAATAAATATATCAAATTTATATTCTTTATATTAATTTATGATGTAAAATAATATATATATTATTTCTGTGTTCAAATATAAATTAATATATATTTTCAGATGTAAAATAATAATAATATATTTATTATTATTATTTTATATTTTTATTTATTTTTTTATTTTAAATCATACAGTATTAGTAAATATATATATTTATACGAAATTTCTAAGTGTAATGGATATTCGACCATCAGGTACAACATTAGGAGATTGCTTTGTAATTTCGTGCTTATACAAAGATTGCATTTCGTAAGACATAACGCACACGTCCCCATGTTTCACTTTTATATCTAATACTTTTTCATGAGTTTTAATATCACGAATACGAAATATTCTTGTGGTTCCTAAACTTATAGTGACAATAGGACAATCTGGGTCAAGCAGCTGCCTCTTATTAGACCCTCCTCCTGTAGAAGTAGAATCTGCATGCTTTCCTATGTACTCTGATCCATTATCAAACCAATTAGTAAGAATACCATTTGTTCGTTTCTTTCCTAGATAATCAGTAAAATATGAGTATAATCAAAATACTTTTGGAATACTTCGGGCAATTCATCCAAGCAAGGATGGTTCAACCCTGAAAACTTATAATCATGTAGGTATGTCTGAGAATATAATTTCATATTCATTATTTTCCCCATAACACGACATTTAGGCCTCACTTGTGGCTTCAGAGACCACATGATTTTTGTATCTTCTTCGGATGGAAGAATATCATCTGGTAATCTAAACATTTTAATGTGTCCGTCCAGAAATTCCTCATCGAATGGTATAATTTGTTCTTGAGAATTCATAGTCCAATAAACTATGGTAGGCATATTAATTATATTATTTAAATTTTTCATCATTTTACTATAAATATAATCAACAAGGTCTAAATCACACAAGCATGATGACAAATCTTAATTATAACATAAATTAATATAATATAAAATATAAAAATATAATAATCATATTAGTAACTCACACTATCTGATACTGACCTTTCGTGTCTTGTCACGCCACTCAATAAATTCTTCCTCTTCACTATAGATTTTGAATCATTGTTACTAATATAAAATATAGGAAAATTAGGATTAAAATTATGTCTCGTCATACTGTATTTGGGAGTCATTGCTCTTGATTTTGTCATGTGGTTTTCATTCTGTTCTAGCAATTCTGCAAAGTCAACATTTTCCATTATGAGTCTATCTTTTTTCTGCTTTCCTATAATTTTATTATTTAATGACAAATATATATATTCTATTCTTTCGATGTCCTCTTCTTTAAATATAAGTTTATATTTTTCATATTGGAATGGATTCATATGATTATCCTTTAATTGTGATAATTTATTATTAATAACAAAATCATTATGATGACTATACACAAAAGAAAATTGTACAGTCTTGTATATACCATATAATATGAAATCTCTATATAAATATGATCTATTTAGTAAATCATTATCTTTTGTATCTCTGGCATGTGTTAGTACACTTCTATCCAAATCAAAATACGTATCATATAATATTAATGGTAAATATAAATCAATCGATTCTTCTTGTATACATCCTTTGAGTATATTTCTTAGTATATCATCCAACATAGAATATATATTTTTCAAATTATATATAGCAATAAATATTTTTATTTTTTTTATATATTCTTCTTTCAACACTAAATCATCAACTCTAATATTATCATAGGACAATAATTTAGTTAGAGCATGCAATAAATAATAATGTTGATACTCGTTTTTTGATCTTAATCTGCTTTCAAGTCCATCCATGTAACAATTATCTTCATCAACAACTTTATTCCAGTAGTTATCAGATATATCAGTTGTTCTATGTGATATAAATTTCTTTATATCATCATCATCACAATATGGTACCTGAACCATAAAATATATAGCATTTCTTATCGGAGTATCAAACATATTAGATTTATTATTAAAAATTTGCATAAAATCTATATATGACATCCTATTTATTTCTGTGAATTTTAATATTTCATCAGGCCACCATCCTGCCATAGATAATTTATCATAATTAAAATTCCGCCTATCATAATTTTGTAATCTCAATGTTTCCAAATCCTTCCCTATCTCACCCTTAGGATCATCAAGTAGCTTTGGGTTGGATTGGTGTCCTCTTTCTGCGCAACTGAGAGTATTTTTACTTGAACTACTTGCGTACTTATTGACCATATTTGTATCTATTTTTAAATTAAACTTATTTAGGGTTTTTGAGAAATCAAGTAACTTGTCCATTCTTGGGTATTTGCATATTTTATTATTTATTATATTTTATATAAATAATAAAATTATTTAGATTGTGAAATAGGATCTATCCAATAATATAGATGATATTATATTATAATATAAAAAATGATAAATAATATATTATGAATATATTATACTAATTCATAATGATAAAATCTATCAGTATATTATTATTTATTGTTATTATTATTATATTTTGTTATAGTGCTCATGCTGACCCTTGTGAAGATTATTCCTTGGACGATTTTCCTACACTTTATGCTTGTTTGATGTATAAAAATATTCATTACGTACAAGAAGGAAATTTGCAATATACAAAGGATTTGTGTAGGGAATCCTATCATTCATTTGTAGTACATGATAACCTACATCCAATTGAAGATTATGATGCAGTGACAATATTTTTGCTTATATTATTATATTCTTTTACTATAATTGCACTATATACACACTGTTTCTATCCTGATTATAGTGATGAGAATAGCGATAGTGATGGGGATAGTGATAGTGAGGAGGATAGTGATAGTGATAGTGATGAGAATAGCGATAGTGATGGGGATAGTGATAGTGATGAGGATAGTGATGAGGATAGCGATGAGGATAGCGATGAGGATAGCGATAGCGATAATGATGGGGATAGTGATAGTGAAGAGGATTATGGCAGTGAGGAGGATAGTGATAGTGATGGGGATAGTGGACTCACAACACAGAATAAGCTTACTGATAAGAATAAGGATGTAGTAAAGACCAAGGGCCAGAGAATTGATGGTGACGAAATTATAGTGTATCTTTTAAAGAATATCAGACAAGATAGGGAAGATATATTCAAAGAGTTATTTAATATGGTAGATTTGAATCAAAGTAATCTTGACCTCTTGTTGAAAATGGCACGATATCGTGGCGCTGATGGATGCTCTAAGATAATAGAAGATAAAATGAAAATAGATATGCTGAAGTAGATTTCATCCTATTTTTACATACTGAATTAATATATAATAAAAATAATAAAAATAATATAATATAATATAAAATAATATATATTATATAATATGCTATCATCAGCTCATGTTTCTCCGGAAGGCGAAAGACAATATTTATTCAATACACAATATTGTTCAGTAGGTTATAATGATAAAAATATAAGGAATGATAGCATATCTGATGAAGAATATGAGGAAAATAATAAAATAATGATAACACGGGATGATTTAATCTACATAAGTCAATATAATCCTTCGATAGACTATAATGAGTATGTTAAAATAATGAAATATTCTAGGAAAAAAATACTAAGTATTTTTCCGGAGTTATCATTCATTAAAAATATAGATATTGTAGATATGAAATATTATGTATTAGCATCATATGGACTGGACGGGTTTGAAATTGCATCAAATTTAAATAAATATTCATATTATTTGGAAAGAGGCGTATTATATTATAATTTAGGGGAGATAGCAAAAACATTAATATTGAGTATTTATGGTGATGTGGGTACGTACATGAAATGCGCTGCGCCCTCACCCTTAGAAGATCTGGTGATAGGAATTGATGAAAATATTGATAATATTCGCATACTTCTATCTCTTGCTGATAAATATGGATTATCACTAACAAATGCTAATGTAATACCAAATGAAAACTATAGAGAATCAATAAGAGATCATATATATTTTATATTGGATGATATAATACAAACACTATATTGTAGGGATGATAAATTTGATACTGAAAATATAAATATAAATATAAATATAAATTATAATCCAAATATAATATTAAAAATGTCAGATGATGTTATTGAATCATATACTCTCAAACATATTATTAATATGACGTACTTGGATTATATAAATGTATTCCCTAACACTCTAATTGATTCTTACAGTGAGAGATTGAGTAAAGCCGTTCTTGATTATTAATAATATAAAATATAATATAAATATAAAATATGAAATATAAAATATAAAAAATGATATATTATCATAATTATATATATAATTATGATTTTAGCACTTAAACTTTATTATGTCTGCTATTTGCTTAACTGCTGGTGAAAGAGCAGAGAATCATGTTGGTATGGAGATGATAGGATCTAAAGATATATCGGAACATGGGTTTACTATTGATGATTTAGATTATTTTTTAGAGAAATTCAAAAAAATAAATAAAAATGTAAGATATGATTTAGTGAGATTAGATTCCATATTAACCCTATCAGACGAGGAAAAAGAATTATTTCCAGAATTTGATAAAGATAAGGTTGAACCAGCAGCATTATTGATAATAAGAAATGGTGTGGACATACTATTGGGAAAGGAAGGTGGCCACATAGAATTATTTGATAGTTTAAACAAATTAAAGTGGGATAAACAGTATTATGATAGAAGAAGAAAGAGGGTATTGAATAAACATGCTAGACATAATTTAGTATTTGGAGATGATTCACAAGACCCAGATTATGAGAATTTGAAGGGACGCATTTATTCATATAACGACCTTCCTTTATTGAAAAAATGGCATTCTGGATTGACCGAAGTTCTCGGTACGAAGGCAGAAAATATGGCAGTCGAAGGAAATAATTATTATGATGTAAAGAAAACTGGAATTGGGTTTCACGGTGATGGAGAGAGAAAGAAAGTTATTGCAGGTTCTCTTGGTGAATGGAGAGAATTACATTATTCTTGGTATTATAAATATAAACCGATTGGAAGAAAAATGGAATTCAAATTATATGGCGGTGATATGTATATTATGTCAGAGAAAACATCTGGTTTTGATTGGAAAAGAAAAAATATCCCTACATTGCGCCATGCTGCAGGAAGGATGGACGGATCATCAAAAAAATATTTAACTATCAAGAAAAAATAATATAATATAATATAATACATAATGCACTAAGATATTACAATTTATTCAGTAGAAAAGTTTAATTAAACATATTTCTTATTATTATTATTATTATTCATATAATAATTTTACTCTAGAATAAAATATATTAATATAAAATATAAATATATTAGTATAAAATGGCATATATTCCGGCTGGTGGTAATATGGGTCAAACTCCATACTATAATCCCAATTATTCACCGTATCCAGCTACATATCAAAGGTCCGCTCCAGTTAACTATCAACCAAGTCAGGTTGCTGCTCCTGTTCCTTCCCCTGTTGCTGCTCTTGCTGCTGCTCTTGCTCCTGTTCCTTCCCCTGTTGCTGCTCCTGTTCCTGCTGCCCCTGTTGTTGTTGTTAAGGGGGGAAATAGTTCAAGTAATGTTCCGTGGATTGTAATAGGTATCATCATATTTGTTGTTCTAATTTTAATTATTGCGGCTTACTTTGGGGGTAAAACTAAAGGAGCAAATAAAGGAAATAGTAATGGAAAAGGAGACAGTAATGGAAAAGGTGACAGTAATGGAAAAGGAGACAGTAGTGGAAAGGGGGACAGTAGTGGAAAAGGAGACAGTAGTGGAAAGGGGGGTGGAACTGCAGCTACATGATAAATATATATGAAGTAGTTAGTATAAATACTAATGGAATAATAATTTATAATTCCTAACTAAACAGTAAATATATACATATTAACAATAATTGAACAATAATTGAACAAGAAATTAATATATATAATTATATAAATATATAAATATATATAAAAAGAAAAAATGACAATGCGTATTATTTTTATCTTTAACTATAATATTATATATTAATATATATTGATAAAAAGATGGAAGGGGAATATTTACAGTTGTCGGATTTTGACAAGATGAATATAACAAATATAGTGAGTGTAATACATTTGGATGGAGAAATAGATATGGACGTATGCACCAATTTAATAGTGATAAACCATAGAAATTACAAGATAGTAGGTCGAAAAAAGAAAAATAATCTCCCGTCCTATGTTCATAATCCAGGAGATATAATATTTGTAGGAAGAAAAAATATAAAGCGCGGTATAATTAGATCTGAAAAAAACAATTTCAAGAATGCCATGATTGTTGATATAGCATGTGATGACAAGTTTTTGAATGCTAGGGTATCAAAAAATAAGATACATTTTACTGGTGCAAGGTCTACTGAAATGGTACGTCAGGCAACTTCATATTTAATAAAAAACATAAAATATGTACAGAATTTACTGGATAATGCCAATGACAACCCAAAAATGAGAGATAAATATGTAAACCACCTTATAAATTCGTGTCGTGGTGATAAATTTGTGGTGGCACATAGGACAGATTATATATTGGATGATGAGGACTACATGAAAATAGATGAAATAAATGATATAATCAAAGATTTTCCTTCTGACAACAAAACTTTAGAACATAATAAAAAAAGAGAAAGTTTAGATGATGCGGTTGAGTCAGAAGAATCAGATGAACCTAGTAGGACGGATGAGACAAGTAGCTCATCGGAATCGGGTAGTCCAGTAGTTCCTCTTGACACTATGCGCGTAGGAGGCTTAATGGGTACAAACAAGGAAAAAATATGTTCAGGAAAGGAAATTGTCGATGTACTAGATAATGTAATATATGATGGAGAAATACATCTTGAGGATGCAAGAAGACCAAAATACAAATCATACCACGAGTCCAATATATCACAGGGAGCCCAATTTATTCATTCAAATAATAAAGTTTATAATTATAAATTAGACATAAAAAATAATATTGATATCACGGATGGTATCATGAATATAAAATGCATCAAAAATAATGAAAGTAGGATTGAAGTGGGAATTACTGCAAATCCACAATTAAGTTTAATGTACAACGAAATAACAAAATTATGTAATAACATAAAGAAAGATAATAAGAAATATTCATCGTCCGGTCCAATCCATAAATATATGAATAAATTATATACCATATTATTATATTACAGTGATGTCAATTTGTACAATGTGAGTAATGCTTATAGTCTAATGAATTCATTATATGCGTTTTTTAATTCATCATATTTTCCTTCTCCACCAGATCGCATGCCAAAAAAAGACAATTATTATAAATTGCATAGAATATTTAATAATATATTTATTATATTTAACAGAAAAAAAGATTGTGAAGATGAATTCTATGCCCCACTTTTCGTTCCTGCTGAAATTTCATATTCGATAGATATTAAATCACGAATAAAGGATTCCTTCGAGGAAGGTAGAGATTTCTTTAAATATCTTCTCAATATGGCATGTAGTTATACTCATTATGATGAGTATATAAGTGCAATATCAAATATAAAGAATATTGACAGACTATACAAATCACGAGATATCGCAATATTAGACATTCCTGTTCAAATTATAGCTATAAATTATAATTTTCACTTGGGGAGATATGTTAATATTCAAAAATTAGTAGATGCTGCTGAAGATTATGATAGCGATTATATAATAGCAGAGCCAGCAGAGGATAATATTGGTAAAGTAAAAATAAATATAAAATGTATTATTCCAGATCATCTGATGGATCAAATATATAGAAAGGACGATTCAAATGTAATATTTCATAAATTCACTATATTTTCAAAGGGGGCTATAAATCAATCTGGTAAAAATCAAATACTGAACAAGCAAGCATACGAGACGTTTATTAAATTCATAGAAGATAATAAAGATACCATATTCTTACCCTACCAATAAATATTATATATATAATATAAAAATAATATATATAATTGGAATTATGATCCCTAAAATAGCTAATATTTTGCTATGTATGTATGGATTTGGAAGGTACTTTCCTGGGGCTCACTCACAAGGATGCATTAATTGATAAACATAAATTAGAGTGTAATATGTTTAACTATATATTTTAATTTTCATATAGTATAACTCGGTAACATTTATATTATTTACTACCAAACATTCTTCTTGTATGATACAATTGATTGTTGTGAATGGAATCATCTCTCATTATCTTTTTCCTTATAATCTTTTTATTATTATGATCCAAATATATAACCATATTATTACCATCAACTATTTTAATATATTCCTCAGTATATCTACATATAACTTCTTCTAATTTACCATAGTATATATTATTCTCATAATATTTATTTAATATACTTGTATTTTTATTATATATATCTATATCTTTTATTATTCCATGTACAAATCCTTCGTGATCTAATATGTAATCTGTATCTTTACCGTCATAATCAGTATTATCATTTCCCTTATATTTTTTACAGAATACATTTTCATCATATAACATCATACATAATACATTATAGTCTGATTTCAAAATATCCATTAAATTATCATATGAAGCAGCATGTATTTTTTCACAACATGACATATCTCCAAAACCATATAATTCACGTTTTATATCAACTACAACATAATAATATGTATTTTTATTTATCTCATATGCTATATTTCTTTGTTGTTCTAGAGAAAGTGCCTTAATACACGACATGATCAAAGTATTGTCATTTATTTCATTCATCTTGAGCGAAGGCAACTTTACCCTTTAGTGTATATATTTTATCATTTTTATTTATATGAATAGGATGACAAAAAATTGATAAGATAATTATTATTTTTGATGAAAGTAGCCACATTATATATATATAATGGCATCTACTGACTCAAAAGAGTTAAATAAGAATCAAATGAATAGAGAATCAAGTAAGGAGGATCTGGTGTCCCCAGGACCTAGGAAACGTCCTAGTAATCACAAAAAGTATGCAAAATTAGTCTTAAAACCATGCCAAGTGGAGAGTCATAAAAAGACCCTCCAAATGATGAATAGGCAATTTGCTTACATTGATGTGTCTCCTACTGGATCGGGTAAGACAGAGTCTGCAATAGCGATAGCCCTGAAAAGAAAAATGAATATATTCGTTGTTGCACCACCCTCCGTATTGCATAATTGGGGAGTAAAATCTCGAATGTACGGTGTACGGTATACTGGTATAACGTATCACAAACTTCGAGCTAAAGAAAATAACGTTTGGTTAGATTTTGAGGATGATGCATATAGTTGTACTGATAAGATGATCAAATATATAAATAGAAAGACGCTATTTATATTTGATGAAGTGCAAACGGCTAAAAATGCAGAAACCATCACGAATAAATCTGCTCATGCTATTGTAAAAAAAATAGCAACAATTAACACTGGGTCTAGGATAGCTCTCCTATCAGCAACTCCATATGAAATGCCAAAATATAGTGAGGCTATATTGAAAATGCTTGCTATCATAACCAAAGATAAAATGTATTTTCATAATCCTAAATCTAGACAATATTCATTTGAAAATCATGGTGTATATGAATTAATTAGGAGATGTAAAGCGGTAGACTCCGATAGAACAATGACGGTTCTTCATACATACTTTGTAATATCAAAACAAAATTATCATAATATATGTCATGATCTATTTGTGCAAGTACTTAGAAAAAAGTATCTTACTGCAATAGAGCCAGTTTATCCTGTTAAGTTATTCGCTTATAACGGATATTATAATTTGACCGATGAAATGGAACATAAATTACATAGTGCTATTAATCGTCTAAAAGAAGAAGTAAGGTACAGTGACACAAGTGAAAAATCACATTATAAAACTGGTGCACGTAATAATATTATGAGAATATTACACGATATTGAGTGGGTACTAATAGAAATTATAAAATATGAAGCAACATTAATATTAGAACAAGATAATATGCAAAAGCTTGTTATATTTCTTTGGCATACAGATACACTAGACAATATTTACGAATATTTTAGTAAGTATAATCCTCTTATTATAAATGGCAAGGTTCCTGTAGATAAGAGAACTAAAAATATGGAATTATTCCAGGAGGATACGGATAGCTGTAGAATTATGCTCTGTCATCCTGTATCTGGTGGTACTGGAATTTCATTGGATGACACACATGGTGATCGACCAAGAACTATGTTTGCAACACCCTCCTTCAAGCTTATTCCATCCGCACAAGCTATGGGAAGATGCGTTCGTATGTCGTCCAAATCTGATGCTAATTACTACTGTACATATCCACAATCGCATCCAGAATTATTGAATATTGTACAATCTATGATTACAAAAGAAGGAGTATTACGAGAGTGTATTGGAGATCTAAGCACATTTACACCCGGAAATCTTATGCAATATAAAGCTCCCCCTCTAAATACAAGTAAATAAAATAATAAATAAAAATAAAATAAAATTATATTAAATAATATAATTTTATTATTCATGAAGTATAAAATGATATACAATAAATATATATTAGTTTAGATTTAGTCATTTTGTATGTACAGTTATACATACAAAATGACTAAATCTAAACTAATATATATTTACAGTAAATGTGTATCACATATTTATATAATATTTATTTTAAATTAGAGAATGATATGTTTTTCAGTAACACATTTCTTTTTTAACCATATTACTATAAAATATATAAAAAATATGATAGTCATAAGTGAGTAAATGGTACACATACCCATGCTAATAATGAATGATTTAGAATATAATTGTGGGAATATATACATTATAAATAAGCCAATTGGATAATATAAACATAATGATACAGTTTCAATTGCACATATAGTTATTACAAAAAATATACCTCCTTTATTGGTTGATGATTCCCCTTTATTGGTTAATGATTCTCCTTTATTGATTAATGAGAATATTTCTGTATCATCATCATATTTATCTTTATAAATATATAGAATATATACAGCTATGATATAGATAAAAACTAAGAATAAAATAGTAATAACACTTTTGTCGATAATAGATAATATAATATGTGCAATCAAAGGAATGATGATGAATATAAATATAACAATGACTCTTTTTTTATTTTTATTTTTATTGTGTTTGAAATATATATATATAGAAGATATAGTTATGGCTAATATACCTAAAACAATTATAATAATAAAAATAGATCCCATACCAAACGAAAGATAATTAGAATCAAAAAAATTGTCAGATATTGTCACATTTGGTAGAATATCTAGGCGTTCTTCTATGAAATAATGTAAATGACCAATAGGATATAATATGAATGGTAACACTAATTCTAATAAATATATACAAGATATTATAATATTCTCATTTATATGCGAACAAATTGGAGTACCAAATTTAAATATGAGAAAATTGAACGAAATTAATAATGCAATGAATGTTCCGTATACAATTATAGAACTTTTAAGTGTTTCATTAAAAGAAATTAAAATACAAAGTTCAATAGGAGGAAGAATTGCTAAAATAACTAACACAAAATTGGATATGAATTGATAATTTACAGTTTTCACCACATCCACTTCATAATCCTCCCTACATTGACCACACTTTATATCTCCTTTTTCTAGTTGCTCATTCACACATTTTTTATGTGTACGCATACTACATTTGCACGGCTTTATTACATCATCATCATCAACGATTTCCTCTCGACATATGTAGCAAACTTCCATTTTAATATGAACTTATTTTAGTAAATTCATACAATCACTTTATTATAATAAACGTAATTTTAGAATCATTTTTATTGATGTTAAAAATATTTATCATTCATATATTACGACTCATCCTCGTTTTCTATTAAATATATAAAAAATGAGGATGAGTTGTAATATGATTACCATGTATATTTATTATGTACATTATTTATTATGTATATTGCTTGCCTTTTCGAGTAGTTCCTTTATTGTATACTCTGCTTCACCATCTGATTTATATTTTTTTTCACATGCTTGTTTTATATCTTCGTTAGATTCATAATTTTTAGTAATTCTGATAGTGCGTTGGTTGGAGCACTCCAAGAACTGCAAGACAAATTATGTTTACTTGTATATTGCTCAATGTA
>SDBT01013358.1_pt1 | contig 13163 bp, 13 predicted proteins | sample 2277101 | NCBI WGS metagenome assembly SDBT01 (sample SAMN10404973, study PRJNA504765) | marine sediment metagenome | isolation source: marine sediment core GS10_PC15, 103 cmbsf | place: Arctic Ocean: Southern Knipovich Ridge | collected 2010 | reverse complement strand
GGCGGCCAGTAGCAAGAGAGCCAAACGGCACCAAAGATTAGCGCCAGACCAATCCCCCAGGCACTGGGATTAGCGAACCAGGAAGTGAAGAAAGCAATCATATATTCATACATAATAACCTCTTCTCAAAGCTTAAATTAACTTTTTGTTAGGTAACTCTCCCCCTTTATCCCCCTCCCTTGGAAAGAGAGGGGGAAGAATTATAAGAGGGGCTGCGCCCCTCTTTGACTCTCCATAAGCCCAGCCCTCACCAAGGGTAGAGTTTCCTTTGGGTGTTACACGAAAAGCACTTGGCTATTTACTATGATGTGTTTTCTTTGCTGTAGACTTACGGTCTAACCAGTGGGTAAACATCAGAACTCGGTATCTTTGCCAGCAACCAGCGATAACTAGTGCAAAGAAGACAATAAATAATAAGGCAATTTTTAACCCTGTGGACAGCGGAATCAGCTCGTAAACTCCGTAAGATATCAAGCCTACTAAACCAAGGAGCAAAGCCAGCAAGATAGCCAAAATAGAATAAGATTTAGCGCTCCAATGGGCCTCATGTACAGCGCTTAGAGTGTCTTTTATACCGACTGTATCTTTGGTTGCAAGTTTATGGTCGGTCCCACCATTTGGTCGCTTTACAGCCTGAATTTCAACCGGTTTAGGTTGTTTCTTTTTATTAGTCATCCCACGGCTTCCTTATCTTCCCTTATTTTATATCTGAGGCTTCTTTTTATGCCAGTCCGTTGCCTGCTGGAAGGCGTAGGCGATTTTGAGGAGGGTTTCCTCACTGAAGGGTTTGCCGATAATCTGTATGCCTATCGGCAGTCCGTCGGCAAAGCCGGCGGGGATGGAGATAGCCGGCAGCCCGGCAATATTTATCGGCAGTGTGCAGACATCGCTTAAATACATCTGGAGAGGGTCGTCTGTTTTTTCACCGATTTTGAAGGGGACGGTGGGGGAGGTGGGGGTTATCAGGGCATCGAACTTCTCAAATGCCTGGTCGAACTCTCGTCTTATCAGGGTGCGTACCCTCTGGGCTTTGAGGTAGTAGGCGTCATAGTAACCGGCGGACAGGGCATAGGTGCCCAGCATAATGCGCCTCTTTACCTCGGCACCGAAGCCGTACTGGCGTGTTTTTTCCATGGCGTCCCACATGCTGTCGGCATCCTGATAGGAGAAGCCGTACTTTACGCCGTCATAGCGAGCCAGGTTAGCCGAAGCCTCCGAAGGGGCAATAATGTAGTAGACTGCCAGGGCATAGGGGGTAGAGGGTAATGATACTTCCCACTCTGCCCTCGCTCCCAGCTCTTCAAGCTTGCTGATAGCGGCTTTTATCGTTTCGGCTACCTCAGTCTGTATGCCTGCAACAAAATACTCCCGGGGTATGCCGAGGTGAAGCCCCTTAAGGTCGGTATTCAGGCATTGAGTATAATCAGGGGTGGCGTAGGGGGCTGAGGTAGAATCCCGGCTGTCATAGCCGGCGATGGTATTCAGCACCAGGGCACAATCGGTAACATCCCTGGTTAAAGGTCCAATCTGGTCAAGGGAGCTGGCAAAGGCAACCAGTCCGTAGCGGCTTACCCTGCCGTAGGTAGGTTTCAAGCCAGTAATACTGCAGAAACCAGCAGGCTGGCGGATACTCCCCCCGGTATCTGAGCCCAGAGCGTAGATGGTCTCGCCGGCAGCTACTGCGGCGGCTGAGCCGCCACTGCTCCCGCCGGGGACACGGCTTAAATCCCAGGGGTTATAAGTAGGGAAGAAGGCAGAGTTCTCCGTGGAGGAGCCCATAGCGAATTCATCCATATTCGACTTGCCCACAATGACGGCACCGCACTGATTTAATTTTTCTACCACGGTGGCATCATAAGGTGGCACAAAATTTTCCAGCATCTTTGAGGCGCAGGTGGTTTTTATTCCTTTAGTACAGATAATGTCTTTGATGAGCACCGGGATGCCGGTAAGGGGATTGCTATCACCTGTGGCAATAAGTTCATCAGCCTTTTGGGCTTGCTTTAGCGCCAGCTCATCAGTAAGGGTAATCATGGCATGAACCTTTGGCTCTAGCTGAGAGATACGCTCCAGACAAGCTCTGGTCAGTTCCACCGAGGACATCTGCTTACTCTTGAGCAGTTGGTGCGCTTCATGAATGGTCAACTGGTTGTGGTTGACTATCTACCTCACCCCCTTAATCCCCCTCTCCATGATATGGATATATATTCCTATCATGAGGGGGAAGGTTGGGTTTGAAGGGGCTTCGCCCCTTCAAACTACCCCTTATTAGATGTTTTACTCAAGCACTGCTCGTACTCTGAAGAAGTCCCCATCCTTGCGAGGGGCATTGGCTAGAATCTCGCTTGGGGGAAAGGAAGCGGCTACTTCATCGCTCTTGACTACATTCTGGAGAGCAATGGATTGGGTGGTGGGGGGGACGCCGCTGGTATCTACCTGCTGTAGTACTGCAAAGTTCTCGATGATATTAGATAACTGCTCAGTGAGCCTGTTTACCTCGCTCTCGGTCAAGCCCAGTCGGGCCAGGCGGGCAATATGGAGCACTTCTTCACGTTTTATCTTCATTATGTGCCAATTATAGCACCCATCTTTGAGTATCGGCAACAGGAACACTCCTGTTATAATGGATGCTAAGATGACAGGCAGACTGATAATAGCTATTTTCAGTACCATCCTGGAGGAAGTAGCCATAGTAGCCGTGGTGCTTTTTGGCTTGCCCCAGTTAGGGATTAATATTCACTCGGCTGGTCTTATTGCCATGATGGCGGGATGGCTTGCCTGGTCAGTTATTATTTATCGGATTGGTAGCCGAGCCTTGAGGAGAAAACCTCTTGATATTCTGCCAGATATGGTCGGTTGTAAAGGTAAGGTGGTGAGCCCATTAATCCCGGAGGGTCTGGTCAAGATTAAGAATGAGCTCTGGGTGGCAAAATCAGCAGGGAGAAAAATGAACCTTGGTGAGAAGGTCGTTATCGTGAAGCAAGATGGACTTAAGCTCGTGGTGCGTAAGGAGAGCTCCAGAGATTTAAAGAGGACTAGATGATAGATGTTGATGGGGCTCAGAAATCGGGAAGTGGCACTATAGTTCGTTTTGCTGTGGGCTTGGCTGTTCTACTCGGTGAAGAACTTCACCTTACCAATATTCGAGCCAAAAGAGAAAAATCGGGATTAAGACCGCAGCATCTTAAAGCAATCCAGGCGTTGCAGCAAATATGTCAGGGTAGTTTAGAGGGCGGTGAGATTGGTTCTCAGGAGGTAAGGTTCAAACCCGGTGGAGAGGTCAAAGGCGGCTGCTATCAGTGGGATATAGGAACCGCCGGCTCAACTACTTTACTGGCGATGACTCTGTTACCGGCTGCCTGTTTTGCCAGGGGAGCGATGAGCTTTAAGATATCTGGAGGGCTGTTTCAAGACTTTGCACCTTCTGCTTACCATATGCAATATGTCCTTTTCCCAATACTAAACAAGATGGGTATCACCGCTAAGCTTAGTGTTATTCGTCCCGGCTATGTCCCCCGTGGGGGTGGCATTATCGAGGTGGCGGTGGCACCGGTGAGGGGGAAAGTAAAGCCGATCAGGTTGCCTAATCAGGGAGACACGACCCGAATTGAAGGGATTGCTCTTTCTTCTCATCTTCAGGAGAGGAAGGTGAGTGAGCGAATGGCGGCGACATGTAGCGAAGTGCTCAGTTCGAATGGGTATCGTGCCCAGATAGAGATTGTCCAGGACACCCGGGCACTGCAGCGGGGAGCTGCTCTTGCGATATATGCTAAGACCAGCTCGGGGTGTATTATCGGTGCGGATAGGGCAGGTGAGCCGAGACGAACTTCAGAAGACATTGGTAAATATGTCGCTAAGAACCTGATAGAGGATTTGGCAACAGGAGCTACGGTTGACCGCTATTCAGCCGACCAGCTTATTTTTTACGCTGCTTTAGCCGATGGGGTTAGCGAGTACCGGATACCAAGGCTGACGGAGCATGTGGAGACTAATCTATGGCTTGCTGAGAGTATCCTGGGAGCCAGAACTGAGGTCAGTAAAAATCTGGTGAAAATTCAGGGCATCGGCTACTCTACTAGGTAATCCTGCAAATTTAAATAGAATAGTTAGTGGCTCAGGGCGAAGGTTGACGCCACCTCGGGTAGACAAAGGAGACTACGATTAGAACTATCCCGCCAATCAGAAGACCAATGCTGAGCACTTGCAGTGGCGCTAAAAAGTTATTAAGGAACTGTGACAGCCATGCCTGGAGTGGGGAGGGCATAGGGGGAAGCTGGGCTAGTTGTAACTCGGCAAAATACTTGGTGACGAAGATACCTACCAACTCAATAGCGCCAAAGGTGAGGAAAGTTATGCCCAGGCTACGGGTAGCACCCTTTACCTGGCGATGTATGAGAACAATGCCTAGGATGAGCAGCAGCATAAAGGCAATGAGAAGATTGTACCCGAGCTGGAAGTAGCTAACATATTCTCTTCCCTGTTCCAGTCCCTGCTCAGCTTGGGCTATTGCCTCAGCAATATCTTGCCTTGCTTGCGCCAGGCTTTCTTCAGCCTCGGCTATTGACGCAACAAACTCTGCTGGTAGCTCAGTCCCCAACAGGGTTTCGTCAATGATAAAAGTTGCTGGTAACATTTCGGCAACTGCTCCGAAAAGCTCATCAAGGAACTGCTCGAGTGCGCTCTGAGGCAAGTCAGCAAACTCTGGCGGCGGTGACGCTAACAAAGCTTGCAGTAGGTTCTCTTTCAGGCTGGCTATTAGGGGCTCTGTGGGGATTACTATGCTTAAGCTTGGGCTTTCCCCCAGCAGGTAATCTACTATAGGGTCAGCGGCGGCGCTTATTTGTTCTTTTATCCAAGGTTCCAGTTCAACCAAGGTATCATCTATCGCCGCAGCCATAAACTCCATCTCTCCGAGGATTTCCTCAGGGATTTCCTCAGTAAGCTGCTCGCTGAGAAATTCCCCGGCTAATGAGGTTATATCGAGCTCATCGACCAGGGAGACGACGAAATCCGAGCTGAGGAAGGTATTCCTTAGCGTCTGCGCCAGGTCTAGGCTTTGGCTTTCCCCCAGCAGGTAAGCAAAGATGGGGTCGGCGGCGGCACTTACTTGTTCTTTTATCTGGGGTTCCAGTTTGGTGATAGTATTGATTAGGGCAGTCCTCAACTCTTCTGCGGGCATTTGCTCACTGATAATTTCTTCTGCCAATGAGGCTATATCGAGCTCATCCATTAGGGAGACGATGAAATCCGAGCTAAGGAAGGTATTCCTTAGCGTCTGTGCTAATTCTGGGTTTTCCTGCTTCCCGAGCAGGTAATCATATGTGGAGTAGATAGCAGCATTTACCTGTTCTTTTACCACCGGCTCAAGTTTGGTGATGGTATTGATTAGGGCAGCACTAAGCTCTTCCGGGAACTCTTCTGCGGGCATTTGCTCATTGATAATTTCTTCTACCAATGGGGATATTTCAAGCCTGTCTAGTTCCGAGGTGATGAAGTCTGGGCTAAGGATGGTACTGTTTAGCAGGAATGCCAGGCTGAAAATAGATAGAGACAGAAAGAGGAGGAAGCTTAATAGAGTGAGTGCTAACCCCTTAAGGAATTTCATTTAAATAATATCCTTCAATGGATAGTGCCATTGACATTGATACTAACACTGTGATTTCTTCAGTGTCAAGCCTTATCAAGCCCCAGGATGCTTGATTCGGCTGCTTGACAAGGAAGGAGAATAGTGCTATAAACACAACTCGAAGGGGGTTACTATCTCGCCGTGCATCGGGGCAAGATAGTAACCAGAAGAACCGGGTCATTTTTCCCCGTATTGGTAGTGACTACTTACGTCCCGGCATATTTCCCTTATGGCTGCCTCGCCTGCTTGGCTATGTTGATTAAGAGAGGAACTGGAAGGGGAAGAGGTCTGCCTGTTATCTCGCAGGGAAGTAAAGCCCTCATGTAGTCTGAGTGGTAGGGGTGGGGATATTATTGCTATAATCAAGTAAGGAGGACTTAAGCGATGAGTGTGCAATTTCCGAATCTATTTAGCCCGATAAAGATTGGTCAGATGACGGTGAAAAACCGGATAATGAGCCCCGGGCACCTGACGGGATATGCCGTTAACAACATGTTCACGGATAGGCTGATAGCCTACCATGTGGCAAGAGCCAGAGGTGGCGTTGGTGTCATCGTTACGGAATCAACCAGTGTGCATCCCACCTATGACCTCTGGCGTCCTCATGGGATTCATATATATAACCATGATGATAGCATAATTCCCTGGTTTCATAAGCTGGCTGATGCTTTGCATGAATATGATACTACAGTAATCACACAGGTAAGTCACGGAGGGGCGGCGGGGAAATCAGCCCCGATGTTTCCCCTTTTATCATCCTCGGCGGATATATATGAGACAAAATGCGAGATGGCGAGGGCGATGGAGATAGATGAGATAAAGGAGATAGTGCAGGCCTTTGGTCAGGCGGCAGGAAGGGCGAAAGAGGGGGACCTGGATGGAGTGGAAATCCTTAACGCATACGGCAACTTGATACCTCAATTCATGACTCCTTTTAGCAATCGACGTACCGATGAATATGGGGGCAGCCTCGAGAACCGCCTGCGTTTTCCTCTGGAGATAATTGATTGTGTGCGTGAAAATGTGGGCAGCGATTTTGTTGTCGGGATGCGCATCAGCGGTGATGAGCTGATGGATGGCGGACTAACCCTGGAGGATATGAAGGAAATCGCTCCGATACTGGCTGCTAAACTGGACTATCTGAATGTTAGCTTTTCAACCCACGCCGAGTTAATGAGTGAGGGAATACAGATAGCGCCGATGGCTATTCCCTTGGGTGCTTTCGTCTACCTGGCGGCAGGGATTAAAGAGGTAGTGGACATTCCCGTCATTGCTGTGGGCAGGATTAACGACCCGGTTCAAGCTGAAAAGATTCTGGCAGAGGGACATGCCGATATGGTTGCCATGGCGAGGGCACTGATATGTGACCCGGAGCTGCCTAACAAGGCGCGTGAAGGAATGCTAGAGGATGTCCGTACTTGCATTGCCTGTAACCAGGCTTGTGCCGGCCATATAGATGTAGCAACGCCCGTCACCTGTATCCAGAACCCGGTAACAGGGAAAGAGGCGGAGTGGTCAACCATTGAATCTGCTAAGAGCAAGAAGAAGGTAGTGGTAGTAGGAGGCGGACCGGCCGGGATGGAGGCCGCTTGGGCGGCGGCACGGCGCGGGCACCAGGTAGTGCTGTATGAGAAGAACGAACAGCTTGGGGGACAGGTGCTGATAGCGGCGAAGGCCCCATTCAGGACGGAGCTGGGAGATGTTGCCAGGAATTTGAGTCGGCAGCTTGAGCAGGAGAAGGAGAAGGTAACGGTTAAGCTTGGGGTAGAGGCTACCGCTGATATGGTCATGGCAGAGGCTGCTGATGTGGTGATTGTGGCTACAGGGTCGACGCCATTCATTCCTCCGATAGCAGGAGTTGAGAGTACCAATGTGGTAACGGATTGGGATGTCCTGGAGGAGAAGGTTGAGGTTGGGGAGAAGGTCGTCGTTCTCGATGGGGAAGGAGGTCAGAGGTCCTGCAGCGTAGCCGAGTTTCTGGCAGATAAGGGCAAGCAGGTAGAAATTATTACTAAACAATTTCAGGTGGGAGTGCACCTGATCACCCCTGATAACTCGTTAGTACTCCAGCGGCTGTTGCAGAAGAAGGTAGGTTTAAGGCCTCTTACCTGGGTGAGAGAGATAAGAGAGGGTGAGATAGTTGCCTATAACACTTTAACCAGGGCAGAAGAGGTTATCGCAGCAGATACTGTGGTGTTAGCGCTGGGTGGCCAGTCCGACTACGGGTTGTACCGGGATTTGAAGGGGAGAGTGAAAGAGCTATATGCCATAGGTGACTGCCTGGGGCCGCGGAAGTTGGAGCCGGCTATCTATGAGGGATTCAGCATCGGTATCTCCCTTTAACCTGATTAACCAATAACGCAGCAAGAAATTTAAAAGGATGTGGCATGTCTGCTGACAAAGGCGTCTGGGTATTTATAGAATTGCAGGAAGGGGAAATAAGAGATGTTTCCCTTGAGCTGTTGTCTGAGGGACGCAAAATTGCCGACAGAGCCGGCGAGGAAGCCTGCGCCGTCGTAGTTGGAAGCAATATCCAGGAGCAAACAGAGAGGCTTGCTCACTATGGTGCGGGCAGGGTATATGTTTTTGAAAGCTCCCTGTGTCAGAATTACTCGGCGGAACGATATACTCAAATTCTGGCGACCCTTATCAGAGAGCAAAAGCCCAAAATAGTCCTGTTTGGTGCTACCGCGATTGGTAAAGACCTGGCTCCGCGAGTGGCAGCAAGACTAGAGACAGGTCTGGGCTCAGATTGCACCAGCCTTGACCTGACGGAGGAAGGTCTGTTGCTGCAGACTAAACTTGCTTACGGAGGTCGTGTTTCTGCCGTAGTCACTTGCCCCAAGACAAGCCCTCAAATCGTTACTGTCAGACCCGGTGTAATGGAGATGGGGAAGCCGGATACTTCCTTAAAAGCGGAGGTCATCGGGGTTACTCCTCAGGCCAGTGGTGTAGAACCTCGTTCCAAAGTGGTAGATTTCATCAGGGCTGACCCAAAAACCATTAGCCTTAGCGAGGCGGATATTATCGTGGCAGGTGGGGGAGGGGTTGGCAGCCGGGAGACCTTTCGGCTTATTGAGGAACTGGCCGAGGTTTTGGGTGGTACAGTAGGAGCATCGCGCCTGCCTGTGGATGAGGGTTGGGTCCCCTTCGATAAACAAATTGGGCAAACAGGAAAAACCGTAGAACCAAGCCTATATATCGCCTGTGGCATTTCGGGAACAATTTACCACACTATGGGGATGAAAGACTCCAAGGCTATCGTCGTCATAAATAAGGACCGTAATGCGCCAATTTTCAAACTAGCTGATATGGGGATAGTTGCTGACCTCCGAGAGGTGGTACCGGCCATAATCAGTCTATTGCGAGAGAGGTCGACAGGTGCCAAAGAAGTTTGATGTAATTGTGGTTGGCGCCGGCCCGGCCGGCAGCACCGCAGCTCTGGTGCTGGCTCAGAGCGGCTTAAGTGTTGCTCTCTTCGAGAGAGGGGAGTATGAAGGGGCAAAAAACATGTTCGGGGGTGTCTTTTATCACCGTGGTATTTTAGACAGCCGGCTCCCCGATTTTCTGAAAGAGGCTCCTCTGGAGAGGTATGTAACCCGACAAACCGTTACATTGCTGACGCCTGATGCTTCCTTATCGCTCGACTTCAGGGACGCTAACTTTGCGCAGCCTCCCTATAACGGGTTTACGCTGCTGAGAGCTAAATTTGACCGGTGGTATGCCCAAAAAGCAGTAGCGGCGGGGGCTTTCCTTGTTCCAGAGACGGTAGTTGATGACCTGCTGTGGGACAATAATAGGGTGACCGGTGTCAAAGCCCGCAGGGATGAGGGGGAAGTCTATAGCGATGTGGTTATTGCTGCTGACGGAGTCAATTCCCTGCTTGCCAAGAAGGCGGGACTCAGGAAAGACTTCTCGGCAGGTCAGCTCAGTGTTGCCGTTAAGGAACTGCTGGCCCTTCCCTCGGAAACAATCGAAGAGAGATTCAACCTGAAAAGGAATGAAGGGGTAGCCAGTCTGTTTATCGGTTCTTTCACAGAAGAGGTGCCCGGGGGTGGCTTCCTGTATACCAATAAGGCGAGCATATCCCTTGGTCTGGTAGCCAGTTTAAAAACCCTTCAGGAGAAAAAAATCTCCGTTGCTGAACTCCTGGAATCCTTTAAGAAACATCCCTATATCAAGGAGTTGATAAAGGACGCAGTCCTGAAAGAGTACTCGGGGCACATGCTCCCCGAGGCTGGATTAAGCATGGTTCCCAGACTTTACGGAGATGGAATTTTGTTAGCCGGAGATGCCGCCGCCTTATTGAGTTCTACCGGGATGACGCTGGAGGGAATGAACTTTGCCATTGCCTCTGGTCTAGCAGCGGCTGAAACCGTGAAAAAAGCTAAGAGCAGGGGGGATTATTCCCGGAAAAGCTTAGCTTACTATCAGACCTTGCTCGAAGAGAGTTTTGTGCTACGGGACATGAAACGTTTCCAGCGCGCCCCCCATTTCTTCGCCATCCCGCGACTGTACAAGCTCTATCCTGAAATCGCTTGTGGACTGGCGGAAAGAATTTTCAAGGTTGACGGTCAGCCTAGAAAAAGATTTCTCAGCCTGGGTAGAGAGGTAATAAAAGGGAAGGTTTCACTATGGCAGCTGGTCAAGGATGGGATTAGGGCAGGACGGGCATTGCTATGAACATCGAGGATAAACTGTATCAAACAAGATTCAATTTGGACACAGTCCCTCACATTGAAGTTGATACCGGCATTTGCGAGACCTGCTCGGAGAAACCATGCTTATATGTTTGCCCGGTTCAGAACTACAAATTAACCGATGGCAAGCTTATCTTTGAATGGAGCGGCTGCGTGGAATGCGGCGCTTGCCGTATCGCCTGCCGTTGGGGTGCAGTTGTTTGGAATTACCCCAGAGGTGGTTTCGGGGTATCCCTACGTTATGGTTAGGTTTTTAAGGAGTCAGTAATGAACACAGTGGTATGTGTCAAGCTGGTGCCTGATACGCACCTCCCCTTGGAAATAGACCCGCAGACAGGAACGATAAATAGCGATGACTTGGTCTATGTCATCAGTCCTGGCGACCGGGCTGCTGTGGAGGAGGCGGTACGGCTAAAAGAGGCAGGACTGGCAACTCAAGTTACCCTTGTCTGCATGGGTTCGCCCTCAGCGGTGAGGGGCTTGCGCAGCTGCCTGGCTCTGGGCGCGGATAGGGCGATATTGCTCAATGACCCTGCCTTTAAAGACTCTGACTCTTACGCTACAGCGGTGGTGCTGTCCAAAGCCATCAGTACCCTGCCATACGACCTTATTCTCTGTGGAACAAGGGCGGCTGATACCAACAGCGGGCTGGTTGGCGCCGTCATCGCCGAAATCCTGGGAATATCATTGGTCTCGGAGGTAACCAGAATCAATGCCGCTGCTGACGGTGGTAAGGTAATAGTGCACCGAAAGTTCGAAAAGGGAGACCGGGAGGTGGTAGAGGTTGACCTGCCTGCTTTACTTACTGTCGAGGTGGAAGTGCCGGCAGCAAGGTATGCCAGCTTACCTTCCCTGATGGCGGCTCAGATGAAGGAAATCGAGGAGCTTGACCTGAAGGCACTCGGGCTATCTTCTCTAGAGGTGGGTTCGAGGGGTGCCAAGATTGAGACACTCAGGTTTGCGCCACCGAAGCCAAGGCGTAGGAAGCTATTTACTCCCGATGCCAGCCTTTCTGCAGTAGAAAAAATAGGTATGATTATGACGGGTGGTATTACGGAAAAGAAGACGGAGTTTCTTGAAGGGGAGCCAAAGAAGATTGCGGCAACACTGCTTCAGTTCCTTGCCCAGCAAAAACTGCTCAGGATGGACTCCGCTGCACCTCAGGAGCGGCACGAAAGCTAGCCGCTGCTAAGTTTCTGGTGGAGACGGGGGAGAGTCGAACTACATTCACATCAAAAATCAAAACTTTAGCCGAGCGTCATGCTTTCTGGGTTGCAGTTAATCAAGACTGAGGCCATAGGGTCAATCTCCGAGTGAGGAATACCATGTGATAGCTCTTAAGGCTGCTCGTAGCGCCGGGCTGAAGACCGGCGCATTTTTCATCCTCTGCTACCCTGGCGAGACAGATGATACAGTACTTAAAACCCTCAGATTTGCCACCTCCATGCCTCTTGACTACCTCTCCTTTACCATACCTTGCCCCCTGCCAGGTACTGCCCTTTATGAAAGAGTAAAAGGCAGGATTATCAAGGAATGGGACCCTCAAGGTGGCCTTATCTCTGATCATTCTCTTATCTTTGATGCCGACTTCTCCGAGACCAAGATGAAGTTTGCGATTCTAAAGGGGGAAGCACAGTTTGGAATGAGAAAGAGGTTTGGGAAATATGCATTCTTGCCTGTGAAGCCCTTCGAGATGCTAACCGATGTAATATTCAGGCTCATGAAGTAGCAATACGGCGGACGGTTGAGGCACGAGGAGGAATAAGACACAACAACTTGACGGAGAGTCCAATGGGAGAGTGCATCTAACCTTTGACCAAGCCATTGAATTCAAGAGAAAGCTGGACCTGCTGCTTGCTCAGTAGGCGAGTTACTGTGGGGGTTTGCCCAACCACACAAACAGAGAATCTCTGGAGAATCGTCTTGTGCCCTGTTCCTCAATAATCGCGACGCCATGGTCAGCTAGAAATGTAGCTAGCATTTCTCCATCCATGGCCACAATTCCGTTTTTTTGACGAGTTGCCAACTGGCTATACTTATTCTACCGGTGGTGAAGAACAGCATGAATATGGGGTCAGCTACCCTTATACGCAGGTTGGGATATTTCTCAGGGTCCATATCCGCAAACGCTCGCTGCTAAAAAGTGACCAGAAGGAGGGAAAAAGGCTGCTTGAGAGGCTGGCATCACAGGAGCTGGAGCACAAGCAGAGGGTAGAATTTCTATACACGGAGGTTGCTTTTCCTCAGGCTAATAGTCTAAGGACCTATGGGAGATGCCAGAGAAACCGCTCACCGCTATCCTACTTGACAACCAGCATCAGAAGGCGTACTTTCTGAATAAAAGGAGGTGTCGCAATGAATCAATAACAATATTAAGTAAAGGAGGTAAGTATGACTAGACGAAACTCTAAGAAACGGATGGGGGTACTTCTGGTAAGCGGACTGGTGGTACTCTTCACGATGCTTATCTTCGGCATATCCTGTTACCAGTCGGCACCAGCACCGGCACCAACACCAACACCTAGTCCGACGCCAACTATTACTGAAGTGGAGATATCAGGCTTCGCTTTCGTACCGGCAACTATCACCATCCCGGTGGGAACCACGGTCACCTGGTTCAATAAAGATCCAGTAGCCCATACTGTATCCAGTCGGGAGGGTGTGTTTGACAGTAGCAACTTGTCCGGTGGAGCTACCTTCAGCTACACCTTTGACCAGAATGGTAGTTTCGAATACTACTGTAAAATCCATCCCTACATGAAGGGAGAGGTCATTGTGGAGTGAGGGATAGAATATTATGGGCATATTTAGCGAGACAGTGGTAACCAGATTAATAT
>SDBT01013357.1_pt1 | contig 13165 bp, 18 predicted proteins | sample 2277101 | NCBI WGS metagenome assembly SDBT01 (sample SAMN10404973, study PRJNA504765) | marine sediment metagenome | isolation source: marine sediment core GS10_PC15, 103 cmbsf | place: Arctic Ocean: Southern Knipovich Ridge | collected 2010 | reverse complement strand
GGATGATAGAGCGTTAAGAAGCTTGTATTCCCACTACTAGTTCCAATACTTGTCGTAATGAAATAATAACCGTCATAACAAATGTCTTCCAACGGGTTATCAGAGGCAGGAGGACTCTCAACACTTATTTGATGAAAATTAGTAAAATCCCCAAAGCATTTCCATATCCTCGTCCCACTCCCTCCACCATCAGTGAACTGATAAGCGAGATACATGTGAAGTCCATCCCAACAAAGACCAGCCCACTGGAAGAATACTATTCCTGACTCATTATTTGATACGAAGTCATAACTCTCCTCTATCGTTAAACTTAATCCTGAGCCAGATGTGTTGGGGAGGATCTTATAAAGAAAGTTACCGCTTGCTACCCAGAAATAATGGCCATCGTATTCAATTGCAAACGCTAGTCCGCTTAAGGTAACGCTCCCGCTAGCTAACTCTGTGAAATTCTCAGTTTCGTATAAGTTTATTGTTGCCATTAGCTGTAAAAGCGGACCTCAGAGTCATCAATCGTGAAAGTGTTTGATACCGCTGCGTTTGCTGTTGCTACGATCCTTATGGTATCCCCCGCAGGAACGGGGAACAAATAAGACTTATTAATCCCTGATCCCACTCCAGTGTCCGTGAAGATTAGCTTCCCCCAATAACCTTGTGAAAAGGTGTTGTAGTTTCCAGCACTATCTTTGTGTTGTAATTCAAACGTGATGTCAGTGGGTGCATTGACCTTGGTCAGTTCAAATGAAAACCTACACACCCTGTGATTGCCAACCGCAAGATCTCCTGTGTTGGAGGTTGTCGTCGTTCCGTCAAACGTATCATCTAAATCTGTAGTAAGAGTGACGTCTGAGAATGCAGGTTGACTCTTAACTTGTAATCTACCTAATTCGTCAAACCAAGCATTAACTCTATCGCCGTCTGTACTAATGGCTGTGGGTCCCGCATTTGAAGTGTCTGCCCTGCCTCCAAATTTAAGAGGTTTTGAACCGGCAGTATCAGCAGCGTCTGCGGCTATATCGCCTTCCATCTCCCACGGAGGCGTGCCTTGCTCTGCCGTTACAGTGCCATCAATCGTTATGGATCCGCCACCATCTCCAATCACCCAAGGAGATGTTCCTTGATCAACCGTAATATTTGATTGATCAGAAGCTATAACGACCGCAAGAGACGCCGCCATCGCCTTTTGACCTAATGTGGCGGGTAGTTGAGCACTTATTGCAGCTGTATTTACATTTCCCGCCGCTAAAAACGCAATCGCGATATTATCAATAGTCTTTAGATAACCATTTTCATCAGTTTGGAGTTCGGTGTAATCGCCATCCGCCGCAGTAGCCGCGTCGGCATTTCGTCTCACCGCTAAAATAAAATTCCCGGTTGCTCCACCAGCATCTGCCGTATCTTCTACCTTCTCCGCTCCAGCAGAAACCACCCAAGGAGAAGTACCTTGATCTACAGTAATGTTTGATTGATCAGAAGCTATGACAACTGCAAGGGATGCAGCGCTTGCCTTTTGACCTAAAGTGGCTGGTAATTGAGCGCTTATCGCAGCAAGCGTTGTCTGAGTAGCGAAGTCTTTACCATCTAAAGAGGTGAGTAAGGTTGTCTGTGATTGTTGTTCTGCAAGGGTGGATACTTTACCGTCTATAGACGTCGTATCAACTAATATCGCGGCAAGAGTAGTCTCAGTAGCAAAGTCAACGGTAGATAAAACAGTGCTGACAACATCAACCCTAAGCTTATACTCTCCTGAGCTGATCTCTACAGCAGCCTTCTTTAAGACCTCTAATCCAAAATCATCTACTGACATAACTTAATCCCTTAAGTCGACAGAGTCGAAATTAACAGCAGTTGTATCCGGTAATACAAAAACAACAACCCATCCCTTTTTTTCAGGAAGAATCGTCTTGATCTCTATCCTAAACTTTAACGAATTTACGAATGCTTCCAGCACCTCTAAAGAGGACGCTCTAATGAACCGTAAACGCGTGAAATCAATCATTATATCCTAACTAAGTTACAGTTATGATGCTTGGAGAGATAGATGCAGCTCCACCATTCTCACCCGGTACAGCCCCAACAGCTCTTCCTTGAACACTTACAATAACTGTAAACCCAGAGTCACCAGCACCTAAGTCAGTAGCATTACCTGTAGCAGCGTTCGTTACTGTTACAACAGCTCCACTAGATGATGAATCAAAGCTACCGTTACCATCAAGACCGGCGGCCACGGCTGTTGCTACTGCTGTTGCAGTGTCTCCTGCGGCAACTGATGCTGCAATTGCAGTACCTGTTTCAGAAGGATCTGCTCCCTCAGAGTTAACGTCTAACCAACAGTAAAATGCAGCGTCTGAACCATTCTTAAGCTCGAAGAACAGATTCTGAAGATCTGATGCAACACCAGCTGTTACGGTTGCACCAGCGAATCCACCTGCTCCAGATTCCGGCTCATCAAGTGGAACGATATCAGTAGTGGGTCCCATTAAGTCTTGAGTAAGCGTAAGCGTACCGTCTGAGTTATCAACAACAGTGATGTCGCTTGCTCCAGATGCATCAATAGATGTTTTAACAAGAGCAGCGTTATCAGCAGCTGTTGCTGCAGTTACAATATCAACCTCAACCTTAGTTGTCGAAGCAACGTAAAGCGTACCATCTGGCTCAGTGCCAGCAGCATCAATATCTAACCATACTGCGATGTCATCACCAGCGGCGTTTTCATAAAGGAAGAAGTCTCCTTGATCTGCTGCAGTGGTAGAGGGAACAGTTAATGTTTGTACTTCAAATACACCTGCATCAGCAGAGCATGTGAGTGTACTCTTTTCAGCAGTAGCCTGCTGTGTACTCCTTAAGTCTTGCACACGTTGTGCAGCTTGAATTCTAGACATAAAATCTCCTTTAGTAATAAGGGGGGACGAATCCCCCCCTATTTTAAGTATTGACTTAGACAGTTCTAGGAAGCCAGTACATTACGCCGAAACGTACTTTACCAACTGTTGCAGCACTAGCAACGATACCGATAGTAAAATCAGCATCATCGGCGACGACAACTGGGAATGCTCTTTTAGCATCTTCAGTTGTATTCCATAGCAACGCTCCAGCTACTAGCTCTCCCGGCCTAGCGCCGAGATCAATAGCGAGACTAGCTTCGAGAATGTCCTCGAAATAACCGTCTCCATTGGTGGTATTCCCAACATCCATGGTTAGTGAGCCAGGCGCAGCAACGGCTGTCTCAACATAAACGATAACATCCAAGACCATCGCACCTAGAGGTAGGGATTTAGCACCAGCCTTTGCGGACAAAGATATAGTACTAATAGCTCCACCATCTACATCGAAGTCGTAGACGTATTCTTCAATTTGTACACCATCATTTTTGAATGACATATCTATTCCCCTCCTTATGAGATTTCAACGACACGAGTGTCGCCAAGTTGAAGTATCCCAAAAAGGGCTGAAAAATTGACCCTTTCGCCGCGTTTTCCTTGGGCGCCCAAATCAAAGACCTTAGCTACAGGATTCTCCTGCACGGCTAAAGTGAGATAACTTGGATGGAAAAAATATGAAACATCGGCGGCTTCGGTCGTTAATTTTGGACGAAATCCAAGCAAGTTAGTCGAAAACGATGCACTCGTTAACGGAGAACCTGCAGGGATGAAATCCCTACTAGTGAAACCACTGATATTAAATAAATCATTCCATTGTTCTGACCCAAGGATTGTACATCGCATTCCGTCGTCGGGAACATTGGCCTCATCTAAAAGCTCCTTCGCTTCTAGGATATCTGCCAAAGCGAGAGTCGTACCCGAATCGAAAGGAATTTGATGATCAGGAGTTGCTGCACTTGGAATTGTCGCAGTTATGATTTCAGATTGAATCTTCTTCACAATTGCATACAGAGCCAAACGTCTCAACTCTTCAGCATGCTGTAAGGCTTGCTTCTGAGCCACCGATGTTACGATGTAATCCTTAACTGCAAGCTTATTAATAACAAGCTGGCTGTTAGAGACAGTGATGCTATCCGCGTTAGCCCGTTGATCTTCTGTAATCAATTCAGCTTCATCAAATTCTGGGAAGCTAGAAATGTTTAGAATATCACCGAGGTTACGAATCTCACCTTCATAGTTACGTGATACAGCATCGTTAAACGGTAGTGTTGCTAACAATGCTGGATAGAATTGGGAACTCCACAATTCGGGAACAACGTTCGCGAGTTCTGTGGAAGCCCGCATGACTTCATCTGCCATGGTCTTCTCCTTTATGTTTTAAAGGCCGAGTTTGCGTCTGCGATTCGCTTCAGCAAACTTAGGCATGAGATCGTTGTATTGAAGCTCTGCCTCTTTGTCGCCTAGGTTTTTTTTACGTTCTAGTTCAAGTATAATTTCAGCGGTGATTTCGTTTGGGAGTTCTGCTGATTTCTTACCGGTACCACCGGAATTAATCATCGGGACATTCTCGTCTTTGAACCAATATCCCTTTGTTTTCTTTAAATCCCTTACGAACTCATCAGCACCATGAACCAGAAACCGTCCCTCAGTTGTGGCCTCAACCTGGACACCGTCCAATGTGAGTAAACCTAAGTCTTGTTCTGCCTCCGGCCTCAATCCAGATTTCAAAGCAGCCATTAGAACAGCGTTATGTTTCTCATTAGAAAATACATTTCCCTTAAGAGACGTATATTTCTTTTCAGATTCATTCGCATGTTCTTGAGATCGCTCATAAAGAGTTTTATAATCTTGTTTCTCTCTAAGAGCTTCATCATCACGCTTTGATAGAGACTCTTGTGCTTCGATCATTTTATCTTTGTATTTGAGCATGTCCTTACGGAGATCTCTATACTCAGGTGACTTTGACCACGGCACTTGTCTCTCACTGTTTGACGAATCGTCAGTTTGAGTCGAAGCTGATTTTGCTTGTTCACCGGCTAGGTCACCGACCGTGCCGTCACTAGTACCACTAGTATTTTGATCTATAGACATTTTACCCCCTAATTGATCAGTAAGTTAAACTTTCTTTATCTTTGATATCACTATCTTTTTTAAAAGCTTAGTTCCATCCTGTAAAGTTTTCGAGCTAAAGTCTTCTGAGGAGCTAGGAATAATCGGACGAGACGGTTGTCCACCTGCTCTTTGTCTATGCCCCTTCTCTTTTTTCTTAGATAAAGAGCTGAAAAACCCTATCAAAAGACCCTTAGCTTTATTCTTAACGAGTAATGACTTTAGAAACGCACCTGACAACTTAAGATTGACTGGTCGCTTCTTTTTACTTGGATGTTTCCTCTTAACTGTAGATGGGTAGCCTGAGTCTGGATTCTTATAGCCTTTGAATCTCTTCTTTCCTTTAATTGGAGAGATGCCCTTAGCTATGAGTTGCTTCATGCTCTTGATGATGGCCTTACCAACTGAGAGGCGTTCCTTTTTGTTCAGAGTCTTTAGTGATGATATCTTTGAGATCTCTTTAAGTTCTTTGACGGCTTTAGAGTCATCTACCCTGATCTTAAGAGCCATTACTCATCCTCTTCGGCGAACTCTCTTAATATCGCTCGGATGCCACTGTTGATAGAGTCCTTAAACTCTTGACCCTTACCCGGAATGAATCTTCTTTTAGGGTTCTTATTAGATCGTCCAGTTAGTTTGTTATGACCATCGGCCTTCTCAGCTTGCTTGCCTTTAATCTCTAGGACTACATTACTTCCTTTGCCTGGATGTGATTTCAAGGCGTCTAGCATATCGCCTTTAAGCTCCATGTTAGCTTTAGAGGAAGAACTCTGAGTTTTTTTGAATTCTTTATACTCTGTGCTGAGACTTTGCTTCCACCCCTCACCTTTAACTGGGGACTTAGCACCGCCTACTATATCTAGGACTGCATCAAGTATGAAGTCAGAGATCTCTCTTTGAGCCTGTTTTTTGTTGTCATCCGGAACTTTGTTGCCAAGTCTTGGGAACTTCTCAAAGGGATCAAATTCAAAGCGTAGATGTCCTGCTTGATACTTACTTGCCACCGTATGGCTTTCTAGGCTTCTTCTTCGTCTTCGTTATCTTCATCTTCCTTCTTCTCCTCATCATTCTCATCGTCCTTGGCTTTAGCAACCGGCATGAAAGCAGCCATTCTTGATTGCTTCTCTTCTTGGATCTTGAGTATCTTTTCCTCTGCTAGCTCTAAGGTAAGACCTGAATTATCTAGCATGATGAGTTCTGCCATGGTGTTGATACCCAACTCCTTACGTATCTTAATGTTTGTAAGTTTTTCAGCCTCACTAGCCGCGGGCTTTTGTTCAGAAAATAAAACAGTTACGTCTGCGTCACCAATCATACCTGCTTCTTTAAGCTCTGGTGTAAGACTATTCTTTGATGCGAGTAGTGCTTGCCACTTACTGATTACGTGCCACATCTCTCTCTCAACATCTTGAAATAACTTCTGTTTGTCTTCAATAGAGGCAGTATGTTCAGATTGTTCAATCAACATTGCTACACCACTTGCGAAGTTAGATGGATCTAGCTTTGCAGAGATGTTTCCGGGTGAGAGATCATTGGTTGAAAGGATGAGAGCTGTTTGTTGTTCAACCATGTTCATCCACGTATCCATTGGAGCGTTGGAATTAGCATATGTAACAGTTGGAACAGGTGCGTCCGCGTCATGCTCTAATCTAAGTGCATTGTGCGGGCCTCCTCTAATCTCCTTCGGGATGTTAGTGCCCGTGATCACCATTTGTCCCCAACCCTGTGTATATGCAATGGCATTCATGTCAGTAAGGAGCGCGTTGATCAGGACAGACCCATCAATAAGATCATCTCCACCCTCTGCCCAAAACTCACCATCTTGATCTTCTGCGACATTAATGAATGGAAGCTTCTGAATAGGGTTAAGTAGATCATCAGGACTCTTAGCAGGGATAACGATTCCCTTGCTATCAGTAGTGAAATGATACTTATCACTCCACCAGATGAACTCTCGATGCTCTTGACCTGAATCTGATCTCTCATCAGCAATGTTTTGTTCAATGTGATCACCCTCATGGAAGTCAGATACAATCCCACGTCCTCTGCCATCTTCACCCTCTCGAATCCCTGTGCGAAATATATTCCGTTCTTTGAATTCATTAAGAATCACAACTTTTGGACGTTCCTTATCTTTTGGGTCTTCTATTACGTCATAAAGGTATGGAGGGAGGATCTTCTGTCTGATCTCAAACAACTGCTTCTCACCATTCACCTCAACCATATGTGGAACGATGTAAGTGAGTGAGTTTCTAAAGAGTTGTCTATATCTGTCTGACTTCTTTTGTCCGCTATCAATGCACATGATTTTAGCTACATTCTCTACAGCTTCCATCTGTTGTTCATTATCAGTGATTCTTTGGACACCACCTACGTAGCAGCGAGCGAGCTTGTTAACGATCTTTCTACATATGGAGATGTTACTTGCTCTATTCTCCATTGCGCTTAGGGTTGAGTCCTTGAGTTGCTCTTTAGCAAGGTTCTCCATCACCCACTTCTTGGTGTTATCTCTATAAATTTCATAACGTTTAAGCATTCTGTTACGTCTATCAATGTTCTCAGTCATCTTAATTTCAGAGATGATTGTGCTTCTATATTTGGGGTTCAGGATCTGATCTTCGTTGATGAGTTCACTGTGCATTATCGGATCCTCTCCTGTGTGATAGGACGTGGCTTCCTGATTGGGAATTCATAGTCAGCCATATTCTTAGCGCCATCTAGCCAGTGTGAGCGTTTGATGTTGCTTTTGTCAATCTCGTATACGTCTCTCTTAATTGTACACTGTTCAAGATCTGCTATTAGATTGCGGCATTTAGAGCTAATCATAATACGATTCTTCGCAAAAAGGTTGTTTAAACTATTCATACAATCTCTCACGCGGATCTTTGATTTGTACTTAAGTATATTATAACCATGTTCTTTCAAGATAGCGAAGTCACTCATGCCTCTAGACTTAGTAGATCTACCTATACCAGCAGGATCGGGATAGATCTGAGGATCATGCTGAGGAGTTATACCCTTCTCCTTTAGTGCAGCGCACATTTCATATGTATTTGAACCTGGTATGCATATCTCATCGAAGGCTTCTAGAACTACTTTGGATTTAAGAGGGAGTCGTTGCCACAGTGTTGCGGACATGGGTGTGACGTTGAAGTCCATAGATACCCAGATAGGTAGTAGTGGATCCCATGTAATATCTTTCTTAACGTGTTTTCTTCTATCAAACGCATAGCAAGCACGGTCACCACGTATGTTGATGAACTTCCCATCTACATACTGCTCAATCATCTTCTCGTCGTAAGATTCAGTGAGCATTTCCACATAGTCATCAGAAATGAATTTGTTTAGACGAGTATCACCCCATATGAAATCAGTGTCATCTCTTGGGTTCTCAACGAAGTACTCATAGTTCCAATCGAAGCCTTCTGGTGTACCTGATAGAGCGACTTGTCTTAGAGTTGCTTTCTTCAATCTTACACGCGAAAGAGCGGAGTCAAATGTGGGTTTAGATATGAGAGTACACTCGTTGAATAGCATGAAGGCAAGGTTAGGGCCCTTGATTGATTCTCCATGATCTTCCCCATGGAAGATATATACCTTTGATTGAGTGGTTGGGAATAAAAGGGTTGTGGTCTCTCTATGGAACTTAAAATAGATCTCATTCTCAGTACAGATCTCTTGAATGGTTGGTAGTACGTCACGCTTAAACATCTTTAAGGTAGGTGTAACCATACCACCAGGTAGGCCCCTATTGATGTGCATGAGTTGAAACATCTTCATGACTAGAGAATAGGTCTTACCAGAACCGTATCCACCAGAGAGATAGACCTTAGGTTTAGTAGAGTTGTGGAACTCTTCTTGGTAAGAAAGAGGGTTATAGATTATACCTTGATTCATTATTAGCGTTAGCCCTCTTCTGCCATAATCGTCTTTTAATGATTCGTTTTAGCTTCCTGAGAGCTAGATCTGCCGTTCTTGTTTTCCCCTCATCATCAAACTCGTCGTTAGTCATCCTTTAACTTCTTAATCTTATGATCAGCAAGCTTGTTGAATTCTACCAGCATGTCCTCGCACTTCTTTCTAAAATCATAGCCTTCAGTTTCTTCAAACGTTGCGATCCACTTTGCATCTGGTAGTTCTGGGTGGGTCACTATGTATGCGGCTTTCCCGTCGAATCCAACATCTTTAAGTGTAAACTTAGAATCTTTAAATACATCTTCGACTATCTCTCTATTCATCACTTACCCTTCTTAAACTCAAACCCATCAAAGGATCTACCCATTTCGATATCTTGTCTGTCTGACATACCTAGATGATTCTTCATTAGAAAGATAGCCATTGCAGTATTGGGTTTCTCTTTGTCATTACCTTGTGCCATCTGCCAGCCCTTACGACGTAATGATTGTCTGCCAGATTGCTTTTTTATATCGAATATATCGGAAAATCCCATTTTATAGGTCTTTTTGCACCACTTCTCTAGAGTCTTGTCTGTACAGTCAAACACATAGCATATCTCTTTCTTGGTGCTTTGAATTGCACACATACGTCCGAACTCAGTTTCGTCGAATTCCTTTTCCGGCCTTCCGCCCTTGTTAATTTTCTTCTTGGCTTTCTTCTTTGCCATCTTGGAATTCCTTATTTGGAACAGCTATCTTGAGGGCCTGTTCTTTGTTTAAGCGTTTCATGTCTTCTTTGGAGTCTGTATCAAACACAGTTTCTCTGAAGTTATCGCTAATCTGGGATGGATCTACTTCTTCTTCAACCTTTTCATTGAGTAGTTCACGCTCTTTACGATTGATAGCCATTATACAAAATGCATGTGCACCTGCTGAGATTATTTTATTTAGATAATCATTACCTAGAGCTATCCGGTTGAAGCTTAGGTTTGACATTTGAGAGCACACCTCATCTACGGCTAGTGTTTTAGATTCATGATCTAGTAGGAAGTTTCTAATCTCTTCCTTTTCCTTGAATGTATTTTTAATCCAAAGATCGAAGCATTTAGCTATTTGCAGTCTCATTGTTAGCCGCTTTTAATGTCAAAGCCTGGAGCAGGAGTGGATTGTCCATTATCGCCGAATGATGCTGATGGTACTTGTCCACCTTGTTGTTTAATCATCTCAGCTACTTTAGACTGTGTTTCTGCATTAGCTCTACCGACTATGAGTTCTTCGGATCGTTTATATGTGATCTCGTGTCTATGATTATCTACGATGTATCCTGGTTGTCCATCATCACTATCACTGTATTGCTCTTCGTACTTAATCTGAGCCCAAAAGGTTTTATATTTACCATTACGTTTTAATGGTTTCTTTACTTTTGTAATGGGTGGTCCGCAAGTGGCTGTAAGCGTTCCATCGGGGAGTACTTCTGTAGAAATTTCATGACAATGTCCTGCTGTTGGAGCACATCTTATGTTTTTAGTACCCTTTTCACTGTGTGAGTGGAAGAAGTGGCAGTGTTCTACTGACTGTATGATGGTAACCCCAGTTTGATATCCTGCATTTCTTAGATGTGTAGCTACTTCTAATTTATATAGATCATGTCTGAAAAGCTCATTGCCTTTCCATCTTACATTAGGTTCTACTTGAGTTTGTTTGGTTGGTGTTTGAGAGACGACTTTTTTAGTCTTTGCTTTTGCCATTATTCATCCTAATCGGGTTAATGGTTGTTAATTAATTTAGTTTAGTGACGGGGGGTCGTAAATGTCAATGAATATTAAGTATGTTAAGACTTCTGAAGTAATTCCATACAAAAAGAATAACAAACTGCATCCTGATGAACAGATAGATGCAATCGCTAACCAAATACGTTTGTATGATTTTGATCAGCCTATAGTGATTGATGATAAGGGTGTGATCCTAAAGGGTCATGGTAGATGGCTTGCCGCTAAAAAGCTTAAGTTAGATAAGGTGCCTGTAATTATACGTGATGATTTAACGGCGCGCGAGAAGCAGGCGTCTAGGATAGGTGATAACCGTGTAGCTAAATCAGACTGGGATCTTCCTAATCTTCGTATTGAGTTAGGCGAGCTTGATGCTTTAAATATTGATTTACCTGAGTGGACTGGGTTTACTTCAGAAGAGCTAGAAGACATCATGGTGCCTGAGAAACACTTTGAAACGGAGAAGGAAGACGATGTACCTAATGCACCTAAAGAAGCTAAGACCGTTCTTGGTGATATTTATACTCTTGGTAATCATAGATTGCTTTGTGGTGATTCTACAAATATCCAGCATGTAGAGAAGTTAATGGACGGTAAGAAGGCTGATATGGTTTTTACTGATCCTCCTTACGGAGTTAATTTTAAGCAAGGTAAGTTTATTGGTAGAGACAAAAAAGGAAAAAATAGAGGATTTAGTGAAATTGAAAACGATAACTTAAAGGGAGAGGAATTAAAATCTTTTATCAAAGAAGCCTTATCAAATGCAATTTTAGTTTCAGAAGTTTGTTCAATATATGTCTGGTCACCACCGCTTCTTGAGGGATTGATGATACTAAAAGCGATTATCGAATCTGGATATCATGTTCAGTCGCAGATGGTTTGGAATAAGACACCATTTGTAATAGGTAGAGCTGATTATCACTGGAAACATGAAATCTGCTGGTACGGGTATTATGGGAAAAATCATCAATGGTATGGGGGAAGAGATAAAAGCACAGTTTGGGACGTTAAAAAGACTCGATCTAGTGATATTCACCCAACTATGAAGCCGGTGCAATTGGCCGAAATTGCATGTAACAACTCAACAAAAAAAGGTGACCACGTTCTAGACCTCTTCGGCGGCTCCGGCTCAACACTAATCGCATGTGAAAAGACTAACCGTAAGTGTTACATGATGGAATTAGATCCAATATACTGTGATGTTATAGTAAAGAGATGGGAGAATTTAACAGGTAAGAAGGCTGAGTTTAAAAAGGGCCCGGAAAATTCACTGTAAACCAGGCCCCTAACCCCGCCGTTATAAAGGTAACGAACGATGACAACGGCAATGGTTAATTCACTTTAATTTCATTAAATGTAACGGTATTGTTAGATCAATATATTCTTGATCACCATTTATTTCTCTTATCAGATTACCACTAAATCTTATCTCTTTATTCCAAGGAGAAATGCTTTGGTCGAAATATTTCTCGTAACCATTTAAACACCCACGGAGCGAGTCTGCCTCTCTTCTCGTAAGGCTCATGTTAAATCTTTTTTTATCCTCATCCCATCCTGCCTTCACTTCTTAGACTCCCTTATCGCACGAACAACCTCACGATGTCTTCTCTCATCTTCTGATTGAACCTCTTCCCCTTGGAGAACAGGAATGACGACTATTGTAGCTGTTGGTATTGCAAAAAATAAAAGGGCTATGATTAGCATTGGTTCGTTACCTCCATTGATCCTTAAAACATAGCGTGTTGCGTTAGATAATGCAAGCTAAAAGGCGCGTTAACCGAATTGGTTGTTTTTTTAGCTGTAGATGTGTCATCTATGACCTATACTCAAAAATACCTAATAGCTATGAAGGAGAGGTAGAAAATGATTACAAATCTAAAGAAAGTCGATGCCGAGATTGTACCCGGTATTGAAATCGAAGTAGTTGCATACAATATTAGAAACTACAGAATTCACCAGTCACTAGAGCAACTCTCAAGGCTTCTTTTGTTTTGCTTGGAGTGTGACTCAAATAACACATCATCTAAAGCGATCCCAAATGAGATCGTAGACATTCGACTTCAGTGGAAGAATGTTAAGGATGAGCACAAATTCAGCATGGATCACAATGATTTCCCTACTGGATCTCATGAATATGCATATGAAATGTGTTTAGTTGCTGGCAAAGAGATTCAAAAGATGTTTGGTCTTGTTGATGATTGTTTAGATCGTTGGATTGGAAAAGGCGTTGACACTAACGACACAGGTATCTTAGCTCCTGCATTTGAAGTCTTAGGCGAATTGCGGCCAGATGTTGATTCTGATTATGCTGCGATAATGGAACCTTCTAGAGCTCTTCCAAAACCTAAGCTTCCAGACGTTCAAGACAACCCAGCTGGTGGGATTGAATAGTTAAATTGTTCTCATAAGACAACTATAGAGTGAAGGGGAGTCTTCTTAATTGGGGACTCCCTTTTTTGCTTGCATAATCTATATTAGGGCGTTAGCTTGCGCCGGGACGAACGGAGACGAA
>SDBT01013356.1_pt1 | contig 13165 bp, 13 predicted proteins | sample 2277101 | NCBI WGS metagenome assembly SDBT01 (sample SAMN10404973, study PRJNA504765) | marine sediment metagenome | isolation source: marine sediment core GS10_PC15, 103 cmbsf | place: Arctic Ocean: Southern Knipovich Ridge | collected 2010 | reverse complement strand
CGACGGCCCACTGCCTCTCCAGCACCCCATTCATGATGTACAACCTGGTCTGCTCTTTTGTGGTCAATGTCAGTCCTTTCATATACTGACATTTTCCCTGACCTGTTGTATAATGACCTAATCGTAGACCAACGACATCACCCATTATCAGGAGTCAACAAGACATAACCCTTTTGGAGCGTCTCAAAGATTCGGCCAGAAATAGGCTTAGGGCAACAATTTAGCGTTTTGTTCCTCCCTCTGATACCATGAACCTAAGTCAGGGTGTCATAATCTGTATTTGAGACAAAAGGGGCTTTTGTTATATTTGGAAACCCAGCTAGATTTTCCTCTCCTCCGAGCTTTTTGTTGTACTGTCGGCGGCAAGATGATGAGGAAGCCCAGGAAGAAATGATTGAAATCCACGATTTAACCAATAAGTTCAACGACAGAACTGCAGTTAATGGAATTAGCTCTCAAGTGAAGGAAGGCAAGGCTGATGCACTGGAAAGAAGGTGCTACTATAAAATCTGTAGGTTAAAATTTGCTCCATTCGCCTTTTCGGAGGAAGCATGGTACGGCTGAGAATCTATACCTTAGAAAGGATCTTGGATTCCTGCACGTGGGAACTACGGTCCCGGAGCTTAGCGTGGCTTATGTTGAGTATTAGCCCCCTAGCAAATTCGGGGTAACAGTTCCCCACTCAGCATGTCCAGGATGCGCGAGGAGCCATAAGGTGTCTTTATCACTACCCGACCCGGATGTTGAGAACATACCTGCCCAATTATCGCAGCTCTCTCTCCGCAGGGCTGCTTTCTCATCCTTATCAAAAGGCTCTCCGCAAACTCTTCCTCAACCACCGCAATGAGTTTACCTTCGTTGGCAATATAGAGAGGGTCCATGCCCAGAAGTTCGCAGGCACCACGCACCTCATCGCGCACCGGTATAAGTTTCTCTTCGATTTCGATGCCCACCCCCGACTGTTTTGCTATCTCATTAAGGGAGGTAGCCAAGCCGCCACGGGTGGGGTCTCGTAGACAGTTGATACGACAAGACTCTTGGAGCATCTCAGCCACCAACTGGTTAAGAGGAGCGCAGTCGCTTTGTAAAGCGCTCGAAAATCTCAGCCCCTCGCGCTGACTAATGATGGTTATACCGTGGTCGCCCAGAGTACCACTGACGATAACTTTATTTCCAGGTCTAGCATTAGCCCCGGAAACATCTACCCCTGAAGATACAATGCCGATGCCAGAAGTGTTGATGAATAGCTTATCAGCGCTACCTTGATCTACTACTTTTGTGTCGCCAGCAACAATCTTGACCCCCGCTTCAACAGCGGCTTGGTGGACAGAATTTACTATCTTTTCTAGGTCGGTAATAAGCAGCCCCTCTTCAATAATAAAGGACAGGCTCAGATACAAAGGGATGGCACCACTCATCGAGAGGTCATTTACCGTACCACACACTGCCAGCTTGCCTATATCCCCACCGGGAAAGAAAATGGGGCTGACTACATAACTATCAGTAGTGAAAGCCAGTCGCCCATTACCGCTAAGTTCAAATACTGCTGAGTCATCTAGCTTATCTAGTATGGGGTTACTAAGGGTGGAGACAAAGCTCCTTTTTATTAAATCATGCATGAGCTTGCCACCGCTACCGTGAGCCAGTAAGACCCTATCCTCCATCAGCATCTCCATAGTGATAATAGGTAGCGCAACTACCTTCGGAGGATACCATGCAGGGGCCTACCGGATGTTCTGGCGTACAGCTCTGACGGAAGAGTTTACAATCCAGTGGGGTACTGACTCCACGCAGGATGCTGCCGCAAAGACACCCTTTGGCTTCGCGACTAGGTTCGGGGTTGAGAGCAAAGTTTGTCTCAGCATCAAACCGCTGGTATTTTTCCTTTAGCCTGAGTCCGCTTGATGGCACCACACCAATGCCCCGCCAGTTAGCCTCCCTAACCTCAAAGACCGTGTCCATTAGCTTTAGCGCTTGCTGGTTGCCTTCGGGCTTTACCCCACGGCGGTAGGCTATTTCTACCTTATATTTTTCCTCTTCAATTTGATTTACCAGCATGTCAACGCAGAGCAGGATGTCCAGCGGTTCAAATCCGGAGACGACACAGGCGATATTATAGTTGTCGGGTATGAACTGGTAAGGGTAAGAACCGATGATAGCGCTCACATGCCCAGGGCAAACGATGCCGTTAAGTCGCACCTCACCCATATCGAGGATGGTCTTCATTATCGGCGGGCACAGCTTGTGGAGAGATAGTATATAGTAGTTATTTATCCCTTCCTGTACAGCTTGCAGGATGGAGGCAGCAATAGTGGGCGCTGTGGTCTCAAAACCAATGCCAATAAAAATTACTGATTTATCAGGATTATCCCGGGCAATATAGAGGGCATCCTGTACCGAATAAACAACCCTGACATTGCAGCCCTCAGCTTTGGCTTGTTGCAGGCTGGAGTAACTTCCGGGCACCCTAATCATATCACCAAAGCTGGTAATGATGACATTTGGTAGATGAGCCAGGGCAATAGCCTTGTCCAAATCAGTATTAGCGGTAACACATACCGGGCAGCCGGGGCCGGAGAGCATCTCAATGGTCTCCGGGAGTAGCTGGCGTATGCCATGCTTAAAGACGCTCGCTGTATGCCCGCCACAGAACTCCATTAACCGTGCCGGTTTGGTTGAGTGACGGTGAATTCTTTCTATGAGCTTTTTGGCTAGTTCCGGGTCGCGGTATTCGTCACAGAACTTCACTTAATTTCCTTAGCAGCTCAAGGGTTTTCTCAGCCTCTACCTGATCAATTACATTGATGGCATAGCCAGTGTGCAGTAGAACATAATCTCCCACTTTAACCTCAGGGGTAAGCTGAATACTTATCTGGCGGGTTATGCCACCTATATCTACCTCTGCCTGATAACCATCTATTGACTTTACTAGGGTAGGGACGGCTAGACACATATTTGACCCTCCTTTGTGTTGGTGAAGTTAGCGATAACAACTTGGCCCAGAGAGATGCCACCATCATTACATGGCACCTGCCGATGGGTAAATACTTCAAAGTCGCTGGCTTCAAGCAAGCTAACTGCTTTTCTCAGCAGCAACCGGTTCTGAAATACTCCACCACTCAGCACTACCCGGGTTATGCCAGTTTTATCTAAAATCTTCTGGCATAGCTCCACTATCATTCGGGCGACAGTGTTGTGGAACCTTTTGGCTATTCTAGTCTGAGTTGTGCCATTCTGCAAATCTTGGATTATGGCTGAGAACAAATCCCGAAGCTTAAGTACGCTCAAGCCATCCTGTTCTGTTATAGAGAATGGATAGCAGTCAGTTTCATCTGCTTCATCGTAGGCAAGCATCTCCAGCTCAATAGCCGCCTGAGCTTCGTACTCTATCTCACCTCTAACACCTATCAGGGCTGATACTGCATCGAAAAGACGGCCACAACTGGAGGTTAGTGGCGAGTTAATCTTGTGCTCTATCTGTTGCTGGATAATGCCTACCTCCAATCTATCTACCTGCTCTAAGAATGGCAGGTCTTGATTCAATGAATTATTGCCTATCAATGATAGAAGATAACTGATAGCAGTGCGAAAAGGCTTTTTTATAGCCAGGTCTCCGCCAGGCAGAGGAAGATACTCAAGATGTCCCATTCTGGTAAATCCAAGGTAATCAGCCACCAGAAACTCCCCACCCCAGATATTGCCGTCACTACCATAGCCAGTACCATCAAGGACAACCCCGATGACCGGTGTATTCAACCCATTGTCTACCATGCAACTGACAACATGAGCGTGATGATGTTGTACCGGGGCTAATCTAATATCCGCTGATTCGACTTCCAGTTCCCGGGCATATTTGGTGGGAAGATATTCAGGGTGGAGGTCATGAGCAATAATATTAGGCTCGATGCGGAACAGCCTTTTATAGAGGTCAATAGTATTCTCGAAGTGCTCCATAGTCTCCAGATTTTCCATGTCACCAATATGCTGGCTTAAAAATGCATACTCGTCTCTGGCCAAACAGAAAGTATTTTTCAACTCGGCACCACAGCCAAGTATTTGCTGGCTGCTAAAATTGAGATGGATAGGATAGGGAGCATAACCACGAGCTCGACGGATAAGCTGAGGAGCGCCCCTCTCAACCATGGTTACACTGTCATCGTAGCGGGCGTATATATCCCGATTATGAATCAAAAAATAGTCAACAATACCGGAGAGCCTTCTTACTGCCTTATCATTATCCTTGGCGATAGGCTCTTCGCTGAAGTTGCCACTGGTCATGACCAGTGGCAGTCCTATCTCCCTGAGCAGGATATGGTGCAGAGGGGTGTAGGGAAGCATCACTCCGAGATACTTCAGATTAGACGCCACTGCCGGCGATACTGAGGAATCTGTTTTCCACTTCATAAGCACAATAGGACTATAGGGAGAGGTAAGCAGTTTTACCTCCTCATCATCTACATAACAATGTTCTTTTGCTTCCTCAATAGACGATACCATTATGGCTAGTGGTTTAAACAGGCGTTTTTTTCGTTGACGCAGGAGATTAACCGCTGCTTCGTTGGTGGCATCGCAAGCTAGCAGAAATCCACCCAGACCTTTTATGGCAACAATCTTTCCTTCCCGTAGGAGTTGGTTGGTGGCGGTGATGGCATCATCCACGATAACCGGACTGCCGCTAGCATCCATCAGTTCCAATTTCGGACCACACTTGGGACAGGCATTAGGCTGAGCGTGGAAGCGCCGGTTGAATGGGTCATCGTATTCCTTCTGGCACTCAGGGCACATCTGGAAATGACTCATCGTCGTCCGGGGGCGGTCATAGGGAATATCCTCAATTATGGTAAAGCGAGGTCCACAGTTGGTGCAGTTAGTAAAGGGGTACCGGTAGCGCCTGTCGTTGTGAGATAAGATTTCCCTGAGACAGTCCTGACAGGTAGCGATATCCGGAGAAATAAGCTGATATTTCCCTTCTTCAGCGATGCTGCGGCGAATTTCAAATTTCTCATAGTTAGCTGGAGGATGGTGGGCGGTGGTAATGGCTTCAATACTGGCTCTGGGCGGAGCTTGCTCCTGTAATGCCAGCAAGAATTGCTCAATGGCTCCTGCTTCTCCTTCTACCTCAATCTTTATGTCCTCTGAAGTGTTGCATACCCAGCCCTTAAGGTTATATCTACTGGCTAACTGGTAGACGAAGGGCCTGAAGCCGACACCCTGTACCAAACCCCGCACACTAATATGAACTAAATCACGAATTGATGTTTTTACCATTACACCTTTTTTCAGCGCTTTCATCCATGAGCCGTGGCCGTCTTCATCTGCTTTATCTCATCTCCGAGCCACGAGAACCACGCTTCCAGTCCTTCGCCAGTCTTGCAAGAGACCGGGAATATCTTGGCTTTGGGATTCAACCCGCTAACAGCTTGAGTAAAAGCATCAGTATTGAAATCAAGATAAGGCAATAAATCTATCTTGTTTATCAACACCACATTGGCCCCGGTAAACATTAAGGGGTACTTGTATGGTTTGTCATCTCCCTCAGGCACGCTCAAAAGCATTACCTTCCTGTGTTCACCAAGGTCAAACTGAGCCGGGCAGATAAGATTCCCTACGTTTTCGATAATGAGCAGGTCAATTTCCTCAAGAGGTAGATTATTCAGTGCATTTTCGGTCATGCTGGCGTCAAGGTGGCAACCACCGGGAATATTTATCTGGACTACTAGTGCTCCCTGCTCGTGGACTTTATCAGCGTCGACTCTGGAGGCAACATCACCCTCAATAACGGCGACTCTGGTTTTTACCTTCAGCCTGTTTATTGTTCGCAGGATGAGACTGGTCTTGCCTGCCCCAGGGGACGACATCACATTTACGGTCAGAATACCATGTTTATCCAGCCGGTCTTGGTTTTTTCTGGCTTGTTCTTCATTCGCACCAAGTATCTCCTCTTGAACAATTATCACCTTTACTTCCATTTATTGCACCTCTATGCTTTCAACGTAGTATTCGCACCCCGATACTATCTCCACTGTCTGTTGCCGGCAATTGGGACAGGCCCAGCTAAGGTTATCAGGCGAGAAGGTGGTAGAGCAATTTCGGCAGCGTAACTTAGTTGGTGGTCGGTCAAAGGAAAGGCTGGCTTCAGCAGCGATAGTATCTTTACTGATAATGCCAAAACAGAACTGAACACTTTCAACAACGACACCGGCTAGCTCACCAATAGTTAGGTTAATACTGGTAATCTTGTTCGCCTGAGCTGCCTTAGCTTGCTCCAGTGCAATAGACAAAATACTCTGAGTAATAGAAAGTTCATGCATGCCGTTAGGAAGAATGCTTAATTGTTCAGAAGTTGGTAATTACTCCTCCGGTAGAATTATAGATGATTTTGCTTGTGTATTCAAGCTAGTGTGCTCGTTCATATGGTTAGCGACGACTAGTTTTCGAGTATAAAGCTGGCCTGCCCCCCCAAACTGTACCAGTTATAATGTTAGGAATTAGGTTTCCTTAATAGTATTTTGGGGACAGTCACATTGAAGAGTCTATCATCCAAAATGATCACAATATTTTTACTATCTGGTATCCGCAATCGCAATATCTTCGCCAACATTTTGCCAACCAATCTGACAACACTGGATAGCAACAGATAGAATGCAAAGCATAAATCACGCCCATATTTCCGAATATCTGAGACTAGATGGGTATAATCGGTACCTGATAGAAGATAGGGTTCGTGCCTCTAACTTAAAAGGTGGTATCCTTTATGGTATGGGGGCAGATCATTGCAACTATCAAGTCATGACAAACCATAGGGATTTGCTGAAGGTGAGGTCAGTGTCGAGATGAAAGTCTGGCAAAACCCCTTGGGGTGTCCGTTAATTTAAACCTCGAAACTGAGTCATTTTTACTGACGACTTACATTAAGCAATTCTTCAGCTTGCCTTAGTAGCTCCACAGGTTCTACTGGTTTCTGGACATAGCCGTCAGCTTCCGTATTCGCCCCGGCTATGAGGGGGACACCGGTCTCCCCTATACCATGAGGGAAAACGGTTAGCAGTAATACCGGAATTTTGGAAAAAAAGTAATAGTGGGGGTTTCCCTTGAGTTCTTTACAAACCGTGAAACCATCCTTTCCGGGCATGACCACATCCAGAATAATAAGATCAGGTTTCTCGTCCACCACTTTCTTTAAACCATCATCTCCGTTATAGGCTGTAATTACCTGGTATTTATTCTCGAGAACAGCTTTTGTGGCGCTTACAAAATCAGGGTCATCATCAATAAGAAGAATCTTAGCCTGTCTTTGCATTCTCTCCCTCCTTATTAATCCAACATCGTAAACTGCTATATGTAAACCCGGGGCTATGCTTTCTTCTGTAAAAGTTTCTGAACTCTCTCAGCTAAAGTATTTGGATCGATTGGTTTTTCCACATAGTCATCAACATTGAGTTCTAACCCTGTTTCCAGTTCGTACCGCCGACGACTAGCATCTTCTTTAACTGAGGTAAGGATCAAGATTGGTACATTGCTGTACTTGGAGCGTCTGGGATCCTGTAATTCCTTCAAGACGGAGAATCCATCCATTTTGGGCATTAGCAGATCCAGGATCATCAAATCCGGCCGTTCATCCTTCAGCTTAATTAAACCCTCCTCCCCATCACTGGCCGTGACCATCTGATAAGAACAGGCCTCCAGCACAATGCTTATCGCCTCCCGGATATCCGGATCATCGTCTACAATAAGAATCTTTACTTGCTTTTGCATTTTTCCCTCCTATATCAATGGTCGAGGTAATAATCCAGCCTTCTCTACGATCGTTGGTACGATATCCTCCCATCCCACCGCCATTATGTGAACACCATGAATACCCGGGACCTCCTTAATCTGCTCTATTGTTTCCAGACATATCTTTAACCCTTCCTCCTTAGCTTCCTTGGCATCCTCCATCCTAGTCACGATACTGTCTGGAACATCTACTCCGGGAACTCTGTCCCGCATGTAACGGGCCATACCTACCGTTCTTATCGGTATTACCCCAGCCAGGATATGGCACTCTTTGTCCAGCCCTCTATCGGTCACCATTTCCATCCATTTTGAAAACTTGTCTATATCGAAAATAGCCTGGGTTTGAATAAAGTCAACCCCGGCCTTTACCTTCTTGGCTAATCTTGGAACCCGATATTCAAAGGGGTCAGCAAAAGGATTCTCCGCAGCCCCAATTAACAAGTTCACTTCCCCCGTGATACTTTCCCCGGAAAGGAATTTCTTTTCCTCCCGCATCTGGCGTAGCATTTGAATAAGCTGGATAGAATCCAGGTCGAAAACACTCTTGGCTGAAGAATGGTCACCAAAGCTCTGGTAGTCACCGGTTAAACAGAGGATGTTGCCTATACCCAGAGCCACTGCACCCAAGACATCACTTTGAATAGCAATCCTGTTTCTATCACGGCAAACTATTTGCATTACCGGGTCAACACCGAGTTCTTTTAAGAGGACACAGCCACTCAGGCTTGACATTCGTACAATAGAAGTCTGATTATCCGTTATGTTTAAGGCATCACAAAAAGGCCCAAGTAGTTCGCCTTTCCTGCGGATGACACTGGGCACAGCCCCTCGTGGTGGACCTACTTCAGCAGTCACCGCGAACATCCCGCCTTCTAGTATCTTCTCTAAGTTGGTCCCTGCTTTCATAATATCATTCCCCTTCTCTTTTATCACTACATTGTTGCCCCACTTTTAGGTAATATGAAAGTAAATCTGCTTCCCTTCCCGGTATCGGGGCAAGGGCTTTCCGCCCAGATTTTACCATTATGGGCTTCAATAATCTTCTTACTTATTGATAGTCCCAGCCCAGTTCCTGCCTCATCCACCCTGATACCTCGATAAAAATCATCGAATATTCTGGGCATCTCATCGGAAGAGATGCCAACCCCGGTATCAGTAACTACCGTCACGATATTATCATCTTCCTCACTTACTTTGATAATTACACCCCCCCCCTCGGGAGTAAATTTAACCGCATTCCCCAGTAAGTTGGTGAACACTTGCTGTAGACGCTCCGGGGCTCCGGTAATTAAAGGTAATTCTTTAGGTAGCTCCACTCTCAATTCCACCCCTTTTTTCTGCGCCAGAGGCTGAACAGTCCCCATGGTGCTCTCCAGCACCTTGAGTATAGATGTTGCCTCCATCTTTAGCACTCTGGCATCAATGCGGGAGATATCCAGGATATTATCGATTAGATTTAAGAGATCCTTTATTCTTACGCTACTTCTCAATAGCATTGTTCTTTGTTTTTCAGTAGTTTCTCCAGCAAAACCACCGAGTATAACCTGATGATAACTTTCAACTGCAGCCAAGGGTGCTTTCAAGTCGTGCGATGCAATAGATAGAATATTTGCCAGTGTATCTCGGGTATATTCGAGCCTGGAGGAGACTACCCCAACAAGCCTTTTCATAACCTTATATCCCGTAACGTTGTCTTCTTCAAGTAAAGTCCACAATGCTAACCCATCCAGGACGATTACCTTGGTTTTTTCAATACACCTCGCGGATTCTATTAGACTATATGACTTCCTTCCCCACCAGCCAAAGATGCGCCCTTCACTTATAACATCGATAACTCCCTGTCTTCCTGGACCAGAGCCGAGGCGAAGTGTCACCTCTATCACCACCCGTCCTTCTTTAACAATATAAAGCCTGTTGATCGCAACGCCTTCTCTTACAATAGTTTCCCCTACCTCATAAACCTCCTCCTGACCTAGCTCTGATACTTTATCCAGTTCGTCCTCAGTTAGGTTCTCAAATAACAAGGAATTTCTTAGAAATTCTTTAATTTGACGCACTAACCTTCCCACCTCTTACCAACACTTACCCACTTAAATTGTACAACCATAATCTACCAACGTCTAGCGTAACCTTGGCGGACCTCCGGTAAGGCTGACACTCCAGTCCTTAGGTGGAATGACCGTCTCCAGTTTATCCAATCTCCCCAGTGCGGAAAGGCGTTCGATAATTAAATGCCAGGCACAGGGTAAGTCAGGATTAATCTCACACTTTCCCCCCTCCGAACCGCCACAGGGACCATTAGATAGGCTCTTGGCACATCTGGCGATAGGACATATGCCACCGGTGTTATCCAAAATGCAATCGCCGCATTCCAGACAGCGCTCAGCTTCTTTCCATTCGGCATGCCCTCCTACTGAGGCAATGGTGTTGCATCCGGAATGAACTATTTTGTCAACTACTGCTGCTGCTGACTGAACTCCGCTGCCGCAACTGAGAACCAGGAGTGAATCGGCAGAACCAATAGCCTGACTGCGTGATACTAACTTTCTTCTGGTAAGTGATTCATTACACACCATATCAATAAGTGAGAAGCCGGTAATGGTTTTACCCTCCTCTTCCAGCCTCGCTTTCATCTCGATTACCTGCTGCTCACCACCACTCTCCCATCCCTCAGCACACCCGGTGCAGCCAATCAGGAAAACCGCCTTCTCTTCCCCAAGAGAGCGTAGAATTTCTTCTATAGGTTTTTGTTCTGAAACTAGCATATTCTGTCTTCCTCCGTGTCTTCCTCCGTGATTTCCTCAGTAACTTCTTTCAATACAATCTCTACGATATGGGACACTTTTTGTTCCAGCTCTGGTGATAATCTTAGCCCCCATTCTATTTCCTTAGGCTCTACGCCGATGATAACCGTGTCTTTCGGCTTACCCCCTAAGTATTCCATCATTTTCAAGCTCTCAAATAAATCCATCTGGTGTAGAGATATACTATTTTTGCCTTCCAGTACTACGTCATCAATCCGAAATCGGTAAACTGCTCCCGGGTTACCTCCCCCCTGTACCGCATCAATGATAATTAGTTTATCAACCCCCGCCATATAATGAAGAGCATCAGAGGATGTTCCGCCATCTATTATCTCTATATCAATATTTGCCGGTATCGATTCATTCGGCAAAGCACGGATAACATGAATGCCAATACCTTCGTCCCTCAGCAGTAGATTACCTACTCCTAGAATTACAATCTTCCTGGTATCTGCCCGCGTTTGAACTCTTTTCTCCTTATGATACACGAAACTCGCCGAGGCTATTTCCTTTTGGAGTTATAAGATGTACGGCACAGGCCATACAGGGATCAAAAGACCTTACGATGCGTACAATCTCAAAAGGATTGCTTTCATCCCTTATTTTTGTACCCGTTATTGCCTGCTCAATTGGCCCGGGTTGATTTTTATCATCTCTAGGAGAACCATTCCAGGAGGTAGGGGTCACTATCTGGTAATTAGCTATTTTACCCTCTTTTATTTCTATCCAGTGGCCAAGCGCTCCCCTTGCTGCCCCAACCAGTCCCATTCCCTGGGCCTCTTCCGGTATGGTATAGTCAATGCAAACGGGTTCTCCCGGTTTAAGCTGTAGCAGCCATCCTGGCATGGTGTCAGCTATAAGCTTGGTCTCCAGAGCCCTGGCGGCATGACGACCAAGAACGGAGAACAAAGCACTCGGCGAGGCATTGAATTTCGCTAAAATAGAATCGACCATGGCTTTCACCGTTGGCTCACCGCTGATATAGGTAGCCAATACCCTGGCCAGCGGACCAACTTCATAGACCTTACCATCATAACGTGGCGACTTTAACCAGGAATACGCTCCAGCTTTACCCACTTCGGGTTCAGTCTCCCCCTGTGCCGGATTTCTCTCTGATGTTGAGCTGGCGTACCAGGAACCTCTTACCTCCTCGGTAATTTTGCCGGGGTCTACTTTATCCAGCTTGAGGTCAGCGGAAACCAGTCCCTGTTTAAACAATCTCTTTCTTTTGGTGAGGTCAGCCTCCTTGCCATCCAGGTCATAGTTTCCAAAGGAAAGGAAGTTGTCACAACCCTTACCTATGGCAAAATAATCGCTGTAGGTTTCAGCCACCGTCAAAACATCCGGTACGTAAACATTATCTATAAAGTCCCTTAATTCGTTCAGTCTCCACAGGAAAGAGGCAATCTTATCAACTGTAGGCACCTCGGTAACTCCTCCGGGGACAATCCCCACGCTATGAGGCATCTTTCCGCCAAAGATGGAAAGCATTTCCTGGCCCTTGCGGCGCATGATGAGTGCCTCTACATAATGAGCCACCAGTTGCTGGTCAACATCATCAGGGAACCGGTAATCTCCCTCATATCGAGGTACGAAAGGCGCTAACTCACCTCTCTCGATAAACCCCTTAATTGAGTTTAATTGGGGGCTCTTACCATCATATTTGGCTACCTTGGTAATATCTACATAGTCCAAAGCTACCAGATGGTAAAAGTGAAGAATATGGTCAGCGATGTGGGCCGCACCCAGCATTAGATTCCGGAGAATCCTGCCATTATCAGGTATCTTGTCTGCAATTCCGAAAGCACTGTCCAAGCTCAGCGTAGCCGCGGTGGAGTGACTGGTGGGGCATACCCCGCAGACGCGCTGAGTCAACCTTTGGGCATCACGAGGGTCTCTTCCCCTTAGAATCAATTCGAAACCTCGGAACATATTCCCCGTGCTCCTAGTCTCTTTCACTTCCCCGTTTTCTACCACCGCCTCAATCTTTAAATGTCCTTCAATTCTAGTAATAGGATCTATAACAATACGTCCCAATTAGTCATACCTCCTTATCCAATCTAGCTATCAATCTAGTCTAGGTAACTTTCTCATAAAGCGGCGAAACAAGATCAGGGAAGCCCGGCTCACAACAACCCATACATGGCGCACCGCTACCCACGCACCAATTCACCCCATTGTTCCACAGTCTTGTCGGACAATCGGCGTAAGTTACAGGCCCCTTGCAGCCCAGTTCATAAAGACAGCCGGGTTCACTGAGTTTTTTCGCAAACTTGTTCTCATCATAGTAAGCTCGCCGCGTGCAATTATCATGAACCAAGGCACTAAAGAAAGCCTTGGGACGTCCGATTTCATCCAGGTCTTCCGGTCCCGGCAAGCCAAAAAGAAGCACGCTGACCAGGGTTCCTACAAACCAATCCGGATGTATGGGGCAACCGGGAATATTCACCACCGGGGTAGTAATCTTGGCAGCCTTTAAAACTTCCCCAACACTCAGGCACTGGGTAGGATTAGGACTAGCCGCAGGAATTCCTCCGTATGAAGCACAAGTTCCCAGAGCCACCACCGCCAAAGCATTGCTGGCC
>SDBT01013355.1_pt1 | contig 13166 bp, 8 predicted proteins | sample 2277101 | NCBI WGS metagenome assembly SDBT01 (sample SAMN10404973, study PRJNA504765) | marine sediment metagenome | isolation source: marine sediment core GS10_PC15, 103 cmbsf | place: Arctic Ocean: Southern Knipovich Ridge | collected 2010 | reverse complement strand
AGTTTAATTAATTATATATTAGAAGGGTCTTACCCATTAACTTTTCTTCATCCCTTTCTTTTTCAAGTTATCTACCATTTTGTGAAACAATTAATAGAGTACATAGAATCTGATTTGATTATGATGTTCTGTATTTTACGATTATATTTAGTCTCATATGCAGAAATAATATAATTTATATTATACATTACCATATAAATTGCATACAATTCCGCCCTTTGACTTGTTGTTTTTTCTTCAGGTATTGGACCGCTCATTCTTAAGGTTTCTACACCATAATATAATACAACTATACCATATCCTCCTAAAAAATTACTATGTGAACCGTCTGTGTAAATAGTAATTGGAACCTCGGAATGGGGGGGTTTAAAATGTTTCTTATTAGATAGATTATTAGTAAAAGGAGATTTATTAAATGGTTTATTATCAATAGGAGAAGATTTATTAAATGGTTTATTATCAGTAAGAGGAGATTTATTAGATGTGTATTTATTTATAATTTTAGATGATACACCATTATCGTATAAATATTTAATAGCTTGATTTTCAGTTGGAAATGATTTATGCATAGCCCCTGGAAATCCACTCACATTTGCAGATGCTTCTTTCCATGTTCTATATATTCCAGGATTATGACCAACTGCAACAGCGTAATATTTTGACATAGTTTAAAATAGTTTACAATATTATACTTTTTCAAATAGTAATAAATATAATCAATTTTATCAATAAGTGTTATTTTTTAATATCTTAATATCTCAAAATATTATTTAATTTAAAACACAAACTAAATAATTTTATATCACCTCTATCTTTAAAGGTAATTCTATTTTTTTAATTTAACAATCGTTTTTCAACATAAGGAGATAACTTTAATATCAAATATATATTTAATTCAAAAATTTAAAATACGATAACTTTTCTCATATAGTTTTTTTATTCAAAACCAATATTTTATTCATCTCAATAAAGAGATACATCCATTATACTAGTAAGATTGATTTTTTAATAGTTGTTTTTTACCATCAACAGTAGTTGTGATAATTACCCTATTCATTCGAAAAAACTGCATTATATATCAAATTAATATCTAATATGATTTTTAAAACTAATAAATTGGTATTATCCATATTTATCTTAGATTTTCTATGTATTTTAACTTCAGCCAATATTGTTTGGAATACACCTCAACAACTTATTACAGCAAGTGATGCAGATACAAATATAGCTATCACATCTAATTTATGTACAGGGGAAATAATATCTATTTTCCAGCATAATGGTATTCCTAACACTTTATATATTCAATCATCTAATTCACCATCAAATGAATGGATCTCATCTCCTGTAACATCTATCCTTGGTGCACCTGAAGATGTAAATTTAGATTGGGATAATCCTACATATAGAAATTATCATCATAATCCTGATTTGGATGTTAATTCATCAACTAATACATGGCTTATGATTTTTTCAACCAGAAATTATATTGTAATTTCTAAATATAATGTAACTAATTCGGGGTGGGAATATGTTACTCATTATTATATGCAAGTAACAGGGGAAAGTACTATTAAAAGTGATGGAAGAGGTACATGGATGGCTGCTTGGTATGATTATTTAAGTCAACAAATGCAAATTATCACATCTACTGATGATGGTTTAACTTGGACTAATCCCAATACGCTTGATGTATTAACAGCTGAGTATCCATCTTTTTTGCCTATTCCAGTTGAAGATCAAGATACTAATCCTGAACCTACTAAATGGTTATTATTTTTTACACATCAAGATCCCTCTATTCTTCCCGTGGGTGTACTGGAAGAAGCTGTTGCTACATCAATAGATGGAGAAATATGGTCTTCACCATCTACCAATACTCCTAATACATTCGATTCTATTTCTCTTAATTCTGATACTTTTGTATATATGAAAACTCCAGTAGCTGCCAGATTAGGTAAAATAGTATCTATCACTATCAATGGAACATTTATTGAATCAACTGACGATGGTGCAACATGGAATAATGTTATCAAGACTAGTCCGTATTTTTCATCAATTATTTATGGCGGGGGTGATTATTGGGGATATGCTGGAGGTCAATATAATCTTAATGTGGGTTATAGTGATGATAACTCAGAGACTTGGAATGGATCTTTATTGGAAACTTATTCTGAAGGTGGATATCCAGTTGTATTAACTGTTGATTCTGAAGGTAAATGGATTGTAATGTATAGACGAAATACAACTATTGAAATTGCTATGTCTATCAGTACTACTAGAGAGTTAGGTAAACGTATATGTTACTCTAGTGATCCAATATATTTAAATATTACAGATAAATGTGTTAACCATATTAACGATGAGGAATCGTGTGATTTAGAATCAAATGAAATTGTTAATGTTAATGATCCGACAATAATTAATAAAACTGTAGTGTTAAAAACAGGTAGTACTTTGATAATATCTAATAATTTGACGATTGTTGAAAATTTAACTGTGAGTGATGGTTCAACTATTGAAATATCTACTAAATCTAATGATTTCACTACAATCTCAATTGGTGGATGTTTTACACCAAAAGGAGAACTTATAATCACTAACGATTTTACTAATAATGAATTAATAGAAGATACAGTAATAGATTTATTTGAATATCAATGTTTGTCTAGTAATAGTACATTTAATAATGTAACAATACGTGATCCTAATGATCCTGATAAATTAATTATTATTGATGATATGGATAAAGATGAATGTATTTCTATAGAATATACACAATCAGTTATGCAGTTGTTAATGGTTGGATGTAATGTTGATAATAATAACAATAACAATGTCACTGAAGTTGATAGTGTGACTATGGTTATGATATATATTATTGGTTGTATGTTTTTAGTAATTATTGGTGTTACGATATCAATGTATTTTTGCAGAAAACGTATATTTCCTTACAGATATCGAGCTACATTTAAATTAGATGAAACCGAAATACCAACAAGTGGTTAAGAGAAGATATATCACAAAGAAAGAAGATAACTTATTATCAAGGAAAAGTAACTGTAAATATTGATTAAATTTAATTAATATTTTTATATAGTATTGAACATTTTATTAATGAATATCAAGATTTAAAATCCTTATACCATTATACTAAAGATTCAGATATAATATCTTGGTAATAAACGTGATTCAGTTTCATATATTACTTTAATACTCTAAATTAGTTAGATAGTAAACATAAATATTATGAAAAATTGATTGATATCATGAAAGATATTATTTAGAAATATATATATATATATATATATATTAAAATAGACCAAATTTAATAAATATTTAACATATGCAAGGATTTGGTACCCAATTCACATCATCTGATATAAAGGATGTGAATTGGGTAACAAATCCTCATAATAATTTGCTTTCAAAATTTCGTCAATTTAAACGATCAAAGCGGGGGTAAAAATTACAAGAAGAGTTGATTGATATTATCTTCGATAATATTTTTGGTTTATCAACATCTTATATATCAACATCTTATAATACTCCAAATATCATGATGACATCCTCTCATATTTTGAGTTTTCCAAGTGACACAGCAACTATTAATAGATAGCTTGAGTCATTATACAATTTTAATAATAGTATTGAAGGTGATCCACTAGCATTAGATATTTTAAATAATTATGATATATTACCTAGATATTTTCTAAGATTTATTTTTGCTATGATTGATTCAGAGTCTGTTAGTGATAAATTAATTTACGATGTTATATTAAATAAGTATAAACTTTTATATATTGGTATGCAAGAAGCTATAATAGGAGGATCAAATGATTATTTAAACTTAAATAGAAATTTATTAACAATCGGACCATTATCAAAAGATAATGATGTGACTATAAATAGAAAAGTTGAAATTATAGAAAGTGGTATTAATAAGTATTCAGATTTAAGAACTCTCTATTCCTCTACTACTTATCAAGAAGTAATGTCATATTTTAATAATATAAAAAATTCATTTCCCACTTCTTTACCTAATAGATTTAATATAACATTAATAGGACCAGTTTTATCATATTATAGAGATATTATTAAGATTATAACAAATATTTCATTATAAATTTTTAGAAAAATATCACATATTAATATATTGCATTAACTTTATTTATTAATTGTATTTCATTAATTGTATTTCATTAATTGTATTTCATTAATTGTATTTCATTAATTGTATTTCATTAATTTTAATTTTATTTCATTAATTTTATTTCATTAATTTTATTTCATTAATTTTAATTTTATTTCATTAATTTTAATTTTATTTCATTAATTTTATTTTTGCTATAAATATAAAAATGATATAAAAATATTGTTTAAAAGTGTATTTTCATTTAAATTATGGGTAACCAAATAGGTCAAGTAAAATCATCTAATATTAGAGATGTGAATTGGTTAACAGATCCTCATATTAATTTACTCTCTGGTTTTCGTTCATTTAAACGATCAAAACATGGGAAAAGATTACCTGAAGAGTTAATTGATATTATTGAAGATAATATTTTTGGTTCATTAACATCTTATAATGCTCATAATGATTTAATGACATCGAGTTGGATTATAAGTAATCTTTTAACAGGTTCAAGAGATAATTTAAATGATGTTAATAGATCACTAAATTCATTATATGAATTGAAAAATTCTAGAGAAGGTGATATATTTTCATTAGCTATTATAAATAAGTATGATATGTTACCAAGAATATTTTTAAGATTTGTTTTTACTATCATTGATTCTGAAAATGTTAGTGATGCATTAATTCATGATATCGTATTAAATAAGTATAGACTTTTATATGTTGGGATGAAAGAAGCTAAAGTGAACGGTTCAGATGATTTTCTAGGATTGAACCAAAAACTTCAAGTATCAGAACAAGATACTGATGAAACTATAAATAATAAAGTTAATATAATAGAAAGTTTTATTGATACATATCAAGATTTAAGAACTCTCTATTACTCAACAACAGATCTAGATATAATTTCATATTTCAATAATAAAATAAATTCAATACCAATTCCAAATAATCTTGCTAATACTGTATTAGGAATACAAAATAAAGAGAAAGAGTATTACCAAAAAATTATTAATATTGCGACAGATATTTCATCCTAAATATTTAGTAGAAACAAAACTATCATTTAACTTATTTTAAACTTTATGTTGATTAATTTTAATCAACATCCTCTTTAATTATATTAACTTTTATGTTAAAAATGATTTACCCTGTATACTATATCCAATTTATATTAATCAAATATATCTCTAACATAATAAAAGATAATATAATAAAAGAGTTATTATGTCATCTTTCGCATATAAAGGTCGAGTATGGTATTATAGATTAGTATCCAAAACAAATCAATTAACTAATGGGAAGAAAAAGAAATCTATCGCTCTTATGGATAAGTATCCTAGAGATATGATTGAGGATCGTCTTCTTATTCGGATGACCAAAGCAGATGGTACTTTTCTATACACCATATTTGAAAATTACATCGATTTCAACACATATCAAGAACAGATGCAACCACAATATAGACGATTTTATGAGATTGTGAGAGGAGAATGCCTTCAAAAACCACATTTTGATCTTGATATCTCTCTTGAACAAAATGAAAAGGGTGAGATTATAAATGATATTGATTCCGATGCTCTAGTGTCTGATTTAATTGATTGTGCGTATAAATTGCTATACCCTTATAATATAGTTCTCTCACTTGAGAAAGATATTCTTGTTTACACTAGTCATGGAATAGGAAAAAATGGATCATATAAAAAGAGTTATCATATTATTATTAATAATTATTGCCATAATAATAATGTTGAAGCTAAAGGATTTTATAATGAGGTGATGAAGAAATTAAAAGTTCTTCATCCTAATATTCCAGATGGATGGATTGATCCTATGGTATACTCTACTACACAAAATTTCAGAATACTTGGTAGTAGTAAATTAGATGCTAATAGACCTAAAATATTCTCCTCGTCTTGGAATTTCAGAGGAGAAGATGTTACATTTATACCATCTGAGGTTGCAACTAGTGATACTCATAAAAATTTATTAGAATTGAGTGATTCATTGATCAGTCATTGTTCTGATTGTCGTCTTTTACCCAATTTTGGACCGAAAATTGATCCAAATTCTATGTTCGCTTCTGGTAAAAGATATGATGATATTCCAAGTGCTATTGCACAAGCAGCATTAGCATTATTAGCAAATATGATTGGTATTGATGTTAAAAGTCATAAATTTCCATTTGAATTCAATGAAATTACAGGATTGATTGTTACACTTAAAAGATTGATGCCAACTTTTTGTAGTATGTGTGATAAAACACATGAGGCTGAACATCCATATTTATTAGTTTACCCCAATAAGAAAGTTTATTACTATTGTAGACGTTCTAAAGATAAAAGAATAATGGTAGGTATGTTGAAAGATACATGGCAAACAGGAAAGAATGGTGAGAAATCTCTTAAAATGTTAGAAGACGAGAATTTGGTTATCCCTCATCACAATGACAAATTCCATGATTCAATTATGGCTTCTTATTTAGAATCTGAATTGAATAGAGATTCTAATATAAATACAGAACTTGATTTTAAACAACAGCCAAACTTTAAACAAGAGACAGATTTTCAAGATACAACTATTAATAAATATCAACCTTTCGCACCTGAAAGGAAATTTTTACAACAACCATTGGTCATACCTAATCATGAAACATTAGAAGAATTACAACAGATTTCACCTACTAATATATTACAATACCCTTTATTAACACAGGAACAAAAATTACATGAGAAAACATCATATTCTATTATATCCTCTTCACTTATAAATTCTCCTTATCCTTCACCTACATTATCTTCGCCTATATTACCGTCTCTTACATTATCTTCGCCTATATTACCGTCTCCTACATTATCTTCACCTATATTACCGTCTCCTACATTACCTTCTCCTACATTACCTTCTCATACATTACCTTCTCATACATTACCTTCTCATACATTATCTTCACCTACATTACCTTCTCATACATTACCTTCTCATACATCAAATCAAGTAATGTTATATCAACCAGAGGCAGAAAAAATATCATTATATACAACAATTCCTAAATCTAATTATATTCCCCAAGTATCTATTAAAAAACAACAAGTGATCGTAGATGATGTCAAAGATAATACTAATACTCCTCTTACCAATTCACCTTTTAATATTTTAACTAGAATAAATACATCATGTATATCTTCTCCCCATAAACTTAAATACAGTAATAAAATAAAAATTACGAAAGAGCAAGAGGAACTGTATTCTAAACAAATTATTGAGCAGGCTATGAAAGAGTCTTGGTAAAGATTCTATTTTATATTATTTAATATAAAAATAAGTTCATATTTTTAAATATGAAAATTGATACTATCAATTTTAATATTTAAAAATTAATAGATATCAAAAAGAGATAAAATAGATTGATATGAATATATCTTCGTCATTAATATGTGTTATCTCAATATCGGCATTTGTCGGTAGTTTATTAGGCACAACTATAACATTGATATTATTACTAAGTTTGTTATTTGTGATGTTTAAAGACAATTTAGGTTTCCTAGGAGATAAGTTGGGTTCAGATAGAGAAACAAATAAAACATCATACATATTTGGAAATTTCGATTATAAAACAATAGTTGGTGGAGTGTTATCGTATTTTACATTGAGGGGTCCCATCAAAATAAGTTCAGACGATTCATTAAAACTGATATCAAAACAAAATAAATCCATTGCTAACCATATATCATCTAGTATAAAACATAAACAAACTGAAATGATTAATACACATGTTCCTTATTTAACTCAAAATAATCCTCAAATATATAATAAATTCCCCTCTATTCGAAATAATCCACAAATATATAATAATCAATTCTCCCCTATTCAAAATAATCCTCAAATCTATAATAATCAATTCCCCCCTATTCAAAATAACCCTCAAATATATAATAATCAATTATCTCCTATTCAAAATAACCCTCAAATATATAATAATCAATTCACCCCTATTCAAAATAGTTATACGTATCTTCTATATAAATCAACGATAATTATTACACCAGATTCTGAATCGAAGATCGGTGATCTTCGCCACGAAGATTCTGAATCGAAGATCGGTGATCTTCGCCACGAAGATTCTGGATCATCTTAATCTTTATCGTATTTTAGTAGACTTTATCAAATAATATATTTGATAAAATTTAGACACTATATCAAAATTATTTGATAAAATTTAGACACTATATCAAAATTATTTGATAAAATTTCAAGCTATGTTATTATATATAATAGCAGTTACATCAAAATATATAGGAAATCCACCCCACCACCATTGGATCTCTCTTTCAGTTTTAAATGCAAATTCAACTGCTGTTTTTTGTGTCTCTGCCAAATTCTTTAAATATTGATTATCTGTCAAAAAACTTTTATATATAGGATCATAAAATTGACGGAATGATTTTGTTAACTCCTCTTTGCCATAATTTCTTTTAGAGAGAGTATCATTATCATTATAAAGTGTAGCAACATATATACCTATAACATATAACATATTTAATTGTTGATATAAATCAAACATTAGTGATGCAGTTTCTACTTGATGTTTATAACGATCAATCAAATTAAGATCCATTAAATTTCTAATAGGTAATCCATGTATAGTAGTAATATTAAGATTTATTGAGTATAGTTTATTTAACAACTCTTCAATTAATTCATTATCATCTTCTTTAGCATCCAAATAATTGAAAGCTTTTATCACTTCATCTGATTCACTTTGTCTTCCTTGATAATTTAATCGTGGAATAAGATCATACAATTCAGTTGTTGTATTAGCACCAATAAAATCTGTCATACCTAAAGTTGTAAGAATTCCATTATTATTAGTATAACATATATCGGTACCAGAGCATCCTAAAATACGTTTATCTGATGGACGTTCCGAAAAGATAATATCACTAATCTCGGTTGGATACTGTTCTCTAATATACGATGTTAAATCAAAGAAACTCCTAGATTTAGTCTCCTCGTTCATTGGCAAGTAGTAATAACTTTTGGATTGATTCTGTACAACATAAACAGCAGATTCTAAAGTAAAAAATCTTAGAATTTTTACAGCACCATCAAAACAATCATTATTTTTTGAATCAAGCATAGTTCTCATAGACATAAGAAGTAGTTTATAAGCATCCGCCATTGGAAATCCAGTATTTGGAAATATTCCATAAGCCATGAAATCCCACGATCCGTAATGTTCACCATCTACTTCAATATGAGCAAATCCTGGATCAATGAATGTGGGTATCATATTTGTCTTAATATATTCAATACCGCCAGATTCAGTAGGATAAGGAACATACAAATAATTACCTTCTGGTAGATTATTAAATGTTCTCAAAAGTAAATTTTGATCATGTAAATCATAATGAGTGAATTTTAGTTCATCATATGCTACTGCTAAAGCATATAATGCTTGTATATATTGATTTAAAAATTCAGGGAATGTACAAGTTTCAACAAATTTTTTCATTTCTATAGCAGGAGTGATGTTTTCATAAAATATGTATTGAACATTTTTTATCTCATTATTACACCATGCAACTACATTTTTTGTATCTGAATCAATCATTGGGGGTGAACAACTTACACCACCATAAGTGTACATAAAATTAGGTACAATCGAACGAAGTTTATTTGTATGTAATCCTATGAATAGTTCTCTACTTAAATCAGCAGGAGGCCTAGGAGCTTTGATAATAAAAATATCATTAGGGTCTTTTAAATCCCCAGTCATTGCATATCCTTCTACTGAATCAGCTCCTATTTGATTAAGAGAAGATATCCAGTATCTAACTCTTTCATTTGCAGCTAAAGTACCACTTCTTTGTTGTTGAAGATGAACAATAGAGTTACTTAAGCACATCATACTTTTCATCAATAAAGGATCATAAAAATTATTAGTTAATTGAAATTTTAATTCATCAGCTTTCAAGTTAGGTAATTGATCTCTCATATTTCTTAATTGAGATACTGGGCATTTATTTGCACTATTGTCGATATAATCTCTAATACGTTTATTCATTGCTGCTTTATTTTCAGCAATTTCTCTTTGAGCTTCTGTATTATCTAGTATTTGTTTTTTTAGATTTGTATTTTCATCAATATATTTAGTTGTGATTAAACCAGGAGGTAAAGCACCTTTATGAAGATAGCCTGGTAAAGATCTAGCTGTAGATACCACCTTTCTTCTCCTTCTTCTTCCAAAATTATTTGAAAGTTGATTATCAACATCGTATGCTACTCTGGAAGAGGCTGGAACTGACATTATTTAATATATGAAAAAATCTATGTTAATAAAATAAGGCTGGAAAAATAAATCCCTTTTATTATTAATTGAATTTAAAATCCTTTAATACAAAATTGAGTCTAAGATTATCTAAAATATTTAAAGTTAAGTTTTTTAATTTATATTAAACGATTTTATAACTTACGTACTATCAGATTTTTATAAATTACACTAATATATTTGTAATTAACAAATTTTAATTAATAAATTATGATTACTGATATTATCTATTTCATATTGTGGGTTTTTATCTCATCAGGATGTGTGATAGGAGGCATCAATTTAATAAAATATACCCAAACAATGTATAATTCACAAAGACCTGATAGGTTTTTAGTTACGGACGAATCTCTGTCTCCTCTAGAATCAAGAAGAGTGGATAATTTAAAGAAGAAGGATACACCTGAACTTCCCGAAATGATGGCAAATATTGGTGGAATATTTATGAATATGTTATCTCAATACTCTTCTGGATCATTTGTAACTACTACTACTTCATCTAATGATACTATTTTATCTAATGATACTACTTTATCCAATGATACTACTTTATCTAATGATACTACTTCATCTAATGATACTACTACTTCATCTACTTCATCTAATGCTACTTCATCTAATGCTACTTCATCTAATGCTACTTCATCTACTTCATCTAATGCTACTTCATCTAATGATACTACTTTTTCTTCGCCTTCAACTACCACTCCTTTTTCACCTTCAACTTCTTCTTCAACTACCACTTCTTCACCTTCAACTACAACGTCTTCAACTACAACTTCTTCTTTATCTTCAACTACCACTTCTTCTTTACCTTCAAGAGGAAAAAGTGCATTGCAAAATCTGAGAAATAGAAAAAAGAAAGTATCAAAAACTATTAATGCCTCTACCTTATCTTCACCGCCTTCACCTTCACCGCCTTCCCCCTTATCATTTAATACAAATGCTCAAAATGTTCAATCCCAATTGGGTCAGGGACGATCTCAGGCAAATGTTAATGAAATGGCAAATGGGTTTAGAAATTTTCTAGTAAATAGTGGTTACGGTGATCAGTTTTTACCTATGTTTGATGCATTTACTCCTGTTCTAAATAATATGACTACTGCTCATGCTAATGGATCACAACAAAGTGTAAGACTTGAAGCAGTTGTTGGAACAGAAAACGAAGAAGGAGATTATACAGAAGATAGGGTAGCATTTACTACAACTGCTGCTGATAATAATGAAACAGTTACTGATTTAGAAATAACTGGAGTCATTTCTAAAGATAATGATAAAGAGTCAAAAGAGGAAAAAAGAGAGGAAACTAAACCAGATCCCCTTAAATTACTATTTCAATCCACACTAGGTAACAATTTCGATGGTGTAATGGACGAAGAGAGAGAAATTAAGGAAGAAGAAGTAAAAACTTTGGAAACCGAGGAGATAAATCATGATGAAATCTTGGATTCTTTAGCAATAAAAGAGGGTGAGATTATAGAAGAGTATGTCGAAAAAATGGATTAGATATACTGTTTTAAATGTAAATACTGATAGTAAAGATACATTATGTAACATTATGTTACATTTTTTTATTAACTACATATATTGATTTCAATATATGATATATTTCACCTAGTAAAAATAACTGTTATAAGATCTCTAATCGTTAAATACTATTTACTTTTCTCTTTATCCACATCGGTAGTATAAAACTTTATAAGTTCTGTTGCCTTTGGATCTGTTTTAACCAGATACTCCAGAATTTTAGAATGTAATATTGGATATGTTTTAAGTGAACCAAAAATACCTTCAATATGAATGTAACAGGGTATGCCTATATTTTTATTCTTCGCTAAATATAAACATGATATAATAAAGTTATTTAATTCACTAATTGAAAAGAATAAAGCTTTTATCTGTATACTGTTAAATGATTCAAGATGTAAAATTAATAAAATAACAATACTTGATATGTGGAATTCATTATTTTCAAATATAGATTTTCTAGATAGTACTAAAGTGAAAGAAGTTAAGGAAGAAGAAGAGAAGGAGGAAGAAAATACGAATAAGGAAGAAAAAAAGAAAAAGAATACACAAAAGAAGACGGTAAAAGAGGGACTTAAAAATTCACGTCAAAATAATAAAGCGTTGTTTACAATATGGGATATATGTAGGTGTTTTCTATTTAATATTACTGGGGAGAATCATAATTCTTCAGATTCTTTTTTAGATTCTTTGTTAAATTTAAAAAAATATTTTACAGGTTATGATCCAAGAATACTTATGAATGCTGTATCAACTAATCTTTACTTATTAGAGAAGTCTTTACAAGATAATCAATTGGATATTTGTATGGAATTGAATTCTCTATTAAGAGAAAAATTAGATGGCAACAATGTTCATGATTATATATTTTCACCATTAGAATTAAATTCAAAAGCGTATTTTCGTTTAGTTTCTCTCTCCGATATTAAAATTCTTAAGTTTTTGCAAAAATTGGAATACCCTGTGTGTGGTTCAGAGGAACCAATTCTAAATCCATTAACTGTATATGCTTTATATACTAATAATAAACCTATATCATGTTTATATTTAGCGAAGAATAAAAATAGAGGCATACCCTGTTATATTCATATTGAAGGTATTTTTGGTTCACTTAAAACATATCCAATATTACATTCTAAAATTCTGGAGTATCTGGTTAAAACAGATCCA
>SDBT01013354.1_pt1 | contig 13167 bp, 11 predicted proteins | sample 2277101 | NCBI WGS metagenome assembly SDBT01 (sample SAMN10404973, study PRJNA504765) | marine sediment metagenome | isolation source: marine sediment core GS10_PC15, 103 cmbsf | place: Arctic Ocean: Southern Knipovich Ridge | collected 2010 | reverse complement strand
TTTAATTCGAGCAGGAGCCCGCCGTCAACAAGATGGCCGAACTCTTCAAGGTCCAGACCATAGTCAATTACGTCTCCGGGAAGATCGGTTAACCACCAAATCCCGGTATCTGACCGCTCCGTCAGAAACTGAGAATTGGATCTTGCGATGCGTTGGATTTGGATTGACCGGTTTGTGGAATTCGTTCCGGGCCTGAAGGCGACCGCTATCAAGAACGTCTCCCTGGCCGAGGAACACGTTCACGACCACTGGGAGGCATTTCCGATCCACCCCGCCTCGCTGATGATTGAGGGGATGGCGCAGACGGCGGGGATCCTCGTGGGACAGGCGCGCGACTTCAAGGAAAAGGTCATTCTCGCCAAGATTCTAAAGGCCGAGTTCGACGATATCGTTGTCCCAGGAGACCAGGTCACCTTCCAGACCGAGATCGAGACCATCACGCAGGAGGCGGCCTCCACGAAGGGGGTGGTGCTCAAAAACGGTCAACCCATCGGGTCAATCGACTTGCTGTTCTCTCATATCGATCAGAATCTCGCGGGGGCGAAGTTCCCTGAGGAGAATTTCGTCTTCACGGGCCACTTCGAGCGACTGATCGCACCACTGCTTGAGGGGAAGGATGTCTAAGCGCGTCGCCATAACCGGTCTGGGCGTCGTGACGCCTACCGGGATCGGTATAGAGACGTTCTGGGAAGCGCTGCTGAGCGGCGAAAAAGCTATCGGCACGATCGGCGGGTTCGACGCGGGGGCGTTCCCATGTCGGATCGCCGGTGAGTTGGACGGGTTCTCCGCCCGCAAGTTCGTCCCGAAGGACTACCGCAAAGCGGTCAAGGTAATGGCACGCGATACTGAGATCGCGGTCGCCGCCGCGGATCTCGCCTTCCGCGATTCCGGGATCATCACGCGCGGGATCGACAGCGAAAACACCAACATCGATCCCAAGCGGCTCGGATGCAACATAGGGGCTGGGCTGATCTGCACCGATCTCGACGAGTTGGGCGCAGCCGTCAACACCGCCGTCGTCGACGGTAAGTTCGACATCGGCGAATGGGGCAGAACCGGGATCAACAACCTCACCCCGCTGTGGCTGCTGAAATACCTACCCAACATGCTCTCCTGTCACGTCACCATCATCCACGACGCCGAAGGTCCATCAAATACGATTACGTGTGGAGATGCCTCCGGGCACCTGGCGATCGGAGAGGCGTCTGGATTGATCAAGCGCGGACGAGCAGACGCCGCCGTCGCAGGAGGGGCTGAAAGCAAGCTAAACCCGATGGGCCTGTTGCGGCAGAGCCTCCTTAAGCGCCTCTGCGTCTCGCGCAACGATACACCTTCCGAGGCGCTTCGCCCCTTCGATACCGATCACGACGGGACGGTTATAGGCGAAGGAGGGGGGTTGGTGATACTCGAAGACCTCCAGCGTGCTACCGACCGCGGGGCAAAGATCTACGCCGAGGTCGCAGGGTTCGCCGCTGCATGCGATCCGGAGGGGATGGACGTGACGGTTCCCACGGTGGGTTCTCTGGAGCTTTCCGCTCAACGAGCTATCCAAAGCGCCGGAATATCTCCGCAGCAGATTGACCTGATCATCGCTCACGGAACGGGAGTCCCGGGCGAGGACCGTTGCGAATGCGACGCCTGGGCCGAAGCGATGGGGGATTGCCTCTCCCAGGCGGAGGCTGTGGCGATTACCGGAGGCATCGGATCGCTCTTCGCCGGGGCCGGAGGAGTCGAACTGGCCGCCGCAGCGATGGCGGTGCATACTCAAACCGTCCCGGCGAGTGTCAACTTCTCGGTATGTGACGAGAGGTGCGGGATGCGGTTTTCAGATAAGGCTCACCAAAGGGACATTGAGTATGCGATCAGTGGGGCTTTTGCGATTGGGGGGCAAAGCGCAGCGGTGGTCTTGAAGCGATACGAACCATGAGCGACAGACGAGTTGTCATTACGGGAATGGGCACGGTGAATCCGCTCGCCCACAACGTCCCCGATACGTGGGACGCGATCCTCTCCTGCAAGAGCGGGGTTGGTCCCATCAAGGTGTTCGATGCCGGGACGTTTCCGACCACGTTCGCCGCTCAGGTCAAAGACTTTGATCTGTCCTCGCAGATTTCCGACGCGGAGGTTCACCGGGACTCCGGGCGGCATTGCCGTTTCGCGCTGGGAGCGGCCGCACAGGCGTGGAAGCAGTCCGGACTCGACGCCTGCGAGACCCTGGACAGGACCCGCGTGGGAATCTATCTGGGCAGCGGGGAGGGGTCCCTGGACTTCGACAACTTCACGTCGCTGATGGTGGACGCGTGGGGCGCCGGGCGGGTCGATACATCCCGCTGGGCGCAGCTCGCCTTCCAGCGCATGCAACTTGGGCGGGAGATGCGGCAGGAATCCAACATGGTTCTGGCGCATCTCGCGAAGCTCTTTGGAGTTCGCGGGCCTGCGTTCAACGTCCTGACCGCCTGCGCTGCGAGCACCCAGGCCCTCGGTGAGGCCGTAGAGCAGATCCGCCAGGGCGACGTCGACGTGATCATCTCCGGGGGCGCGCACAGTATGATCCATCCGTATGGGGTGACCGGGTTCAATCGCTTGACGGCGCTTTCGACGCGCAACGACGAGATTACCGCCGCCTCCCGCCCGTTCGATTTGACGCGCGACGGGTTCGTCCTGGGGGAGGGGGCGAGCATACTTATACTCGAAGACTACGAATCCGCTGCCAACCGCTGCGCAAAGATGCTTTGCGAAATCGTCGGGTACGGTGCGAGCGCGGATGCCTTCCGCATCACCGATCAGGACCCGGAAGGCGACGGGGCCGCGACGGCGATGCGCTCCGCACTCACCGACGCCTCCCTGGATCCCCAGGACATCGACTACATCTCCGCCCACGGGACCGCGACGAAGCAGAACGACCAGGTGGAGACCAAGGCGATAAAAGCCGTCTTCGGGGATTACGCCCCAAAGGTCCCCATCTCGTCGATGAAGAGCATGATCGGGCACCTGATCGCGGCGGCGGGGGCCACGGAGCTTATCACGTGCGTGTTGGCGATTCGTGACCAGGTGCTTCCACCTACCATTAACTACAGCGTGAAAGATCCCGACTGCGATCTCGATTACGTCCCGAACAAACCGCGGAAAGCGAAGGTCGAGACCGTGATGTCGAACAGCTTCGGGTTCGGTGGACAGAACAACACGCTGATAATTAAAAAGATTTAATGTCGAACGTCTAATGACTATTGAAGGACCGCTCGTGCTACATAGCACGGGTAGGCATTAGCCACCTGCCTGCCGGCAGGGCCGTTCGTCATTCTCTGCGCGACTTGATGGGATACGATGAGCTTCCCGATCTCTATCGCAGTCCTTGCATTATGGGAATGGATCGCCTCGAACTGGGCCGCGCTCGCCATCGCCGCCACGCTCGTCTCGCTGCTCGTCTTCCTGATGCTCCTGCTCGGTAAGTACGTCCGCATCTGCCTGAATATCTTCATCGACACGCATCCGTCGGTCTTGATGGGCCCGATTGATTTTCAGCGGCTCGATGGGGAGGTGGTGCGGTTTCGCAGCTTCGACGGGACATCCCTGCGCGGAATGACCCTGAGAACCCCAAACCGCAGGGCGTACAAGGGAACGATCATCTTCTGCCACGAATTCGCCTCGGACATGTACTCCTGCGCCCGCTACGTCCGCCCGCTTATCGAGGCTGGCTTCGACGTGTTCACCTTCGACTTTCGCGGGCACGGAGAAAGCTCCTGCCCAGGGCGGTACCGTCCCTTGCAATGGGCTTCCGATAAGGAACTGGAGGACGTCCTCGGTGCTTGCGCGCAGGTCGAATCCGTTCTCGCCTCCGAGGGTAAGCCCACCGACATCGGAATCTTCGGGATCTCCCGCGGGGCGGGGGCCTCCCTACTCGCGGGGTCCAGCGATACCAACATAAAGGCGATCATCTGCGACGGTGCGTTCAGCACCGAGACCACGCTGATGAGCCTGATGAAAAAATGGGCGCATATCTTTGCCCGCGTCAAGCTCGTCTATGAGTCTCATCCGGATGCGTTCTGGGGGATGCTGGTCTGGTTGCTCATACGCTTCGCACAACCCAAGCTCGGGTGCCGCTTCCTCTCGGTCGCCAAGGCCCTCAGGGAGATGCAGCCGCGCCCCATCCTGTTCATTCACGGCCAGAAGGACTCCTATATCTGGGAAGATCAAACGAGGCTCCTCTACGCCCAGGCGCCCTCTCCGAAGTACCTCTGGATCGTGGAAGGTGCAAAGCACAACCAATCGGTTATCGTCGCGCCGCGGCAGTACGCGGGACGCACCGTCGCCTTCTTCCGCCGCCACCTAGCCGGGGACCAAGTCGACGAAATCGAGATCACCTCACCCGCAGAGACGGAAGTAGCATAGGCGAAAAACGAGAAACACTCTGCGAAGTGCAGCTTCCGCTCGTTACTTCTTCTTCACGTTGATATGAAACTCATGTTTCATGATCGTCACCCCCTGAGAGAGAAACTTCACTTCGTATTCCCCCGCTCCGCCTCCTGATTCTGCAAGCTGTCTGGGCGAAAATTCCAGTGATCGCTCTGGCTTGGAAATGTCCCAGATGAACTTTCGCTCGGTAAGGATCTGCTCGGTGTCCTCGCGGGCGATGGCAACTTTAAAGGGGTTTCGATTCGCAACCGCCGGAAGACGCACGACGACGAACATCTTCTCATCAGCCGCGGCGAACGAGTCGCTGAACTTCCAATGCCCATCCTTGAGCCCGCTCGCCGTCCGCAAGTCGCGGGCAGGTTTCACCTTGATCTGCTTCTTCACGACGGCGAAGAGTTCGATGAGCTCGTCGACCACTTTCTCTGCGGCGCGGTCCAAAAGTGCGATCGCCATTTCTCCGGAGGGATAACCGTAACTGTGAACCGTTGCGGCCACGGGCCAAGCCGTAGCGATCAGCGTTTGACCGTCACTAACGCGCACCAACCGCGCCCGGACCGCTACCGTCGCTTCATTGCGAATCTCGTACGCGTAATCAGCCCAATCGTAATACCAGCCTCTGCTGTGATAATAATCGTAAAGCCCGGAGTGCCCGTAACGGTAATAGTAAGGGTATCCGTGGTACGCGGGGTAATACACTCCGTAACTGGCACTGTGGAAGGCATCCACTGATCCGATAATGACTACCTGGGCCTCGCTTCGCGTTCTCAGATCGCGGAGCAGTTCTGCGATAAGTGCGGAACCTTGGGGGTCTGAGAAAGGGTAGTCCGACGGCACCGGTAAGTCCGCCGGGTAGATTACCTTGTAGGTGCCGTTGGCCTTTAAGGCCTCGAACAGTTTGTCTGTGAAGATCTGCCCGGCTCGATAATCCGGCGCCTGCGAGTAGAAGGGAACGACAGTAAGAATGTTGAGTTCGGGGGTGTAGAAGTCCGGGTACTGAAGGACCCACATCTCCCTGGTGCACCCGCTCGTGGTCAGGGCGAGCAAGAGCAATGGGAACAAGAACTTCGTATGCGGCCTTTCGTCCTTCATGGTTGCGCCCTTAGGTTTACTCATCATGCGTCCATATTTCAATTCTAGTCTCTGCGGAAAATCTTGCTTTACCTCCGTGAGAACTGTTTTACTGGCGGGCGAATTGGCGACGAACGTATAATGGGTGTCATCAGCCTTTGAAGCGATTCCGAAATGATTATCCCCATTAAAACCGACTATCGAATGACCCGCACTCCGTGGGTGAACTACATTCTGCTCGCGACCAACGTTATCGTCTACTTCCTTGGACTCAACGCCGCCAGCGAATTGGGCTTCAGGAAAGTCTACGAGTACGTCCTTCATCCGGATAATCCGCAGTTGGGGCAGTTCTTCACTTCGATGTTTTTGCATGGTGGGTTCTGGCACTTGGGGGGGAACATGCTTTTTCTGTGGGTGTTCGGGAACGCGATCAACGATCGCTTCGGGCACGCCGGGTACCTCGCATTCTACCTCGCCGGAGGCATCCTCGCAGGGGTCGGTTACCTTGTGCTTCGGGGGTCCGCACCCGTCCTGGGGGCCTCAGGCGCCATCGCCGCCGTCACGGGCGCCTACATGGTCCTGCTGCCCCGCTCACGCGTGACCGTCCTGGCGCTGCTTATCTTCGTACTGATGCCGTTCGAGATTTCGAGCTTGTACTTCCTGATGTTCCAGCTCGTCTGGAATCTCGTGATGACGATGGGCGGGGTCGCCGGTGATTTCGCAGCCACGGGTGGCGTGGCGTACGCGGCACATTCCAGCGGGTACGTCTTCGGGATCGGACTATCGCTCGGTCTGCTCGCGTTGCGCCTGCTCCCCCGCGACGCCTTCGACTTGCTGAATCTCATCCGCACTCGGGGCCGCCGCGCCCGCTATCAACGAATGGTCGGTCGCGGGTACGACCCCTTCAGTCGCATCGGGTCCAAGGTCCGCAATGGGTCCACGAAATGGGTCGATACCCGCACCATCGAACAATCCACACCGGACAGCCCCGCGGGGAGAGAGTTCCAACTCCGCCGCGAGATCTCGGAATCGCTCACCCGCCATGACTTACCAGCGGCGGCGAGCAAATATCTCGAACTCGTCCAGGTCGCCGACGATCCGGTCCTCTCGCAACCTCAGCAACTGGACATTGCGAATCACCTGATGGGGTCCGAGCAGCATGCCGCAGCCGCCGACGCATACGAGCGCATCCTCAAACGCTACGCAAACTACGAATACATCGCGGATATCCACCTGATGCTCGGATTGCTTTATGGCCGATATCTACATCAGTACGATCGTGCCGAGAAGGCCCTCCAGCTGGCAATCGATTCGTTGAAGGATCCGCAAAAGCTGGAGATGGCCCGCAACGATCTAAACGCCGTGCGCGAGCGACGCAAGCGGCGTTAGGGACGCCAGAGGCGAGAATCGCCTCGTATGACAGGGAAGTCGAGATGTTTGGTATTCCGAGTCCACCTCAACCGCTCCTGGGCGATCTCCCATCACTGATCCTCACCGCTGTCTGTGTGGTCCTCGGTGTCCTGATCCTCCTGTGGGGGCGAGTCGTCGGACGCGGGCTGCTTTGTGCTGCGGGCATATTCGGCGGACTGGTGATCGCAGGTCCCGCCGCGGCGCGACTGGGCGTCAACGCACTGATGGTCCGCATCGTCGCGGGGTTCCTGGTGGGATTACTGGCGCTGGTCTCCGCCAGAGCGATATGGGCGCTGCTCACCGGGGCCTCGTTCGGTCTGATCGCCCAGGGGATCGTGCTTTTTCGCATCCTGGGAGGTATTCCCGCGGATCAGCGACCCGTGTTCGAATCCGCAGACGCCACCTTCAACGGATGGGCGCTGGGTCTCGGTCAATTCACCCTTAGCTCCCTCGCAGCTCTCTGGAGCTACGATTCGACGCTCGTACTGGCGACGATTGTTCCAGCCGTTGCAGCACCGTTCGCGCTTGCTCTGCTGCGAGACCGTATCGCGCGGATTTTCGTGACATCGCTGCTTGGTGCTGCGGGGGTGGTGTTCGCCCCGCTCGTCGCCCTCTCTCAGCGCCGTCCCTCGTTGTGGGAAGCGCTCTGGACGCATTGGTACGTCCCGGTAGGGATAGCGGTCCTGCTTATGGCGGTGGGGCTCGTATGTCAATTCCGCGGGGCGATCAGGGCGGATCGGCACCAGGACGATCAGGAAACCGACGAGGACGACGAAGCCCAGGAAAAAAGCACCAGGAAGACAGAAAAGAAACGATAGGATCGGGGACACCCTAGCAATAGGCGGTCCCGCAGGAGAATAATCACGCAAGCACAACGGGTTTCATCTGCTGCGACCCAGCGCGGCGGCGATCTGGTGGAAAAAATCGCATCCTTCGAGATGCCTTCGCAGGTAGACTACATCAACAGCATCTCGACCATGAACCTCGCCCTCGCGATAGTCCTGTTCGCCTGCGGGTTGGTCTACCTTCTCAACGGCTGGAAGGTCTTCAAGATACTCGTGGTCGTCAACGCCGCGCTACTGGGGGGGTTCCTGGGGGATCGGTTCGGGGCGATGCTCGCCACCGGGAATACACCGACGTTCACAGCAATCGCCGGGGCGCTCCTTCTCGCCGTCCTATCCTGGCCGCTCATGAAATTCGCTGTCTCCCTGATGGGCGGACTGGCGGGTAGTTTCTTGGGTTATTCCCTGTGGAACTGCGTCGCCGTCGGAACCGGCCAAGGCCCCCCCGCCGAACACGCCTGGGCCGGGGCGCTGATCGGACTGATCACGCTGGGACTGCTCGCATTCCTGATCTTCAAACTGGTGGTGATGATCTTCACCTCCCTTCAGGGGTCACTGATGACGGTCTCGGGACTGCTCGCACTGCTGATGCTCTCCGATTCGCTACGGACCAAACTGCAATCCAACCTCTCTACCAACACGCATCTGCTGGTCCTGGCGATCGGAGTCCCCGCCATTATCGGTTTCGCATTTCAGTACGCGGCGATGTACAAGAAGGCGAAGAAGAAGAGGAAAGCCTCTGAGGGAGACTCCTGAGAGTCGATCTGGTGGTATGTAGCAGCCTCGCCGCTCACCTTCGGCCGCTTCCACCGGGAGAACACTTCTGACGCCCGCCTCACGGGGAACGAAGCCCAACCATTATTGCAGATCGCTCAGAAGGCCTCGTCCTGCTCGGGCCTTGAATCCAGGAGGTCCTTTTCAACGGCCGCCGGAGCGGTATAATCAGCGGGGAACTTTGCTTTGAGGAGCTATCAAGAGCATGCCAAGTGCATGGAGGCCCAACTCACCCCGCTGGTGCATCGCGAAACCGTTTGACGACACCGACCAACTTGCCCAAAAACTGGGCACGGCCCCGCTGATCGTCCAAATGCTCGCCAACCGCGGGATCACAGACCTTGAAGGGGCACGCAGCTTTCTGAACCCGAAGCTCTCCGATCTGCACGATCCCGCGGAATTGCCCGGTGCTCGGGAGGCGGGGCAGCGCATCGCCCGCGCCGTCGCCGATAAGGAGCGAATCGTAATCTACGGTGATTACGACGTGGACGGGATCACCGCCGTCGCCATCCTGCACGCGTGTCTGCGATTGGTTGACGCGAATGTGGGCTTCTACGTTCCGCATCGCCTTGAGGAAGGCTACGGCGTGAACCGCGACGCCGTGAGAAAGCTCCTCGACGAGGGGACACAACTTCTGATCACGGTGGACTGCGGGATCTCAGCGGTGGGCCCGCTGACCGAGGCGATGGGGCGGGGGATGGACGTGATTATCACCGACCATCACTCCCCACCCGCACCCGAGGCGCGTCCCGATGCCACTGCGATCGTGCATCCGCAGATTGGCGATTATCCGAACCCCTACCTCTCCGGGGCGGGAGTGGCGTTCAAGGTTGCCTGGGAAACCGCGAGGAACATCTGCGGAACCGAGCGCGTGGACGCCCCAATGCGCGATTTCCTGCTGGACGCGACGTCCCTTGCAGCCCTCGGTACGGTCGCCGACGTGGTGCCCCTCACCGGTGAGAATCGCGCGCTGGTTACTTACGGGCTGCGAGGCCTACCCGCAACGAAGCATCCCGGTCTGCGGGCGCTGCTGGAATCGGCGCGCCTGGCGGATGAGAAGCTCGACGCCTATCACGTCGGGTTCGTCCTGGCTCCGCGGATCAACGCATGCGGGAGGATGGGGCACGCGAGGTTAGCCGTGGAACTGCTGACCGACGCACCACCCGAGCGATGCAAGAAAATCGCGGAGTATCTGGGAACCCAGAACAACAAGCGCAGACAGATCGAGCGCGCGATCACACAGGAAGCCATCGAAATGGTCACATCGCGGGGACTGGACTCTCCCGAGAATCGCGCCATCGTCCTCTGGTCGGAGAAATGGCATGGAGGGGTGATCGGGATCGTGGCGTCGCGGTTGGTGAGGCGGTTCGGGCGCCCGGCGATCATGGTGGCGATCAACGGTGAGGGTGGCGGGCAGGGGTCCGGAAGGAGCATTGAGGGTTTTCACATGCGCGACGCCTTGGCGGAGTGTTCCGAGCACCTGCTCAACTTTGGCGGGCATGCGATGGCGGGGGGGTTGCGCGTGGAATCCGCAAAGCTTCCCGCCTTCGCCGCGGCCTTCGCCCACCACGCAGAGCAGTGCATAACCGAGGAGCAGTTGAGTCCCACACTGCGCATCGACGCCGAGACCACACTGGGTGCGCTTAATTTCAAGGTCGCCGAGCATATCGGGCGGTTGCAGCCGTTCGGGGAAGGCAACCCGCGTCCGCTTATTGTGGTTCGCGGGTGTGAGGTGCTCACCCCCCCCAAGCGCATGGGACGCAACGGGGCGACCGTGGGAATGATGCTCTCTCAGGGAGGTGCGCGCATGCGTGCGGTCGGGTTCGGTATGGGCGATCTGGCGGACCAGATGATCGGGATAAACACCATAGACGTCGCCGCCGAACCGGTGCTCAATACGTTCAACGGAAGGACGACGGTTGAGTTGAAGCTCACCGATGTGAAGTGGGAGTAACACGAATGACACCAATTACAGCGAATTACACCAATTCTTTTTTATTCTCATAAGAATTCGCGCAATTCGCTTCCCTTCGTGTAATTCGTGCCTGCCTGCCGGTAGGCAGGTTCCACTCAGGCTCAAGCGATGAGGATGCAATACAGCGCGAGGCGGAAGGGACACGCTCCACCACAGAGCCTATCAGAACTCCGGTTTGCCCGTGCTGCGGAAGTTTTCCATGGCGCGGAGCGATTCGCCGGCGTATCGCCTCGCCCCCGCAGGATCGCCGCGCCTCTTGCTCATCGAGATTACGATGTACTTCTGATGTTCGTAGAGCAGGTAGAACAGCCGCCTCACCGCAGCATCGCCTGCGTGCGTCTCGATCCGCTTACCGTAGCCTTCCCAGAATGCCTCCCGCGTCACACCGCAATACTCGGCGATGGCGAGGTCCCACTCGATATCGCCCCAGCAGGCGCGGTCGAAGTCGAGCACGCCGGTGACCGACCCCTCGTCGGTGACCAGAAGGTTGGTGACCCAAAGATCACCGTGCAGCAATCGCGATTGGTCGCAGTGATCGAAAACGTCCAGGTGCTCCTCCAGCAATGACATCGCGAGGTGCGCGGTCTCGGTATCGTAGATTCCGCAGGCGACGATATCGTCCAGCTCCTTGCGGTACATCACCGCGAACGCTTCGCACCAGGTCCCCCGCGGTTCCATGCACTCATGCTCACCGAGATACCCGAAGCGCCGCTGGGGGTCCGTGAGGGTGTGGATTTCGGCGACGTAGCGGCCCCATTCGCGCAGTGCGCGCCGCTGGGCCTCCGTGGAAAGGGCGGCCTGGGAAAGGGCCGTTCCGGGTAGGCGAGGCATGAGCAGATAATCGCGATCGATGTGTTTTCGCGAAAAATCGTACGCCGTGATCTCGGGGACCGGGACGGAAGTCTCTGCGAGCAATCGAGCGTGAATCGCCGGTTCCTGGCGCATCATGCGGTACTCGTAGAATAACTGGCGGAGCGAGTCGGGCGGGGCGATGCGGAGGACGTAGCGCCACCCATCCCCGTCGACCGCGAAGACGGTGGAGAACTTACCCGCCCCGAACTCCCTGCACTCCCAACCCCCCTCGCCCAATAGGCCCCGGACCAACTTCTCAGCCTGTGACGTCTCCACCTGCACGCACGAGAAGATACCTCATTTGTCCGCATCCCCGCCAGATTGATCCCGCGGGGAGCAGGAATCACCGTCGAGCGGGCGAGCTGGAATTTATCTGGAACTACTAAACAGCGCTCAACTACTAGCCGATATTGGACTTTCGAAGGAGCCCGCTCACTAAATGGATTTTGCTCAACGAACATCTAGTAGTCCTCGCGAAGCCCCGGCGGTTTCTCTCACCGATCCGAGCACCAGCAGGGGTGAAGCACGGATCGCGAGAGGCTGCGAGGAGATCCCCCTGGAGTTGACGATCTTCGATCGCCCTTTGCGGAAGGTATTCGTCATCTCCCGCGAGCAGATCCACCTGACGGATCTGGTTGCACCGGCGCGGGCGCTCACCGATGAAATCGTCTCGCTGACGATCGACCACGTTCTCGACGAGGGCAAGAGAGTCTCTTGCAGGAAGCACTGCGACGCCTGTTGCAGGTATCTCGTCCCTGTTTGTCTTCCAGAAGCACTGCAGGTCTCGGAGGAGATATCGAGGCTCACTGGAGATCGCCGAAGGAAGGTCCTGAGATCGTTCGAGTCCGCTGCGAGGACGATCGCCCGAACGGATCCGCCCGAGCTTCCCGAATGCGGCGAGGGAGATGACGAAGAGGCCTGTAACGCGACAGCAGCGGCGGGTCTGTGGTACGCCCGGCTCGATCTGCCCTGCCCCTACCTCAGGAGTGGGCTTTGCAGATTCTATGAATCTCGCCCCCTCGCGTGTCGAGAGCACTTCGCGACGTGTCCACCCTCGCAGTGCTCGAGGGACGATCAGATCGACGACCAAAAAATCGCCCCGCCGGTAAGCGTTCTGGAAGCCCTTGCGGACCTCACCTCTCAGGTTGAAGGTCTCGACGCAAAGTCGGTTATGTTTCCCCTTGCACCGATCTGGGCCCACGAGAACCGACACCTCGCGAACAAGACCTGGGATGGGCGGGAATTACTGGAGAGTCTCGTATCCCTGCTCGAGCGACAAGCGGGGAGGGTCCCCGCGACGATCTCCAACGACACCGCCCCCAGCATCGCCGCATGAGTTGATCCGCTCCAACGCTCCCCTTGCCGCCTCTTCGCCCTTCCCCTATCATCAGACCCGCACGATGGGCAAGGAGAGTTCTCCACAAGTCGATACCCCGGCGATGCGCCAATATCGCTCGTTCAAGGAGCAGTACGGTGAGTACGTCCTGCTGTTCCGCATGGGCGATTTCTACGAGATGTTCTACGATGACGCCAAGCTCGCCTCCCGCGTGCTGGGGTTGGCGTTGACGTCGCGGTCGAAGGGCCCATCGGCGGTCCCGCTGGCGGGGATACCGTACCATGCACTGGACGGGTACCTGGCGAGACTCGTCAAGGCGGGGCACCGCGTGGCGATCTGCGAGCAGGTCGAGGACCCAGCACTCGCAAAGGGCGTCGTCAAGCGCGAGGTGGTCCGCCTGGTCACCCCCGGGACGCTCACCGAGCTGGAGCTGCTCGAGCAGCGCGAAGGGAACTACCTCGCATGTGTGTTTGCGGGAAGGTGGCAGGAAGCCCACG
>SDBT01013353.1_pt1 | contig 13170 bp, 10 predicted proteins | sample 2277101 | NCBI WGS metagenome assembly SDBT01 (sample SAMN10404973, study PRJNA504765) | marine sediment metagenome | isolation source: marine sediment core GS10_PC15, 103 cmbsf | place: Arctic Ocean: Southern Knipovich Ridge | collected 2010 | reverse complement strand
TGGGTGCAGGCAGCTGCCTACAGACCTTTACTGGGCATTCCGGCACGATCTGGGCTCTGACTGTCTGGCAAGGGAGGCTCGTGAGCGGGTCCTGGGACAAGACAATAAAAGTGTGGGACGAGATGGGTACTTATGTGATGACGTTGCAGGGGCACAGTGTGTGTGTACTTATAGTGTGGGAAGGGCTGTTGGTTAGCGGCTCATGGGACCATAGTGTAAAGTTGTGGAATGCGGAAGGAGAGTGCGTACGAACGCTGGAAGGGCACACTAACTGGGTGCGGTGTCTGGCAGTACACGAAGAAAAACTGGTGAGCGGGGGGAATGACAAGCTGGTGCGGGTGTGGGGATACACATGAAAGTATCAATGTTTACAGTGGCCATTGATGAAAATGTCTTGTCTATGTTTAGAGGTTTCAACCATTAGATGTTAAACTAATTATCACTCCGTTAACACAAAAGGCATCATGTAAATACGGGGGCAGGTACGAAATGGTGTTACAGCGGCGAGAGAGGATAATATGTTTGAAAGTTATCAAAACAGGGCCCGCTGTATATTTTAATTCCGAAACACATTGCAAAGGCATTAGAGAACAACTCAACCCTCACCACGTTAGATATATTGGTGATTCGGGATTGGAAAGCTTTGCAAACGTATTAGAGAAAAACTCAACCCTCACTACACTTAACCTCAGCGCATTTTGCTATAAAGGACAGAAAGTTTGGTGAAGGCCTTGGAGAAAAACTCTACTCTCACAACTTTAAGAATGACTGGTGGTAAATTGGATGCAACGCGCTTTGCAAAGGTATTAGAGAAAACTCTACTCCCACCACTCTTGATCTAGATGAATTCAAAATTGATGATTCGGGGGCAGAAAGCTTGGCAAAAAGCACTAGAGACAAACTCTACTCTTACTATACTCCGCCTCGTTGGAAATGATATTGGCGATAAAGGAACAGAAAGCTTTGCACAGGCATTAGAGGCAAACATCACGTTGAGAAAAAAATTGGTATAGCTGGAGCTCAGAGTTTAAATATAGCTCTTATTGTTTTTTAACAAAAGAAGGCGTGCGGGTACCAACTTTTTCCTAATATTCTCATATTTAAGAAATATGATTTACCTTTAAAAGGATCAAAGAAAAATATAGTATGAGTGATGATAAAAAAGAATTAATGTGTGAGAAATTGCTGTTAAATTCCGGTGCAGACCTACAATCTTGTATGGTTTGTTACCACGAGACATATTGTATAACCACGTGTTGTCACGCTCCAATCTGTAAATCTTGTTACTTGGAATGGCTAAAGCGTAAACGTCAATGTATGCATTGCAAAGATGATCAATGTGATTTTGAAACTTGGATGGAAAAGTATCGTGTAGAGGAAGAATTTGATCCATTGGAGTATCTTCATAATTTGGTAAATGATGCGGATGATGAGGATATTCCGGCTGCTGGAGCTCCAGCGTTCACTATTAACGACCTATATAATGTTATTCAGCAAAATATTAATACCCGAGAAAACCCATTTATGAATATGGAAGCACCTGGAGATATTCCTGATATTGACGAATCATTTGAATTACAATTTGGTTTTACAACCACGCCTCTTGACTGGCACGGAAATTCTTCGGGTCAACCCGGAATAACAGCTACACAAAGCATGAACTATTCTGGAATAGAACCTGAAGAAACATTTAACCAATTACAAGGGCTCTTACAGCAATACCAAAATATGTATCAGCAATTTCAAGATGCTGGAGGTGCTGATGACGGCGGTGATGGAGAGGATGGTAGTGCGGGCGGCGATGGTGATTTCTTTAATTTGTTAGGAAATTCAACGGTACCACCGAATTTTACACTTTTCCAAAATTCAACGGTACCCAGTGGATTACAAAATTCAATCCCAGATTCTATACCTCCACAAAATTTAAACACATATAATTCTACGGTTCCTCAACATGACGAGTCCGAAGAGTCTGAAGAGCCCGAAGAGACTAACGAGACTGAAGAGTAGAACGGATAAATATAATGAATTTTAATTTGTAAAATTCATTACAACAAATCAATCACGCAGCGATATGTATTTAGCGCTTGATATAATTTAGTTTTATCAGGATATTGCAAGTGATTATTCTTCTTGGGATCGTGAAGCAGTTGTACTTTAATTGGCAAACTGTCAGTTATGTAATGTGTTTCATCCTTAGCACGGTTAACAGCTGTGAGTTGATCAGACAATGCATTTTGACGTTTTTCATTCATAAATATTTGATGTGTGGGTACATTATGAACATCATCTGTAGTACGAGTTTGAAATGAAACCCAATCCAATTGATCCAGTGTAACCTCTTGATCTCGTGTAAGGCGAGCCGGTACAATAACAAAAATATATCGATGTTGATTTAGTCCACTAAAGACTTGCGCACCATATACAACCCATTTATATTCCATGGTTTTTATATATTTAAGAGTAATATCCCCATAAAAATCTACAAAAGCTCCATAAACATCATCTCTTGTCGCCATTAAAAGAGATTGTAAAAATCTTTAAATGTATCGGTCGTTAATGTTAAAATGAGAGGATGCCCCGCTACGGACAGCAGTTATGGTACTAAAATTGCGGCATTAAAATCTTTGGAATACCGCCAGATTTTAATTGGACTGCTACCATCTCTTTTTAATACTCCCTGATCAAAGAAATATGTTGTATGAGCAAGTTCTTTAATTAGACCTGCTTCGTATCCAATATTTATACCTGATTCTACATATTTAGCTGCTACCATTAATGCGCGCTGATAATTACCATATTTTACATTTTGTATAATCACTGGTTTACCACCATTTAATGCCCAATGAGCAAAAAAGTACGGTTCTTTAATGTGTGGGTGTGGTACCACATGAACCTGATTACTTACGCCGTGTTCTTGCGATTCAATCCAATTACTAATACTCAAACCACCAACAAACACAAGTTGCCCCGATCGCTGGCGAAAATCAGCACTAAAAGTATAAAAGTTGTCCAAATACACTTGTTGCTCTGAATATTGGATCACGAGAGACTTATTTTTATTAATCATAAAACGAAAATAATTACCCAAATGAATGTGGGTCTTTTTTGAATCAACTATTAATTTATCATCTTGAAAAAAACTATTATTGATAGTTAAACGCCGAGGAAGGTTTTCAATAGCATAATCATGCTCTGAAATCACTATTACTTTTTTTGTTAGGTATTTATCTACCAGATCCATCAATATTGCTCTTTCTTTAGTTTTCTTAATTCCGAGTGATAGATCTTCTATATCTTGTTGTTTTTCAATGTATTCTGGTTTCTTTACTTGATCTGCGTACCATAAAGAAAAGTTATATAGTAAAAATTGCATGAGATAGTCCGCTATTTTTCTATTCTCCACAGTATGATAAAGTATATCCTCCTTTGTAGGTACTGAAAATCCTAAATGTTCATCTTCAACAACTCCTTCTAATTTTGGCGACGGCTTAAATGGAATGTAGGAATATGGAATGCCAGGAAAATTAATCGCAACACCTATTGTTTTATCATTTGATATATCTTGTGCTGCAATAGTGAGCTTATGGTTTTTAATAAAAGCACTCACCTCTTCCCAAGATGGTCGTATCTCTGGGGAAACAACGGAAATAACGTCAGACGCGGGAGAGAGTGGGGATACAGCCATGAATATATTATTATCAAATACATAACCTCTAGTTTTTCCATAATGATCAATAACTTGTCCTATGGCATCAGCAAGTGATTCGGGAGGTATTGTAATGGGAATATACCGTCCAACACCAATCAAATATAAACGATAGCTACGTAGAAAATGGCTGTAAATATTTCTAATTAGAACATCATCATTAAAATACCACGTGATGATCTTTTTAGCCTTTTTGTATCGCATAATAATAAGTTCATAGTGTGGATATTCAAGGTTATCACTACGTATACCCATATGTTTGTACACAAGTACTGTATTTTTTTCAGGAACCAACTTTTTGAATAAATAGCCTTGCGTATAACGCGGTATTTCAAATTCGCCGTTGGGTTGTTGATCTGAGCGGGTAAATACTACTATTTGACAGTCGTAGTATGCTTCAAGTAACCCAACAAATAACGAACTATCAAAAATTACATTTGGATCGAGAATATCTTTGACGATTTGCTCTGCATCTACATCATACATCTGCTGAGCAACAGCAGCTATATCTATACTAGCTAAATTATTCCTAAAATCTTGTACATATGTTTCTTTGTCAACGACCTTTTCATAATCCGTATCCATTGCTAAGAGAACAGCAGCAATAAAACTGTTTTTCCCAATAGGAACACCTCGTCGGAAAAATTCACCATCAGGCATTATGTGTTTACTTAGGATATGATAAATATTACGAGGTAAAAAGCCCAGTTTACCGCTTTTTATAGCCTTTTTACTAACAACATTTGCAGTTGATAAACGACTAACTTTGCTGATATCTTTTAGATATACGTTCAGATTCTTTTTACCAACCTTTTGGTTTACAGGATAGCAACATGGTAAATACTCATAGTTATCACTATTCGCAAATTTATTTTCTATCAATCCTGGATATTTGAAAGCAGAATCTGGACAGACAAAATAATTCGCGCTCCCTTTTGGATAATTCATAGTTTGGTGACCTTTCCCTTCCCAAGTCTTCATAGTGTTCTTTTTAATGGGTATTGGCTGCTTTTTCTTTTCGCATTTAGTTGGATAACCATAAATAAATAATTCTGCATCTTGAGCCTGTAATGCTTTTAAACGTTTACCTTTTTCAACTCGTTTACGTTGAACCAGGGTATTTGCGGCCTTAAAACCTGGTATCACATTATTATATGCATTAGCTATGGAATCAAACTTCTTTCTGTAAATATCCAGAATAACTGCAAACGCATGTTTAAAGCGGTTAATTTGATCAAGATTCATTGCACGTGAAACACGTACATTAAGATATGGAGTAAACAATAATAGTTCCTTGTTTAAATAAAACGGGTCACTACGTGATACAGTTCGGTCAGATATAAATACGGTCAGCATTTGTTGTTGTGCATCTCCAGGGGAATAATATAAATACAAGACACCTTTTCGCGAGCTTAGCTCGCGAGTTTCATCTACGTAGAGATAGTGTGAAACCATTGGTTCATTTGTTACTAGATCTAAAAATACATCACGAGAGATACTCGTATCGGGTATTGCAAACACCCCTTTTATACCTTTTTCGCGACGTTCGGTAATATCTATTTCTGCTCCGGTAAAAACTCCGAGGATGGTATTTTTTATAGCATCTTCGTGTGTACCCTTATTCTCTTTACCGCCCCCTACGGTTGATTCAATGGTCATCACCAAATTATATGGTGCAATATTATTTGTGTATTGTATAGTTGCTGTACTCCAATCATCTTTCTCCCCAGAACGAGAAATTTTAAATGTAAAGGTAGCATCACCTTCTACCCAATTCCGTTGTGGCACCACAGTTTTGAGTAACTTATAATATATTTGGTCTACCATTTTTAATCGTACAAATGGTATACCCGCATTCAAGCTTATACTATCAAATGCTTCCAAAGGATCTAAATTAGATGTCATTCGATATTCAATAATGACTGAATCCTGTAGAAATTTCGTGGTATCTATTTCTTTATATTTAGCATATTCCTGGCGAAAATTAGCTTCCTTTTTTACTAATTTTGTTAAACGATCTTTTTCTGTTGCACGTTCTGTTACATGATGTTTATATCTATCCCGAATGGCCAAAAAGTTCCAAAAATCTGTTGCATTTATTTTTTCAAGATTGTTTATTAATTTCGTATCAAATTCATTTATTTTGCCAGCATTATTAAGTCTGAGCCATTCCATAGCAAGCTCTGATAAATTGACATTCCATTCTGATGCTAATTCGGATGCTGTGGCTAAAAGTTCTTCTATTAGAATCTCATTGAGTTGTTCTGATAATACCTTTATTTGCACGTCCTTGTCTGTGAGATTAAACATTGTAAAATGTATATATTTGGCAAATGTATCTTCTCGCAATGCAATTATATTTTTAATTGTATCCTCAGTATCAATAAAAGATACTTTGTAATCTTTGCCATTAATATTGATATTTTCCATTATATATACCCAAGATTTCTTAAAATTTAACCGTCACACAGCCAGTTATTTATTATGATTCTGATACTTGGCTTGTTTACACCGTTGAATATTTAATTCAAGGTTTGGAGCTTTACCTCCCGTAAAATCAACTGATTGTTCTACTTTACTCTGTATTTTTACAGATGAAGAACGAGTGAATTCTTCTGGCCTTGTCTTGTTTCCGCAATAAAATTTAAAGAGATTTTTCATGTTTATAGCTGAATTAGCATCACGTGTCTATATACTTTCTTTTTGTTTTCAGAACTCAAGCACTTAAGTAGTTCTGCGACAAATTTGGATAATCATTTTTGTCGCAGAATACAATATCAAATTTGAAATAAAAAGTCCAAATAAATTTAAAAATAATCAAGCTAAATATAAATGGAAGAATATAAAGATAATTATTGTTCTAAATGTGATAAATTATTTAGATTTAATTCTCAATACAAAAAACACTGTGAAACAGAGTTGCATAAAACTGGTCAACGAAAATGTCGGAGTGATAAAAAAGAGGAGCGTATATGTCCTCATTGTGATCTATATATTACCAGACAACCAACTAACTTGAAATTGCACATTCTTAATAACCACAGCACTATAGATGAGCGTAGGCGAGAATTTCCTTTTTATTGTGATTTATGTAATTCGGGATTTATGAAAACTACTGGCTTAGATAGGCATTTAACAACAAGAAAACATCAGAAAAAGTTTACACTCTTAAACTCTTAATTATAATATATTTTGTTATTTTATTTATGAATAGTCCGTGTTTTAAATGTTCAAAGGTGTAAATGTTCAAGATTTAAAAAGATATATAGTGAAACATTTAAAGATGTCCGTCATCAAAGCGATTTTATTTTATAGCAAATATAACAAGAAAAGTGTACGAATGAAACAAGTTGCTAAAAATATCAATACAGATATTGAAAGTATATGTGTCGATTCGACGGAGATACGCGATCAGCTATTAGATGATGAAAGATTTTGTATTACAGAAGTACCATCAGTTTTGATATTATATTCATCGGGACAACATAAAATCTATACTAGCTCTAATCTGGATAAATGGTTTGAACAATTATTACAAAATATCAATCAATATCAAGAAGAACAACAACCGATGATGCAGCAACAACCACCACAAACACAATTACCAATACAACCAATTGATGAAAATATACCAAAACCTCTCCGTCGCAAACCTGGCGGCGGCGTTAGTATTCCAACAAGTCTACCTAGTCCTGGTAGACCGTTATTAGACCAGGGTTTAATTTCCGGCGGTTCAGGAATAATTGGGACGGGTGCTCAAGCCGCTATTGCTCAGCAACATATTCGACAACCTGAACCACTCGTTTCTATTGAATCCCAACCAGTACAACCAGTACAACCAGCACCAAGGGAAGTGAAAGGTGATGGACCAACACCCAAGGAACTTGCGAGACAAATGGAGGAGCAGCGAGAACAGTTTGATGAGCGGACTGAACAAAATAGACCCTTTCTATAAAGCACAGCTTAAAGATTAACTTGTGATATATCAATGTCCCGCCATCCAGAGGTCATGGATAAAATATTAAGGCAATTACAGGATCAAGTACTTAATTTATTGGATGATTTATTAATTATTTGTCCTAATGAACCAGATATGCTTCTCATACGGCTATTTTTTGAAAATCAAATTGATACAGAGGCGTTAATGCGAGGCTTTAACCAATGGGTTTATCCCTGGAAAAAATATATTAAAGATCATAATGAAGAATATTTTGAAAAGAATAACCACATTTTTGGACCAGTACCCTCTAAAAAAATTCAACACTTTAAAACCAAATTTAAAGATGGTACTTTTAATAGTGAGGATAAAAAAGTCATTTGGGCATACTTTGAAGTGTTTATTAGTTTAGTTGAGCAATATGAAAAGATACATCAGAAAATTAAATAGTGTGCTGCCTATATTTACGTATCAAATGTTCATACAATAATAGCGAAATTTTGAGTTTTGAAAAAATTATATATTAATGGATTATCTACACATTAAACAAAACTTACTCTCTTTTTCTAAAAAGAGATTTCACACTGAAGGAATACTTTGTTCCTGAAAGTGATTATCGAGATGATTTGTTATGGATGCTGGTGATCACAATTCTCTCTCGTCATAAACTCTCTCAAATGCCACCAGTGAATATTGATCCAAGATCATTGGAAGGGCTACCAAATGATATGTTATTCGAAACATTAAAGGAATTAGATTTTCCGAATATAATTTCTGTATGTCAAAGTTCTAAAAATCTCAATGAGCGTGTATGCGAAAATGAAGTGTTTTGGCAAACATATATACGGCATTGGTTCCCTGAAAAGGCACACGAAAAATATGATCACCAGACATGGAAGGAATTTGCGAAATATTTAAATACAGAATACATAAAGCCGCGAGAGAAATCAGAACGATACCTGAGAGAAATAGCGAGAAATCCAGAAGGGGTATCAAACCGAGAACTGGAACTTGTACGGAACGCGGAGAGAGTAATGAAAGATGCAGGCGAATCAATTGAAGACTATATGAACGATATGCAGGGACTTTTCATGACAGTACATGTTATTGATGAAGCAAAAGAAGATTTTTGGGATCGACGATGGAGATCAATGACTTATGAACAGAAAGTTACGTGGGTTCTATCTGAGGATCCTCATTATTTCTGGGAACGTGCAAATCCCTATTGATGTTCAATAGAACCCACGAGTCTACTGGTAAATGCACCGAGTGTAGGATAAATAATATAACCCACACTATAAACACGTATCAGATGAACAAAATTGAACGAGTCGACAATTTGTTTCGAAAAACAAATTGTTGAGCAAAAGTAATGAACCAGTATTGTTACAACATTATATTCGACACGGAACTAGACAATCTCGATGTTGCCAAAGTTAAGAGTCATATACAAAAAATGTACCGTAAGAAAAAATTCGGTGACTTTGCTTTTGTGGCTGATGAAAAATTACCATTTATTGTCTTGTATTCAAAGAAGGACGTGTTGGTCTGCATTAAAATGACCAGCCGAGCCAAAAAGAATATTGAGCGTATTGAAGATATACATTCTAAATTAAAAGCGATTGATCTAAAGGTAAATTCGGAAATAAAGCTTGAAAAGCCATACCTTTTTCAATTAGAACAGTGCGCTTGGTGGGATGAAGAATGCAAAGTCAAGGTAGGCGAACAACAAAAATGGTCTACCCTCAGTCACAATGGTCCATACTTTACACATTTAATGGAACCGTATGAACCACATGGTGCATCTCTGATTTACGATGAAGAAGAATATGAATTGACACCCAAGGAAGAACGAGTAGCTAATTTTTATGCACAACGAATCATCAGCGAAAGTAGCGGCAATGTTGCGCAAATATGGACCAACGATACTGTCTTTAACAAGAATTTTTGGATGGATTTTAAAAAGTACCTTACGGTTGAACACAAGAAGATATTCAAATATTTTAGCAAGGTAGATTTTTCGCTCATCGTTGAGCGTCTCCAAGAACTAAAGGATGATGAAAAAGAAATATCGCAGAAAGAGAAGGACTTTAAGAAAATCAAAACTGCGGAACGCAAGCAAGATTATGGCTATGCAATCATTAATGGTATCAAAGAACCGGTTGCCAATTTTACTATTGAACCGGCAGCTATTTTTTATGGTCGCGGGAAAAATCCAAAGCGAGGGAAAATCAAACGAGATATTGAACCAAAAGAGGTGACCATTAACGTTGGTGAAGGAGTAAAGGTGACTCCGCCCCCTGGGCACAAATGGAAGCAAGTTATTCATGATCACAACGCTGCATGGATCGCAAACTGGAAAGATCCCATTAGTAACGAAAATAAATATGTTTATCTTGGTGCAGAGGGTCAATTAAAAGGTAAGAGCGACTTTGTTAAATATGAAAAAGCACGAAAACTAAACAAGTACATCGGCAAGGTTCGTACAAAGTATACTAAAGATATTAAGAGCAACTTTGATAAATCTCGTCAGCTCGGTACAGTGTTGTATCTTATTGACAACTATGGTCTTCGTGTCGGTAATGAGAAGGACGAATCTGAAACTGACACAGTTGGTGCGAGTACTCTGCGTGTTGAACACGTAAAGTTGAAAGACCCAGATATTGTAATCTTTGATTTTTTGGGTAAAGATTCTATTCGCTACTACAAGGAGATACCTGTTTCAAAAGGTGTTTATGATAATTTTGTTGACTTTCTTAGTTCAAAGAAACCCAGCGATCCAGTTTTTGATTTGATCAATGCTGCTGATATTAATAGTTATCTAAAGACTTTTGATAAAGATTTTAGCGCCAAAGTTTTTCGTACTCGTTTGGCCAGTACAGTGATGGATGACTCTCTAAAACAAGTCAAGGTTAAAAAGACTGCAACATCAGATGATAAAAAGAAGTTATTCACGAAAGTAAACATTCAAGTAGCTGAAATACTTAACCATCGTCGTACAGTTCCTCCAAAGTCAAAGGAAACGATCAAAAAGTACCAACAAGAATTAAAAGAACTCCGAAAAAATCTACGGGAGACCAAGGAAGCGGGTAAAAGTACAAAAGCGTTAGAAACACGAATTAAAAAGAAGCGGGATCAAATCACTACTAAAAAAGATACTCTAAATATTGCCATTACTACAAGTCTGACCAATTACATTGACCCGCGTATTGTTGTTGGTTGGGCGAAAATGCAAGATATGAGTATCCCCAAAGTTTATTCAGCTGTTCTACAGCGAAAATTCAAGTGGGCTATTGATCTGACTGATGAAGACTGGGATTATGAAAACACTGCTTTATTACCAGCAATGGCAAAATTAGCACCAGGTCAACCATCTGTGCCTGCAAAGAAGGCACCAGTGAAGAAACCTCTTGTGAAAAAGGCACCAGTAAAGAAGACTCTTGTGAAAAAGGCACCAGTAAAGACTCTTGTGAAAAAGGCACCAGTGCCTACTGTGGATACTTTCACTCAATCAGAATTACCTTCACCACTTTATGATGTTAGTATTATTAATTATTCCGAAAAAAGTATCATAGTGATTGGTAACACCAAACCATACCTTGAATATCTAAAAGCAATCGGTGGAAAATTTAGCAAGGGTTTCACCGTGTTTGGTGCTAAAGTACCTGGTTGGGTTTTTTCAAAAAAGAAATTACAAGAAGTGCAGGATGTTTTACTTGAAGCTGCGGAAGAAGAAATATTAGTTAAAGAAAAAAAAACCGCCAAAAGTAAAGGAAAAACTTTAGACGATATAATGACAGACCATAAATTAACCAACAAGGAGAAAAATATCATCAGATGTTTTGGGCGTGATCCTAATGTTGTTAATTTTCTCAAACAAGAACTCACTGGTTGGGATGTGGGAAAAAAGATTTTCAATGAGGCCTTTTTAGCTCGTTTCTTGTCTTGTTTAGAAAGTTATAACAAATCGGAGACCGTGCAAAAATTAGCTCTCAAAAAATACCAAAGCAAATCATACAGTACCTTGTCTACTGAAATAGTAAGCAAATTACAGCCAAGCACTGTTCCAACTTTTATGTTTTTGCTGTTTATACTATACAAGGTGTCTAGTCGCCTAAGAGAGACTTATCTTCAAAAGTTAATTTCACATTTGAGTAACTCTAAAGACATTCAAAAGTGTCTGTGCGATAATTCCGAAAAAGATACGTTACTAGGCGATCCAATCAAGGAGGTGCAAATGGATGAACTATATCTACTCCCCTCTGGACGTTGTACGACTTTGGATGAACTAATTATGCATCTTAAAATATCAGCGAACAAAATTGCTGACCCGACCTATGATAAATTTAAGCATGGGCCAACACCTGACATGGTATGGACAAATGGTTGGGAACTCCGTGCAATGCTGGACCGCATTCAAAAATACAATTACACCAAAGGTGCGGAAATAAAGCAGGAATTTAAAAAGGTCATACAAGATGTCACCAATAAAATTCCCAAAAAAACAAAGGACCTCATTGATGATACATACTTTTTATTCTATTTCCCGGAAGAAGGTAATAATCAAAAAATCATTGACACGCTGGTCAAGTATGGTTATCCTAAATTTGAAGAAGGACCCGGAGACAAAAAAGCAGCGGCAAAAATCATTACAAAAGGGAGTGGACCAGAATTAAACGAGTTCCGAGAAATGTTGGGCTTCAAACTTGGACATCACATTATGGAAACTTTGACACCAGAACAACGTGAAGCATTTCTTTTTGCTGGTGAATTTGTTGGAATGGGTAAAGAAGCATGGGGTAAACTTAGTATGGGAGAATTTTGCACAAAAACATTCGGTACAACTTTACATCGCATGGCTGAATTATTTGCTGGCAAGTGGAATATATAAACTATTCAAAACCGATATGATTTAAAAATAGAATGTAATGAATAATCCTCAAACCACCATGGACACACATCCTGAATCACTGGCAATGTCTGAATGGCCGTTATTCGAGCCTTTCAGATTCTGCATTTGGTTGAAAGAATGCAAATTAGATATACCAATAGTTTGACTTAGTCCGTTAAAATTCACTAACGAACCTAAGGTCGTCTGCAATGAATTTTTGTGCGAGGAATAAAAACGAGTTTTACCGATTTTGCAATGGTTTACTTTGGAGATCCTAAAACTGCAGCAAAAAAATTTGAAAATTGATTCTTCACATCTGTAAAGATAACAAAATCACCTGCTACATTCCACACAAACATGGATATACTTACACTCTGTTTGGAGACAATTACTAATGATATAAAACATCGCGTTGATCCTGCTCTTCTTAATCATATTATCACTAACGTCTGCTTACTTGATCCGGCGCGGATTCGTTGCCTGCAGACGCTCAGCGGGCACACTGGCATGGTGCACGCGTTTGCGAGCTGGAACGGCAAGCTGGCGAGTGCATCATTCGACAAAACAATCAAAATTTGGGACGTGGATGGGCGATGTCTCCAGACCTTGCGGGAACATACTGCATGGGTGCTG
>SDBT01013352.1_pt1 | contig 13170 bp, 10 predicted proteins | sample 2277101 | NCBI WGS metagenome assembly SDBT01 (sample SAMN10404973, study PRJNA504765) | marine sediment metagenome | isolation source: marine sediment core GS10_PC15, 103 cmbsf | place: Arctic Ocean: Southern Knipovich Ridge | collected 2010 | reverse complement strand
TCATCAACCGATCGAGCATCTTGCTAGTTTAAGAGCAATACCCAACCTAAATGTTTTTCGTCCTGCCGATGCCGTGGAAGTTGCCGAGTGCTGGATGTTAGCGGTTGAATCTAGGGATGCTCCTTCAGTGATTGCTTTGACCAGACAATACGTTTCACAGCTCCGCACAACCTCTGATAATCTTAGTCAATATGGGGCATACATATTGCAAGAAGCCAGTAAAACCCGACAAGTAAGCTTGCTCGCTACTGGCTCCGAAGTCGAGATTGCAGTCAAAGCCAAACAGTTACTCGAACAACAAGCAATCGCCACGGCGGTAATTTCAATGCCTTGTTGGCGCTTGTTTGATCAACAGCCCCATGAATATCAATCTGAAGTCTTAGGTAAAGATACTGTACGAGTTGCTGTGGAGGCGGCCTCTCCATTCGGTTGGGATAAGTACATTGGTGAGAATGGCACGATGATAGGCATGACAACCTTTGGTGCTTCGGCTCCTGCAACTGATTTATATAAACACTTCGACATTACTGCTGAAAAGGTGGTAAGAACTGTTCTAGACAAACTCTAAGTAAGGAGAACTTGATGGCAGTACGGGTTGCAATTAATGGTTTTGGGCGCATCGGTAGACTAGTATTACGGGCCCTGGCAGAGAGTGGTCGTAATGACCTTGAAGTTGCTGCGATCAATGATCTCGGATCAATTGAAGATAACGCATATTTGTTTAAATATGATTCAGTACACGGAGTATTTGCCAATGACGTTTCAACCACAGATGAGGGCATCAATATAGGCTTTGGCTTGATCAAAGTGTTGGCAGAACCAAATCCAAGCCAACTACCATGGGCAGATTTAAACGTAGATGTAGTATTAGAATGCTCAGGTCGCTTTACCGCCAGAGAACCAGCCTCGCAACATCTAGACGCTGGTGCCAAAAAAGTTTTAATCTCCGCTCCGGCAACTGGGGCAGACATAACCGTAGTATACGGTGTCAACCATCATGAAATCAAACCTGAACATCACATTGTCTCGAACGCCTCTTGTACCACAAACTGTCTAGCACCTGTTGTAAGCGTTTTACACAAAGCAGTTGGCATTGAACGCGGCTTCATGACAACTGTTCACTCTTACACTGCCGATCAACGCCTGGTTGATACCGTGCATAAAGACAAGCGGCGGGCGCGAGCTGCTGCTCAATCAATGATTCCAACTTCAACCGGTGCAGCGCGGGCTGTCGGCCTTGTAATGCCTGCGTTGAAAGGGAAAATTGATGGTACAGCAATTCGTGTACCAACTCCAAACGTGTCATTAATAGATCTTACCTTTGATTCAACTCGCGATACCTCAGTTGACGAAATCAACCGAGTCATCACTGAAGCAGCAAACTATAAACTAAAGGGTATCTTAGGAGTAGTATCAGACCCCTTGGTATCTATTGACTTCAATCATAATCCCTTAAGTTCTACATTCGACTTAACCCAAACTCAAGTAATAGAAAACCGATTTTGCAGAATTCTTGCCTGGTACGATAATGAATGGGGTTTTGCCAACCGTATGGGCGATGTTGCAGTACTAATGGGTAATACTTAATATCATCTATACGCATTATAGTACCCTCGCTCGATCCCCGATCGAGTCGAGGACAAGCTCTTCCTGCCCACACTTTGAGCTCTGACGGGTACAACCGCTGCAAACATGCGTTATTTAAGTCACACCTAAAAGGTATTTTAGAGTGTTTCTTTACTTAGTACTGGATATACAGATCTTATTAACCCTTTTACTACATCAGTAGATTATGAAAATCCCAAATGGTCACTATTTTTGCGGTATGTGGTGGCAAAATTTGTTTGACATTTACTGTAAAATAACTATTTATATTGTTTTTATAAATTGGCATCCCTTAGGCTAGTGGGATGAAAGGATACTGAAGTTAAAATTATGCACTTTTCAAATTTTTTAGAGCTTGGTTTATCTGAATCTGTGCTGCAAGCAATTGCTGATGTGGGATATACGTCTCCAACGCCTGTGCAAGCTCAGGTAATTCCTTCTATTCTATCTAACCAAGATATCCTTGCTAGTGCTCAAACTGGCACTGGGAAAACAGCTTCATTTACTCTACCGATGATTGACAAGCTAACCGCCGGCCGAGCAAGAGCCCGCATGCCGCGATCATTAGTTTTAGAACCAACGCGCGAATTGGCAACTCAGGTATCGGAAAATTTTAAAAAATACAGTCAGCATTCAAAGCTAAAACAAGCTCTATTGATTGGCGGAGAATCCTCTATAGAGCAAGAACGAATCCTTGATAAGGGAGTAGACGTCTTAATTGCCACTCCAGGTCGTTTACTTGACCTGTTCGAAAGAGGGAAAATTTTACTTCCCGACATTAAGATTCTCGTAATTGATGAAGCTGACCGCATGATGGACATGGGTTTCCTACCTGACGTCGAGAAAATTTTGACTTTGCTCTCTAAAAATCGGCAAACTCTTTTATTTTCCGCAACTATACCTAATGAAATACGTCGTTTAAGCAAAAAATTCCAAAACAATCCTGTAGAAATAACAATTGAAACCGCTACAACGATTGCCGAGAATATAAAACAGCAATTCATACACACTACCCAGAAAGATAAAACCCAACTTTTAAAGACTATTCTGACCAAAGCACAACCTGCGCAAGCATTAATTTTCTGCAATCGTAAAACTGATATAAGTCATCTTAATACTGCCTTGAAGCGATCTAAGTATCTTGCCGCTCCGCTTCACGGAGATCTAACTCAATTAAAACGCACCGAAACACTTCAATCCTTTAAAGATGGCCAAATTAAATTCTTAGTATGTAGTGATGTTGCAGCTCGTGGCTTAGACATCGAAAATTTACCTTTTGTATTTAATTTCGATGTTCCTAAAAGCGTTGATGACTACATACACCGTGTAGGCCGCACTGGGCGCGCAGGTCAAACTGGAATTGCCATAACTTTTGTAACTCCTGAAGAAACAAAAATTTGGCAGCAAATTATAGCAATTGGTAAAAATCAAGTCAGTGAATATCCTCTAGCTAAACCTTCAACTCCGAAACCAGCTAGTAACAAAACCCCGAAACCCCAAACAAAAGACGCAAAGAAAAAGCCTATCCCGGCAAAAGTGCAACCCCAAACAGGGCTTCAGGATAATATGCAACCTAGAGTTGCTCAAGCTGGTAAAAAAACTGGCTTTGGCGATCACGTACCAGCATTTTTTCAACCAAAAAGCGGATAAAAGGTTGTACTGCAACAGAATCTTGTTAAGTGTCTAATAAGCTAGGTAATCTCCCTTTGTTTCTAGAGCACCAAGCAGTTCCTTTAGTTGTAAAGGCTTAAGGACTGGATCAATGTAATTTTCATCAATCTGATAAAGAAGAGCCATTGTAGCATTATAATAAATTTCAGCCCCAAGTTTGCTAAGAAAATGGAGATACTCTCCATAATCATGTGGTACCTCCTCTAAAGGAACTTCAAGTTGCCTAGCCAAAGATATTCTTTCTCGAGCAGGTAGCGTAGCTCGATCCAGCGCAGTACTTTTAATCCCAAACCATCCACGCCAACCAAAACCCTGGGCAATAGAGGTAACTGCGCTACCATCAAACACAACAATCACAGGCCTTTTTGAGGCAAGAGCAGCCCAAGCAACGTTTGGAAATGCACAAATTTGTGCATCATCAATACTCAAAGATGTTTTGACATGAATTACTAGCGGGCGTGAATCCTTGTTTACAAAGCTTGCAGCTGGATATGCAATAAGCATGGTAATTGCTAAGAGCAAAATTTTTGTTAGCTTTAAATTATATTTTAATTGCATTGAAACCCTCCTCGTTTATATGGAGATAATTTTAACAAAAAAAGCCACCGCCAGTCTAGCTTTACGTACCTACCATCTACAACTAGCACATCGTTCGCGTTGGCTGACATTATTGCTTCAAAGTCACTAATCACTCCCAACATAGGTAAGATCTCTATACATCACATTAATATACATAACTGTCCGGAACTTACCGTAGGGCAAATGATGAAGGATAGTTGAGAAGTGCTCATAATATTTACGTCAATTAAATATGTTCAGATAAATATGAGACAAGTTAGCATTTTATGTTGAGCTTTGGAAAGGGTGGATAAGTTGTATACTTATTAATGCAACAAAACCTAAAAAGCTGTAGGAGATTGCCATATGTTATATAAATAACTATATATAAGGCAATGAAGTAGTATTATTTTTTTTATTAAGCTAATTAGGAGTATATAATGTTTAGAATTTCATATTTATTATTTATTGTTTTATTATTACAAACTGGGGGCATATATGCCTCTGATCAATCCGATGATTTGTCAGTCCTAAATGAAGAGCAAAACCATTCTCTCATTACTCACTTGCAAACCATTTCCATTCCCCCTGCAGTTGAAAAATGGGCTAAAAGAGGACATGCTAATTATCAAAAAGACCCCTTAAAGTCGAAGCTTGCCAAGGCCGAGAGGGATGCCCTAGGAGGAGTACGAACCCACGCCTGGATTAAAGATACTTTTGGTAGCTCAGAGGATGATCTAGTTACTGACCTTAAAGAGATTGAAGGACCAACGACATGGACTATAGGGGAAATTGATGAGGCTTATCAACAATTAACCTCTCAACATCCTGTCTCATCCTCAACAGAACCTACTTTTACTTTAGTGAAGAAGGTTGGAATTAATGGACTACACCGTGTTCCACTTGGTCAAAATGCCATTGTACAACTAGCCAGTCAGTTCAATTTTCTTGAATCTCCTTTTGAAAATGACAGGGTGCTAGTTTCAGAGTATATAGATGATCTAACCCAAGGTCCACTTGGATCAATCGAAGCTGCAGCTGCATCAATACATCGTTATGCAGCAGAAACAAATGGTAAACTCCCTCACGCTCTTCATGATGTGCTATCAGAAGAAGGAAAAGGATGCTATCAAAATGGATATCTAAAGTTAGGAGACATATCAGAAGCTCAATGTTCTGTATTACAAAGCTATGTAAGTAAAAACATTGATAAATTAAGAATCCTTCCTCAATGGGTTATGTGTGAAGCTTCCGGTGCATACCAACTTCAAGTCTTTAATGCAGCACCCTCCTTTCAATGGACCAAACAACCGGATAATGATACTTGTGCAGCAAAGCTTTCGACACTACTTGTCGCAAAGCAATATGAAGTGATTGCTAAAATGGCGGTCATTCGCAGCCTAACAACTGGTAAAAAGGTTCCTTTGCATTTAACTCTCGTGGGCCAGGGTGTTTTTAACAATCCCCCTGCTGCCATTGCCGAAGCCTTGAATCAGGTCGCCGATGCCATTAAATCATTAAATGTTAGCGTTTATGTACATGTATATGGTCAAGCTGACGAACAAAAATTAATGAAAGCATTGCATAATCGTAAGTTTGAACTTGAACATATGACGCGTGCTCAATTTTTTGCAAAGAAGTAAAATTAACCTCGCATACCCCCTGAAACGCTAGAGATCCCTTATATTCTAGCCGAGATACTTATGCACGGGGGGTTACGGGCTCGCTCGATCCCCGATCGAGTCGAGGACAGGCTTTTCCTGCACACAGCTTGAATGCTAAGCGGCATCCTTTCTCTGACCTGACTAAACTACTTGATTTTATACCCCACAATGTATACATCTCTTGTGTAACTTATTATAAGTCCCCATCGTCTAGACGGCCTAGGACGCCACCCTTTCAAGGTGAAAACACGGGTTCGAATCCCGTTGGGGACGCCATGTCGGTCATACCATTATTAAAGGTGCAATTACAGTAAGGCAGCAATACCGTAGTGTAGCTCAGCCTGGTAGAGCACCGCCTTCGGGAGGCGGGGTAAAAAGAAAGTTATTTTTTGGAAATGGTATTAAACCTCAGTATTAGCTTTGGCGGTGCATTATTATTCGCACTATAACTTTACTTCAATTTTTTCCGCCAGGAGCTCTGGTTATGCTTAGCCTCAGAGATAACCTGTGCTGCTTATAATTTTGCCCTGATGATAATATTGGGGATTTCATTTTGGAAATCCCGCTGTGCTTTTTTCAAATCCTCCTTATTCCTTTTTCGCAAGAACCGACTTTTTCTCACCCCATTGAGAACTTTCTGGTGCTCAATTTCAAATTTTTGTTTTGCTAGTTTCAAAACAAAATTAAACTCATCGGTGGGGATTGTATTTATCTCTTCTAGGATACTGGCGCACAGATTTCCATTATCAACATCTTGGATGAATGGCTGCGCTTTTCTTAAAACATCATCTATATCCTTATCTTCATCGTAGATTGTGCTTATCACTTGGATGATAGCAATTATCTCATCTGCATAAATGTCACGTGATTCTGTGCGAAATGCCATACGCGCTTCAGAAGATCTAGATCTATTGGATATGCATTGGATTAGAGGGGTTGCCCTTGATAAAATATCATCGCGCTTTTCTGGTGAGATATTATTTATAGTGCAAATTATATCGTAGCATCCAAATAACGATGGCACACCTTTAGTAAATGGCACTGCCTTTTCTAAAACGTCATTACCCTCATCTTCAAGGATCGCTTTTATAAATTTTACGAAAAACTCGAAGCTCGAAACCAATGCATCGTTGTCGATGATCAATGCATTGTCGATGAATAGCTTCACATTTTCCGAAACAGCAGGGCGCTTAGATTGAGGAATTTCCCTTATCACCTTGATAATTTTTGCAATCTCCTCTCTTTTGTACCTATTCTCTCCATAGCTGATGAGTAATCGCACTGCCTTATAAACATTTTGACGAGCATTTGCTTCGGTCTCTTTTAATGCTAAGAAAATCGGGTCTGACCGTATTTCTCTAATGGGTTCTTGATCTGCTCGACGGAACTTCCCCAATGTAGATATATGATACCCTCCCCGATTAGCTGCCCAGAGCTTTTTCGCAATTTCTGCAACTATTGTAGTATCTGTCTGATCATCATTACTGCTATACCTTGACAGCAGGTCGGAACCCCTTTCTTGCTTCTTAAAGAAATCTTTAACATGGGGCGCTATGTTTGCATTAGAAGGAGTCCTCTCAAGCTTATCATGAAGCCTATTTGCTAACACAACAGCTGCTAGGGGATTTAAAATACCCATTCCACAGGTACAATCAAAAGTGAATGAGTTATTAATACTTTTCTGTCTAGCAGACTGTAAAAGTAGAGCAAAAATACATTCAGCTGATAGTTCTTTGTGGGTACTGGCTATAATAGCTGCAATGGCTGTTACCATGGGCGCTGCAAATGAAGTCCCATTTTTAACGTATTCACTCTTGTCCGCTCCCTGAGCAAAGATACCACATCCAGGGGCCATAATAACATGATGCGCTTCTTCTACTGTTCCAGGATAATTACTATCACGCCAAAGCCGTTCTCTACCCTTTGAATTGTATTCACTTGCACACACAAGAAGAACTCTACCCTTAGTATCCGGATCTTTGGCCAATTCTAAAAGACTTCGCGTATATGCACTTTGACCAATAGAATATCCATCATTTGCTAAGGCAATAATAATCCCAATGCCTTTTTGTGTCGCTCTAATTATTGCTTGTTTAGTGGCAAGTTCAATTGGTGCATCCCAATCAGAATTAGTGGGTGCTAGCTTGACAGAGAGATTTATGAAAGCAGCCCCAGAGTTAATAGCACGTTCAATTGCTGGAACATATATTGTACTATCTACTCCACCGTAATTGGGGCGCATAACTCCTGATTCAGAGCAAGTATCGATAACTCGAATTTCAGATTTAGGAGCAATTGTAGCAAGGATATCTACTACAGTATTAGCATGGCCAAATCTAACCGCATTGAAGTGAGATGTTTTATAGAAATCTTTACCTGACTTTATCGCATGCTTTCTTGTACTCCCAGATAGAACTTTTCCAAGGCTTTTCACGCGTGAGTCAAACCAACCATCAATAACCGTTATTTTTTTGCCTTTACCCTTTGTTGTTAGCTTATGTACTTTTTCTATACCAAGGATTTTAAAATAATCAGCAATCAAATGCTTTTTTATGTCAATCCCTGTTTGCCTTCGTGTTTTAATCACCTTAGGATCCACTACTTCATCGCCATTAGGAGTATCATCACTAGTATGTTCAACAGCTAGTTTTCCTGATTCAGTTAAAATATTGAAAAATTCTCTACCGGTTATTACTACCCCAGGAGTAGGGTCATAGTCAGAGTCAGATTTCGTATCAATCACTGTTTCCCGTTGTTTTTCTATTACCATAGGGCTCATTACTTTAGTGTGATGAAGAAAATCAACACTATGACTTTTACTGGAGGCGGTTAAACCTTCGAAAATTACTCTCTTTTTTGCAACAGAAGAAGAGTTAGAGTCATTATTAAAATAATCATGCTCATCATTAAAATGATGATCTAAGCTAGGGTTTTCTTCTTTATTATTTCCAAGATTATTATTGTTATTGCTACTACTTTGATTATTTGCTGGCTCTAACTGAGTTAGAGTTATATGAAGTGGTTTCTTCGTATGAATAACAGAAGAATGGGTATTATTTTGCCCTTCTTGCTGAGAAAGTCCTTCGAGTCGTTGCCAAAAGGTGAGCGCCTTTGCAAACCTTTCAATATATTTACTGTCGCGTTTAGGTAACTGAGAGGAAGAAGGGAGGGACCTTTTACCCTTAAATTCTTCCAATTCTTGTGAACATTGCAAGGATTTAAAAGCTTGAAGTGATGTACTTACAAGTACAAAAAAAAGAATTAAAATAAAAAAATACTGTTTATGTCTGCTAATTATAGAATTCATAACAAACCCTAAAGTTAATAATGAAACATACTGTTTTATATATAGTAACCCGTTACTATTTTGTCAAGCAATTTTTTAACGGATTTATCGCGAATATGGATTCAACAAAGCCCCTAAAAAATTAAAGAATTCGAAGACAAGATTTTGGCTAATTTCCAAAATTTTATATCATTCATGAAATATCTGTGTTACAAATCCTTCTTTATGAATTTTTTAGGATGTAAACAATGAATCTCCTTCACCGTAAACTACTAGTATTAATTGTGTTCTCAATTATTACAGTCGCTAATAATGTTTGTGCTAGTGACTCCAATAGTGAAACAGTGCAATCAAGTATCTATAGGACAAGCACAACCTCGAGTAGTAAGACAACTTCCTATTTTATATTCCTATCCTGGCTGCCCTTTCTCCGTGAGAGCAAGTATGGCGTTGAATGCTGTTAAAATAGAATATATCCATGAAAAGGAAGATTTTTTCAACAGATCTTTAGCAATGAAAGCCATTTCCTCCACATTTCCAGTACTTCTGTTTCCTGACGACACAGTCATGAACGAAAGTCTAGATATCATGAAATGGGCTTTTGAAAATGATCGTCAAGGGAATATAAACTATCCCCAGTCTATGATCGAACCAATGGATAACCTTATTGCGAAATATGATACGAAGTTTAAGTTAGCGCTTAAAGCTTATAAATATCCCGAGGCAGTTGGGAAGAAAGCAAGTAAACAAGGCCGGGAGTACGGAATGGAATGTTTAGCAGATTTAGATAAATCACTTTCAAAGCATAAATTTCTATTTCCTGATAATGGTAGGCATGGTTCTGATGAGAGGCCTAGTTACGCAGATTTGGCTATCTTTCCGTTTGTTTGGCAGTTTGCTCATGTGGATGAGGAATGGTTTGAATCTGGTGCCTCTCTGAAGCTTAGAGAGTGGCACCAGTATTTTAGCAGCAAACAGACTGAAAGGACAAAAAATCAGGGCAAAGGCATAATACCCTTACCCATACTTCGCCAAATTCTCTGCCACAAAAGTCCAATTGACTAGCTTATCCAAGAATGTATTTAGATAATCTGGCCGGCGGTTTTGGTAATCTAAGTAATAAGCATGTTCCCAGACGTCACAGGTGAGTAGAGCCGGTTTACCATGAGCCATTGGTAAATCAGCATTACCAGTCTTCATTATTTTCAGGTGATTATTATCCAATACCAACCATGCCCAACCGCTACCGAATTGAGTAATCGCCGCTTGCGTAAACTCTTGCTTAAAGTTATCAAAACTCCCAAAATCAGCCACTATGAGCGCCATAAGTTCGCCATCAGGCTGGCCCGAGCTGTTTGGAGTCATACAATGCCAATAGAATGTATGGTTCCATACTTGAGCCGCGTTGTTAAATACGCCAATCTTGCTATTGTCCCCTGCAACACTTTTGATAACTTCTTCTAAAGTTTGATCAGCCAAAGCTGTATCTTGGGTTAACTTATTAAGATTATTAACATAGGTTTGATGGTGTTTGCCGTAATGAAATTCCAAGGTACGAGCAGAAATATGAGGTTCCAAGGCAGAAAAATCATAAGGCAAATCGGGTAATTTAAACGTCATGGTGATCTCCTTTGCGTTAATCTATACGGTAAAATACCTTAATCAAAAAAAAATTGAAATAAAGAAAAATTTTTATTTTTGTTAACCATCTCTTAACTTCTTTGCTGTTTAATGGCTGCAATAAAAAGGGAGACTACAAATGGGAGCAACGTTTCAAAGGCATTTTGCCTATTCAAATAGCAAAATGATAATGGATGATAAGAGCTGGCAACAGCAAAAAACGCAGGAGCTATCAAACGATAACTGCGATAATCAAACTGCCAGTTTCTACATACGTATGGAAGGCGACATAATGTCAGATGCTGGCATTAATGATAACGACCTGTTAATTGCCAGTCCAAAATTACCACCTGAAGACGGGTCTATAGTTATTGCCATGATTAATGGCCAACTTGCCATTCGTCGCTATTTTAATGTAAACGACAGGATCTACCTAGTTCCTGAAAACGTTAACTATCCTTCAATCGAAATATCTGATGATAAAAAGTACAAAATTTGCGGCGTGGTAACAAAAGTCATACCTTCATGGCAAGCTAAAGCACTCGCTACTTTTTAAATTGTATTAGTTGAGGCTTGTATTTTTTCGTGCTGAATTAAGTACATGCCACTACCAATAACGATTGCACAGCCAGTAGCCATATATAAATTGGGTAAATCACCCCAAAATAGGTAGCCGAATACTAGGGCCCATAACAGTGCAGCGTAATCAAAAGGTGCGATAACAGATACCGGAGCCTGACGAAAAGCTTGAGTCATTGCATACTGTGCAGTTCCACCTAGGATACCAATTGCAACAAGAGGCAGCAGAACAACCGCATCCATTGGTTGCCAATAAAAGGGCAACAAGACCCCACTTAATACAACACTCATTAAGGTAAAAGTACTAACTATCAAAGTATTGCTTTCTGTACCACTTAGTGCACGCACATAAATCAATGAGACAGCATTAAAAAAGCCTCCGAGCAAAGCTACCATTCCACCTATTTGGAAGGCAGTAGTTCCAGGGCGCATTATTATCAAAACCCCGACAAATCCCAATGAGACGGCGATCCATCTTTGTAATGGGACTTTTTCTTTTAAAAATGCTACACATAAAGCAGTCATAAATAATGGGCAGGAAAAAGTTAATGAATAGGCATCTGCTAAGGGAATCATGCGAAACGAAGCAATAAAGCAAATTAAGGCAAATGATGAAAACAGAGAGCGCAACAAATGCATTCCCCATTTTTGTGAAGCAAATGTGAACTCATTATCTCTTAATGCAAAAATTAAAATAGGAATGAAAACAAAAATGCTACGAAAAAATACTATTTGGACTAGAGAAAGGCTTGCTGGGAGGCTTTTAATAAGAACATCTTGGGAGGCGTATAATGCCACCGAAATTAGCATAAAACCAATAGCTTGGTTAACATTTTGCTGCCTAGCATTCAAAGAAGCCAGGCTATTGGAAAACATAAGATCTCTCTTGACTTATTTAAAATTAATTGAGAGCAAAAACGCTCCACAAGTGCTATATAACAAATAAGTGAAGCTAATGCAAGTAATAGAAAATTCTTTATTAAACCAACCAAGTTACTTGTCTTCTTTAAATGAAGCACAATTGCAAGCTGTTAATTCTACGGATGGCCCAGTTTTAATACTTGCAGGAGCAGGTACCGGTAAAACTCGTGTGCTAACTACTCGTATAGCCCATATATTACATCAACAGCTGGCTTGGCCATCGCAAATCCTAGCGGTTACTTTTACTAACAAGGCGGCGCGCCAAATGCACGAGCGTGTAACTTCTATGATGGGCCGTGAGATTGAAGGATTCTGGCTTGGAACCTTTCACTCTTTATCTGTTCGCATTCTGCGCCGACATGCAGAGTTGGTTAACTTAACTCCTGATTTTACTATTCTGGACACAGACGATCAACTGCGCCTAATTAAACAACTACTCAAGGCAGGAAATATAGACGAAAAGAAGTGCCCTCCCCGTGCTATTCTAGGTACTATCAGTAGATGGAAAGATCGTGGACTTACTCCGGATAAATTATCCAACGACCCCGCGTTGGATTCCAATGAATTATGGTTTAAGTTATGCGCGACCATATATAATTCATACCAACAGCGCCTACAAATCCTTAATGCTATCGATTTTGGTGACATGTTGTTGTTATGTATTAAATTATTTACCAGCTTTCCTGACATTCTCAAGGTCTACCAGGAAAGATTTCGCTATATACTAGTGGATGAGTATCAAGACACCAACGTTGCACAATACCTATGGCTGCGTCTTTTAGCTCAAAAACATTGCAATATCTGCTGTGTAGGAGACGATGACCAATCAATTTATAGTTGGCGCGGTGCAGAAATCGCCAATATTCTCAAGTTTGAAAAGGATTTTCCTACAGCAAAAGTCATCCGATTGGAGAAAAATTATCGCTCAACCAAGCATATCTTAGCCGCAGCATCTAAGCTAATTGACCACAATCAATCGCGACTAGGCAAACGTCTTTGGACGGATCGTCAAGACGGAGAGAAAGTCTTAATTCAAGGAACTTGGGACGGCCAAGAAGAAGCACGAGTAGTGGGTGAAAAAATTGAAGCATACCAAAGAGACGGATGTGCTTTAAATTCAATTGCAATACTAATGCGCGCTAGCTTTCAAAGTCGTGAATTTGAAGACAGGTTTATCAAGATTGGTCTAGCATACCGCATCATTGGCGGATCTAGGTTCTATGAACGCAAAGAAATACGCGATGCTTTAGCCTATCTTAGAATCAT
>SDBT01013350.1_pt1 | contig 13172 bp, 9 predicted proteins | sample 2277101 | NCBI WGS metagenome assembly SDBT01 (sample SAMN10404973, study PRJNA504765) | marine sediment metagenome | isolation source: marine sediment core GS10_PC15, 103 cmbsf | place: Arctic Ocean: Southern Knipovich Ridge | collected 2010 | reverse complement strand
AGAAGGGTAAGAAATAGGAATAAAATGCTAAGTATCAGTTTGTTACGTATCATCTGATCTAGTTCCTAAATTTGTCTCTTCTTGATCGATTCATCTTACAGCAAATCAGAGGTTTAAGTCTACCGTAGTCAAAATATTTCTTGCCACAAATCGCTGATTTCCTTATAATCGTATATAAATCAAAATTTTGTGGGAAAGTAAAGAGAAATAGATTGATTTCAACTCATTATTTTGTAATAATAGAATACCTAATGATAAACATGTATTAACAAAACTCGAAAAAAAGCCGGTTTTTAGCCTGTGATGGCCTTTAAAACGTCATCTACAGCTGGATCCCATGCCTATTTTCGCGTTGGTTTTTGGATTGAGGAGGATATAAACCAATGGATATGGAAAATAACTTTGAGTCTCCGGCACCTGTGCAAGAGACACTAAAGAAGGTTGTTTCGATTACAGAAGCAGCACGTATTAACGGAGTAACTAGACAAGCGATCTACGTTGCAATTAAGCAGAACAAGCTGAAAGCGCGCAAAGATTCGACTCGTTGGACGATCGATCTAGATGATCTAGAAGAGTATCGTCGCAATAAGTATTCAAGAGCAAAGTCAACTTATGATGGCGATCTGCTTTTTAATAATACTAAAGGTTACTACTCAGTAAACCAAGTTGCAAAGATGCTCGATGTACCTGCACAGAAGATCTACTATGCGACAAGAATTGGAATGCTGAAGGCTATTAGAAAAGGCGCTGCTTGGGTCATCCATATTGATGACGTTAAGGAGTATCAGGAAAAATTCCTGAGTAGAGCTACTTCTAGCCACGAGGCGATGTAAGCCTTAAGTTCGTTACCAAGAGTAGAGAGGGGGACTTCTTGATGACGACAAGACCCTTTTTTGCCTTCGATTAAAATAATTCCTTACCATCCTCAATCCATTTCTCCATTGCAAATTCTTGCCCTCAATCTTCCCTTAAGCTATAGTTGTCCAAATTTTCATCAATATTTGGAGGATATCCCTATGTCAATTATAGGTGTGAGTCAAGTGGACACGACACAATTTAAGGGTGGACATCTTCCACCTAAGAAGAGTTATGAGCAACTTACAAACCTAGTTGCCGAGCTTCAAGGAAGAAACGAAGCGCTCAAAGCAGAGAAGCTAAATCTTTCAACCCAAGCCTGTATAGTTATTCTAAGGTTAGAAGGAGATTACGATCAGCTTAGAGAGGAAAAGAATGATTTGATCCTTGAGAATAGAGATCTAAAAGCCCTAGTTTCCAAGGCTCGAGCACTTGTCTTAGAGTCTCTTGCACAGAACAGTGAGAGTGATCGCACTTTCAGGCAACTTTCTAGCAGGAGCTCTGAATATTCCTCTGATCTTAAAGCAGACAATATTATGCTCCTACAAATGATGGGTGATATTAAAGCAGAGAATGCTCTGCTCAAAATGCAGCGCACTGAGTGTCTTAACGAACACACTCAGTCTACCGAAGAGTAGGGGCTTTTAGTTGAATCAATGTTTCGACATGGGTTGTCTGGGGGAACATGTCGAAGGCGAGAGCCTTCGTGACATGGTAGCGCTTCTTCAGCTCTTCTAGATCGCGTTTTAGGGTCGAGGGCATGCATGAGATGTAGAGCAGTTCGGGTGCATCAATCGTAGAGCGCACCTCTTTGGATAGCCCTGTGCGAGGGGGATTGATCAAAATGAGATCGGGTCGAAAGCTCTTTTGGAGCTCCGGAAGCTCTTGCTCTACTGAGCCGCAGATGAAGCGCGCTCCTCTCGCACCTTTCAAAGCTTCTCTATTTGACTCGACGCCGATGACATCGTGTCCCATTTTTGATAGGAGTGTTGAAGTAACACCAACGCCGCAGTAGAGGTCTAGCACTCTTTTCGGACGGGGTCCGATCCAGTTGAGTGTAGTCTGATAGAGTTGTTCGCTCATGGCGAGATTGTTCTGCATAAATCCATAGGGGGAGAATGGGACAGTGAGCCCCAAAATCTCTCTCTTTAGCTCTGTATTGCCGTGATGAATTTCTCTTCCAGGACATTTGAAGGCGACTCCTTTTGCAAGGGAAAAAGGGGGGAGTTCTTTGGGCAACTTCGGAAAGAAAGAGAAGGCGAGAACAAAATCGCCTTCATTTTTAAATACTCTAAGTGAGGCTGACTTGATCCCCTGATTCGATAGCGATGCTAGGTAGCTTCTAAGTTCTGAGAAGAGAGGGGAGCGCTCTAAAAAGAGGGGACACTGCTTCACTTCGATGAGTGAGTGGTTGTCGACACCGATAAAGCCATATTGGAAGCCCTCTCCCCTCTTCCGCAGGTTGAATCTTAGGTGGGAGCGATAGTGCCATGGAGAGGGTGCTGGAACGACCTCTACGGGCATATCTATTGAGTCTTCAACGAAGGATCGCTTCGCCTCGAGCTGCCCCTTGTAGGAGAGGTGCTGGAGCTGGCATCCGCCGCACTGTTGAAAGTGGGGGCAGAGGGGGGCAACTCTCTCTTTCCCCGGTTTATGAAGCGTTTCGATGCGAGCAATTTTGTAGCTCTTTTTGGTGCGAAGAATTTTGAGGGTCACTTCATCGCCGGGAGCTGAAAATGGGACGAAGATGACGCAGCCATCAAGGCGCGTCAAGCCAGAGCCACCAAAGACAATCTTTTCGATTTTACTTAACTTTGATGTCTTTGATGAGGAGCTGGATACTCGATTTGTTAAGGAAGACATTGATATGGGGGGTGAAAGCGATTTGTAGTTTAAGGTTTTTCTTTGTGAGTCTTGAGCGGTGGTCGGCAAGGCCAAATCCAATCCCTTCTAGCATGCGGCCATTCTGTTCAAGGTAGAGCTTTAGGTGGGTTTTTCCGACAATTTTTGGGGGCCAGGTTTGGGTGACATCGGCATAGAAGATGGGAGGAGAGTTTCCTGTTCCATGGGGTTCGAGCAGCTGCATTGAATCTAGGAACTCAAAGGTGAGGTCTTCAAAGTGAACTCTTGCATCGAGGTGCATTTTTGGAAGGATGTCTTCGTTTTTCAGAGCCATATTGGCCTTTTGAATGAAGGATTTTTTGAACTTTAGAATGTTCTCTTCGCTGATGATGAGGCCAGCAGCGAAGTCGTGTCCCCCGAAGTTCATGAGGAGGTCGGCATTTTCGTGGAGTGGCTTGAGGAGGGGGAATTCAGGAATGGTACGGATGGAGCCTTTTCCAATGCCTCCATTGACAGCGATGATGAGTGTAGGGCGGTTGTACTGCTTGGAGAGGCGGGCTGCGATGATAGGGATGATTCCAGGATGCCACTTGTCTGAATGCAAAACGATCGCTTTATTTTCGAGGATTTGGGGGTTGGCCTTAATGTAGGCTTCGACGTCGTCAGAGTCTCGTCGCTCGATCTGCTGGCGCTGGGTGTTATTATCGTCGAGTTCTTGGGCGAGAACGGTCGCCTCATCACTATTATGGATGAGCATGAGCTCTACACCCTTGATGGGGTCGGCGATGCGGCCGAGGCTGTTGAGTCGGGGCGCAATTTTCGAGGCGATATCAGCGGTGGAAATCGTCGTGTTTTTGACTTCACAGATCTCTAGGAGTTTGAGCAGACCGATACGTTTGGTCTTTGCAAATTGGCGGAGTCCGTAACGAACAAGGATACGGTTCTCCCCAACGAGGGCTCCCATATCAGCAATGGTGCCAAGTGCGACAAGGTCGAGATAGCGTTTGAGGTCGATAGCTGTGCTACTGATCTTCCCCTCTGAAACTAATTTGTTGGTAATGGCGTGTGCAAGTTTGAATGCTACGCCCACTCCCGTCAACTCTCTGTTGGGATAGCGGCTGTTTACAAGCTTTGGATTTAAAGTTGCAACGCAGTGGGGAATTTTATCGGTCGGTTCGTGGTGGTCAGAGATGATGACATCGATATCTCTTTTGACAACTTCTTCGATCTCTTTGGCAGCTGTAATACCGCAATCTACGGTGATGAAGAGAGTGCATTTTTTTTCGATAGCGTAGTCGAGTGCATCGGTGATCACTGAGGGATTGGAGGAGGTGCGGTAGGGGATGAAGAAGTAGGCGTTGCCGCCGATCTGCTGAAGAAATTCGACGAGTAGCGTCGTTCCAGTGATTCCGTCGACATCGTTATCGCCGTAGATGAGGATGTTCTCATTATTCTGCAGCGCTTGCTCGACCCGCTCAACTGCCCTATCCATCTGGACAAAGAGATCGGGTGAATGGAGGTTGGGGAGTTTAGCATAGAGGTAGCTATAGATCTCTTCAAAGGTGGAAAAACCACGTGAAATAAGGACTTGCGCTATGGCAGGATGGAGGTTGAACTCTTCAATAACAGAGTCACACCACTCAGGTTTATAATTTGGATAAACCCAAAAGAGAGAATGTTCTTTCTCTTTGACCTCTTTCAATTTAGATGTCTCATCCTTTCGATATTTATTACATTTATATTAGCATCATTTAATGGCTATTGCCATTCTAATTCTCATTCAGAGATAGTTTTTCAGCCTTCTTTTCCTCTTTTTTATGGAAGAAGAGAAGAAGCGGTGCAGCGACGAAGAATGATGAGAATGTTCCAAAGACAACCCCGATGACCATGACCATGGAGAGGCCGAAGATGGCCCTACCGCCAAGGGTTAGGAGGGCTAGGAGCACGACAAGGGTGGTACTCGATGTCATGATTGTTCTGCTCAACGTGACATTGAGTGCGTGGTTGATGACATCTTTAAAGGAGTGTTTACGCATAAGCTTTAAATCTTCACGAATCCGATCGAAGATAATGATGGTGTCATTGAGGGAGTACCCGATGATCGTCATGATGGCGGCGATCGTTTTGAGATCGATCTGTAGGGGGACGCCGAGGGAGTGCAGAATGCTCATCAGCGCTACGGTGATGATGACATCCATGGCGAGACCTAGCGTCGCGCTGATCGCATATTTAAATTCGAAGCGGAAGGTGATGTAAGCGAGGATGCAGAGGAGGGCGAGCGAGAGGCCGATAATGGCGCTATTACGCATGTTATCGGACATCTGTCCACTGATATTGGTCCAACTGGAATCAAGATTTTTTAGAGAGTGGGGGGTGAGGGCTATGCCATCGCTCTCTAGAGCAGCGACCATCCAGACGAGTCGGGGGTTTGCCTGGTAGGAGTAGGTGACGTTTTTCGCATCGTTATCAAGGGGCATCTTATAGAAGGGCTTTCCGCTCTGGTCTAAGCTTCTTCCTAGAAGGATCTTTAAGTTGTTTGAGGGCGAGAGTTCACGTACATGGAGGTCTTGAGCCGTCGCTCCAGCGGCAATCAGTGCCGCTTCGATGTTACTGCGATAGGTGCTACCGGATTTTGGTTCCACTTCGAGAGTGACAGAGTATCCTCCGGTGAAGTCCATTCCGAACATTGTCCCTCGCTGAGCGACGAGTAGGTAGGAGCCTAGAAGAGCGACTGCTATCACTCCATAGAGAGCTACTCTGCTCCGTTTCAAGAAGTTGAAATGGGTCTTCTTGATCAAATTCATCATCTTAAGCGCTTTATGTTTGGGATTTTTTACCCATCCTATAAAGAAGAAGCGAGTCATAAAGAGGGAGGTGAACATCGAAGAGGCGATCCCGATGATCAAGGTGACAGCAAATCCTTTGATCGGTCCCGAATCAAATTGAAGGAGAATGAGTGCCGCGATCATTGTGGTGATATTCGAATCGAAAATTGCTGAGAAGGCTTTGCGGTAACCGGTATGAACGGCTTGTGCGATCCTTCCTGAGATGGCGAACTCCTCTCGAATTCTCTCAAAGACAAGGACGTTTGCGTCTACTGCCATCCCAACTGTGAGGATAATTCCGGCGATACCTGCTAGGGTGACTGTCGCCGAGATGTTTTGGAGCGTTGCCCAAATAATGAGCAGGTTGAAGAGGATAGCAACTGAAGCGACGACCCCTGCAAAGCGGTAGTATCCCACCATCATTATGATGACAAGGAAGAGGGCAACGATGGTCGCAACGATTCCCATCGTGCGGTCTTTAATCCCGAGTTCAGGGCTTACATTTTTCTCTGATAGGATATGGGGGGCGAAAGTGAGCGATCCCGCCTTCAAGTCGGCTTCGAGGCGGTTGGCTTCACGCTGGGTGAAGCTACCTGAGATCGAAACGTTATCTCTCAGTGCTGACTCTACTGTAGGAGAGTTGATGATAGAGCCATTCAAGATGACAGCCATTCGCCAGCCGCGGCCATTTGTGATCTTTGCTAGGGGCGTTCCCTGGATCTTCTCTTTAGAGAAGGTGGAGGTCCAGTCGTAGAGTTTATTTCGGGGGTTGATCTTCATTCCGTCAGAGAGTGTTTGGGATCCCTTAACTTGAAAAGAGAGATAGTTTCCCTTGGAGGGGTCATATGCGGCGTGGACGTCTGTGAGGTTTGCCCCTTCCAGCACATAGTTTCTCATGACAATGATTAGGGGGGTGCTTTGACCGTGCCAATCTGAAAAGTTTTCGCCTCTAAAGATCGCAATTTTGGAGATGGCGTCGTTAAACATACTGGAAATTGCTGAGTCATGCGGAGGGGTTAGCCGCAATCCTTGATCGTAGAGCGTCTTGGCAGCGTCGCTGATCGGTTGCACCATTTCGGTATCCATCGCACTGCCATAGAGATGCTTCCAGGCGATCTGATTGATGCTCTCGATATCCTTCTTATTGGTGACGACAGCTTCGTTCCAGACATCCTGCAGGAATTTATTAACGGTTGGGGCGAGGGGCTTGTTTTCCGGGGTGTACTTCTCATTTACGATGTGAAAATACATCGATGAAGCCTTCACCAGATCTGAGGCGGAGAGGCCCTGGGCACTGGGGAAATCTAGTGTGATGTTCGATCCCTCCTGCCGGATCGAGACCTCGGAGACGCCCATCTTGTTCACTCGAGCGTAGAGCTCGTTGATGCCGAGAGTGATATCTGCATCGTTTGTTACAACTTTGTTGCTCTTGTCGCGTAGCTCAATCTGAACGGTTTTTCCACCTGACAGATCGAGGCCCCAATGGAGAATTTTACGTTCGTCTCCGCGGAAATATTTGCGGGCGCTCAATGCCAGATTGCTAAGTAGGGGGTTCTCAGTGGGAGCTGGGATATCAAATTTTGTCGCTTGATTGGTGCTTACTTGGGCCGATTGGTACTCATCACGCCATTTTAGCAGATCTTCATGTTGCTTGGTTTCGATGCGATTTACTGCGAGGATCCGCTGCTCGACGTTGGTGAATTCCAATGTGGCGAATTTACGCGTTCCATGGACGGTGAACTCTTCACGCGTGGCGCTCAAGACGTTGTTATAGAAATCTTCTGCCTCAAAGATGAAGTCTTTAGCAAACGTTGCACCCAAGGGATAGGTCACTCCAGGGTAACCATAGAAACCGTTCATCTGCAGAAGCTCGCGCAAGCTTGTAAAATCTTGAATAAAAGCTTGGGCCTCTTGCGAGTCAGGGGCAGAGCTGAGCTTCATTAAGATCTCTTGCGTTCCCTTTGCGATCACATAGACTGAGTTGGTTCTAAATCCGACTGGAGGCTGCGATTCAAATTGGGCGGGGGCGTAGATAACCAGACCAATTTTCTGCTCTAGCACAGAAAGTTTTTGGAAGGTCTTATAGTCGTAAATGGGGAAAGCGGTGCGCATTAAATCGGGATGGGAAGGCTTCCACTCACTTCTAATGAGATGGATGAGCTGCTCTGCTTGCTGCTCTGCGATCGATCCCAAATCCATCACGAGAAGGCTCTCACTACTGGTGAGGGCGTTTAAGTTGATGGAGAAATTGCTGGTTTGCGGCGCCAACTCTTCACCTGTCTCTCGGCTGATGCGAGCGATCTCATTGTAGATCAGCTGGTCTAGCGATTCGCTTAGATAGGATTTTGACGCTGCGATTTTTTTCTTGTAGGCGTCGATATCCTGGTGCAATTCTAGGTCGATGCGATCGTTATTCCAATCGATCGTTATTGCGGAGATCAAGGGGCTTAATTGGCCTACCTGAATCGATTGGATGGCTGCTCCATCAGCTCTAGATAGGGCGATATCTTGTTTTAGTTTCGCATAGGTCCAAGGTGAGGGACCTGAACTGAAGGCTCTACTCTGGCGGGTTAAAATACCGATAGTAGAGATGAGTTTCGACTCTTTTGATTTAAGGAAGTCGAGTTTTTGCTGCTCGTGGGTAGCAAGAAATTCGCCCTTCTCGCGCTTTGCTGTTTCGGCATCTTGCAGGGAGATTTTCTCCGATCTGAGCCGATCTAGGTAGCTTTGAAAGGAGCGAGTGAGTTGGCCGATTTTCCCACTACGATTTTCCATAGGAGCTTGAGTGAAAGTGGCATAGTAGCGTTTTGAAATGGGAGAGTTTTCACCAAAAATCTTGGAATAGGTCAAAATGTTGTGAGAGAGAATTTGAAGGAACTCCTCTGAGCGGGGGTTTCCCTTGTGGTGCAAGACCGTTTCAAGGTATTGGGCGTTTTCACTGATGCCGCCGACTGCTAAGCCGATCTGCATGAGGCGGTCGTCAACTACCTCGCGATAGAGGGGGGCAACTGCGCCATCACTTACGCGCTTAGGGGTAAATTTAAAGTAAGAGTCGACGTTATTGGCGTCGAAATGGATAGGAATATTTCTTTGAATGGTGACGAGAGTTGGATCTTGACTTTCTCCAGCTTTGATCGGAGCGAGCTGCGCGGGTACGAAGGGGATGAGCGATCCAGAGCGAGGGAGATGGCTGCGCATTTTTTCGGCATCGAGGGCGCTCGTATATTTAATGTGGACCAATTGGGGATTGTCGCGATCCAGGGTCAGCGTTGAGTCCTTGATTCCCAATAGCTTATTGTACGATTTCAGCCAGCTAACAGCCTCCTCTTCAAGAGAGTTGATCCGCGTCACTGCCGCTGTAGCAACGGTTTCAGCACGCTTTGCATCGATCGGGTGCTTTAGAGGTTTTGTGTAAAAAAGAATCGTCGGAAGAATGTTATATACAGTGAGAAGAACGACAAGTGTAATGAGTACAAATTGCCAACGTTTTTGTCTTTCCATGGGTTATTGAATCCTTACATATTTTAAAAAAGCATAGCCCAACTAGATGAAATTGTCTAGAGGAAAGATTTTCTGTGGAGCAACCTGATTTAGCCGAGAGGATAGGGAATTGGAGAAATTAGTAATCATGTCAAAAAGAGAGAGCTTAAGAGAGAGCTATTGACTAGCAAAACAAGATATTTCTGTTTGTGGCGTGGTTCAAAACGGGGTAACACTTTTAAGTGACCATACAGCATAAGAGATATTCCAATAGGGGAGAAAAAAACCACAGAGATCACAGAGATCACAGAGAGAAAGAGGTTAAATAATCAGGCGCTTTATCCATTCTTTTAACATCTTTACATTAAAGTTGATGAGTAGATCTCTGCGACAATCAGATAGCTTCAGGTATGAAAGAAGTTGCGTCTCATGAATAGCAACTAATACTCTTAAAGACTTGATTTCTACGTTCACCTTGTTTTCAATCAGCAGATCCAAGGGATCCGACTCTGTCTCTGTGGTCTCTGTGGTAGTTAATTTCTGTCTATCCCAAGGGTTCATATGACCAAGGTGCTCCATTGTTACCTAAAAAGATCCTTGCTGCGACTGAGGCGAGCTATCCTAGAGCGATGCGTGCAAACTGACTGAGGAAAGATTTTTCCAATTTATAGGAGTTTTTTGTTAAAGTTGATAAGATTGGGAATAGCTTTAGGAGTAAATTGAAAGTGGTATCTACTGTTGCGGTTGTTGGCCTTCAATGGGGAGATGAGGGAAAGGGCAAGATTATCGATCTCTTAGCTAAGGATGTTCAAGCGGTGGTGCGCTGCTGCGGTGGGCATAATGCGGGGCATAGCGTGGTAGCAGGGGGTGAAGAGTACCATTTTCATCTGCTGCCTTCTGGCATTCTCTATCCTCATACGAAGTGCTATATCGGAGCTGGAACGGTTATCGATCCGAAATCTCTGATCAGAGAGATTGAGATGGTCGAGCAGCGCGGGATAACTGTTAAAAATCGACTCTTTATCTCTCCCTATGCCCACCTCATTCTCTTCTACCATCAGAGGTTGGACCAGCTCAGGGAGGAGAGCTCTCTGCCGATCGGAACGACGGGGCGCGGCATTGGACCGTGCTATGAAGACGCTGCATCGCGCGTTGGGATTCGCGTTGGTGAGTGGATTGATAGAGAGGTTTTTAAGAAAAGATTGCTAAACAATTTAGCTCAAAAAAATCGGGTGCTCCAGCTCATCTATGATGAGGAACCCCTCGATTATGAAGTGCTTTTGGAGGAGTATTCCGATTATGCGGAGCGGTTGAAGGAATTTGTGGTTCCTTTTGAAGATGAGCTTGATAGGGCAATTCAAAAGGGGGATAGAGTGCTCTTTGAAGGGGCGCAGGGGGCGCTACTTGACCTCACTTTTGGAACCTACCCCTTTGTGACCTCCTCTTCAACCTCGAGTGCTGGTTTAGCGCGCGGCGCTGGAATCGGCCCGAACAGGATCGGCCGCACTATTGGGGTGATGAAGAGTTATACGACCCGTGTCGGGAATGGGCCCTTTCCAACTGAATTTTCTGCGGCAGAGCTCTCCCACTTCTCCTCGCATGAGGAGGCGCGCGAATTCGGCGTCTCAACGGGAAGAAAACGGCGGATCGGCTGGCTCGATATCCCCCTTTTAAAGAGGGCGATTCGCTTAAGTGGGGTCGATGCACTCGCCTTGACAAAACTTGATATCTTGGATTCTCAAGATTTTATAAAAATTTGTGTGGGATATAAAGGGGTAGAAAATCTCCCTGTTTATCATGAGCACTGGAAGGCGCTCGAACCCCTCTATGAGACGCTTCCAGGATGGAAAGAATCGACAAAAAAGTGGAAAAAGCTAGAAGAATTCCCGAAAAATGCTAGAATATTTGTCGATAGAATTGAAACACTCTTGGATCGCCCCATTGAAATTTTGTCTTTTGGGCCTGAAAGGGAGAAAACACTAATGTTTGGGAATGAATAATCTAGCTGAAAAACCTCTCTACTCTGAAGAAGATTTTGCATCGATCGACCCCAAATTAATCCCCGAACATATCGCTATCGCCATGGATGGGAATCGCAGGTGGGCTAGAAAATATGGCAAATCTGTCGAGTCAGGCCATTGGCAGGGGGCGGAGCAGCTCGACGCAATTGTACGCGCCTCTGCTGATCTGGGCGTGAAAACCCTCACCGTCTACTCTTTTTCAACGGAAAACTGGAAGCGCTCTAGAAGAGAGGTGGAGCTGCTCATGCAGCTGCTCGAGGCCTACTTGATCAATAAGCGCGAGGTGTTGGTGAAAGAGGGTGTGCGCCTCCATACGATTGGGGATATCTCCCGCCTCCCCGACAGCTTACAAAGGCAGTTAGAAGAGAGTAAACGAGCAACAAAAAGTTGTGACCGTATCGATCTGGTCTTAGCATTGAATTATGGGGGGCGCGATGAAGTGCGGCGCGCCTTTCTCAAGATGTCACATGCGGCAGAGGCAGGAGAGCTCGATTGGGAGAGTGTCACAGAGGCGACGATCTCCTCCTATCTCGATACCGCTCAGTGGCCCGATCCTGAGCTCTACATCCGCCCTAGCGGCGTGCAGCGGTTGAGTAACTTTTTAATCTGGCAGATCTCCTATACTGAGATCGTTGTGATGGATACACTCTGGCCAGACTTCTCACCGAAAGACCTACTCGAGGCAGTGATCGAATATCAGAGGCGCCAGAGGCGCTTTGGAGGGTAGATGAAGTTCCAAGATCTTTCTAAACGCGTTGTGACCTCTTTCATTCTCTTCGCCTTTCTCGCTCTTATGCTCTTCTTCTCATATATCGACGTTGTCAAATGGTTGATCGCTCTCTTTACGGCAGGGCTCGGTTCGGTCGGTATCTGGGAGTTTGGACGGATAACGAAGCTCTCTGAAAAGAGGGGCCTTGTCGAGCTCTCCATTGCAACTGGAGCGTTGATGATTCTCGGCTTCTTCTTCTCTACATATAGCCGTGGACTCTTCGCCCTTCCCTTCATTATCTTATTCGTTGGAGTGCTCTCCATCTTCGTCTACCACTTCGATAAAATTCACACTTCGATCGCTTCGATCTCCAAGAGCATCTTTGGGATCTGCTACGTTGCCATCCCACTCGGATTGGCTCTAAAAATTCTCTTTCTAACTAGCTCATGCAAGATGGGTGATCAGGGAGTGATGTGGCTCTTCTACCTCTTAGGGGTGACAAAAATCACCGATATCAGCGCCTATTTCGCGGGACGCCTCTTTGGAAAACGCAAGCTCGCTCCCCAGCTCAGCCCGGGAAAGACGGTTACAGGTGCGTGGGTAGGTTTTGCAAGTGCGATCATCTTTAGCTTTCTCTTCTACCTCCTCTCTCAGCTGGTAGGGAACTTCTACCTGACCTTTGTGGAGAGTCTCTGGCTCGGGGCTCTATTGGGCTCAATAGGACAGATAGGGGATTTAGCTGAGTCTCTTCTAAAGCGCGATGCCGATGTGAAAGATAGCAATCGTCTCCCTGGCCTTGGAGGTGTTCTGGACATGTTAGACTCTCTACTCTTTACAACCCCAGTAATCTATTTCTTCCTCTATGTCTGTTAAGCATAAAGTCATAACCATCGATGGTCCGGCAGGGACTGGCAAGTCTACCGTCGCGAGAGGGCTCGCCGAAGCTCTCCATTTTTCCTATTTTGATACGGGTGCTCTCTATCGGGCTATCACGTGGAAGGTGCTTCAGGAGAGAGTACAACTAGATGATCAGAGCAGGCTTGATGAGCTCCTTGTGGCGTTCACTTTTCATATCAATGAGGGCCGCTACTTTGTTGGGGATGACGATGTGACTAGAGCTCTTCGAACGAAAGAGGTGACAGCCCATGTCTCAGAGGTAGCCGCCCTAAGTAAGGTACGTGAGAGGCTGAAGCCCATTCAAATTGCTGTCTCGAAAGAGACCGATGCTGTCTTTGAAGGGAGAGATCTAGGGACCGTAGTCTTTCCCCACGCCGATTTGAAGTTCTTTCTAACAGCCCGAGCCGAAGTGCGCGCTAAGCGTCGCCTTAAAGAGTTAGAAGAGAAGTTTCCCGAGCAGACTTTTTCATTTGAGAAGATTCTGAGTGAAATTCAGGAGAGAGATCGGGTCGATTCAAACCGCAGAGTGGCGCCGCTAAAACA
>SDBT01013349.1_pt1 | contig 13172 bp, 19 predicted proteins | sample 2277101 | NCBI WGS metagenome assembly SDBT01 (sample SAMN10404973, study PRJNA504765) | marine sediment metagenome | isolation source: marine sediment core GS10_PC15, 103 cmbsf | place: Arctic Ocean: Southern Knipovich Ridge | collected 2010 | reverse complement strand
TGGCCCTCTATCTGCCACTTAACCCCATGCCTGTCCCGGCTTCTGTCCAGACCCAGGCAAGTGTACTTCCCTTGGCGTAAAGGACATTCACCGCAGCTCGTTGATACTAAATTCATATTGCGCTCCGTGATAAATTCTCAAGCCACGCAGGGGTGGAGAGGGGCCCCGGCTGTTTTTGTTCCACCTCTTCAACAATCTTATTGAAACTCGCCTTCTTCCCATTGGCAGGCGCGCGATTCAGGTAAACAGCGCCGTTCTCAACGCGCGTATCCATGATGCCGTTGTACTCGCAGCACCGCTTAATATGCGGGCCAGGAACGGTGTCCTGCCGCATGTCGCAGCTTAGGCAGTAGTGGGAAACCGGCAGAATTTCAATCTTTTTAGCCATTTTGCCTTCCCCGTTGGAACCCCCGAGTGTGTATCGGCCACACTCGGGAGCTACGGAGGACGTTACTCAAGGAGCAACACGCGCACATTCTCACAAAATTACTGAAAAACCAACCGAAAGAAAAAATAATCACAGTTTCCCTTACGGTTGGAGTTCCAGAAGGTCGCAGCCGCAGAGCCGCGCCCCGCTTACTATTTATCGAAAATTGTTGTTGCCAAGTCGGTAATAGGTCGGCAAAAGGTGGAGGAATGGTCACAAAGCGTAAGTCCCTGCAACGGAGAAACGCATGTACGGTGGAAAACACAGCGGGAAGAGCCACAGCGGGCACGGTCGGAATACGCCGCTCGATATGCGGAGTCCCAACATCAAGGACACCCACAAAAAGACGGGTGACCGGCAAAAGCCCCTTGATATGAGGACTCCCGGAGTCCAGGACAAGAAGCACTATACGACCGACGGGAGGAGCCCAGATCAAAATTCGCCCGACATTGCGGCGAAGTTCCGCTAACGAGCGGCACCATGCGGAGCCTACTCGCTTTTGTCGCGGTCGGGTTAATGCTGCCTGGGCCGGTGTTCGCGCCCCTGGGCCTGCCCGGCGCGTATCTAACGGACAGGCGCACAGCCATTGTGTGCGCCTGGGAGACCCGAGGCGAGCCTAAGCCTAGCTGGGCGGTTGATCGAAAAGTAGGAGCTGCCTGGGGCGCCTGCCAAGTGAAATACTGGTCGGCCATCCATTTTGGGGGCTTCGATGAACAGATGCGGCTCACTGGCGTCCCCTCAAGGAGCCCTGGAGACCTCTTCCAGAGTCCCGTCAATCGCAAGGTGGCCGACCGGATAATTCAGGTATGCGAGGAGCGCCTGGGCTACAACGACACAGACATTTCGGTTTTTCATTGTTTTGGAACGGGCAAGCTGGACAGCACCCCGCCGACGACTCGACGGGTTTGGGGGTATGACCCCTACATAGATCGGAACGGATGGATAGTGGTGGCGTCCTACGCAAAACAGCAAGCCTCGGATATGGCGGCTGTAAGGCTGAAAACAAAAGCACGGGGAGGACACGATGGATTTTATACAAAACTGGCTCGCAGGGAATCTGCTGGAGTGGTTTTTAGCATCCCCGTGGGGCGTATTATTTCTTACCTTCGTGGTGACGGTAATATCCATACTTACCCCGCTTCAACTTTTTCTGAGGGGCCTGAAAGTCCTTACTAGACTGACGACCAAGACGGAGGTTGACGATCTTTGGGTGGGCAGAGGCCAAGTGGTTGCCGATAGAGTGATGAAGGCAGCCAGGGCAATACTGACCACAGACCCGGATATGCTCAAGCGGATTACTGGAATTTGGAAGCCTATACCGAGGTCTAAAGCATTAAACTTTCAGGGAGGTGATACGCCCCCCTGAAAGCGCGACTAGCCTGGGAGGTAGTGTCTGACCGCCTTCCCCAGATATGTTCTCGGGGCGCCGAGAGCCTCCCAGGCTTTTCTCGGAGTTGACAATGGAAAACATAAATATCTCTCCCCCCCGCGCAACAGTCATTGTTGTGCCCAGCATTTCAGAATTGCTCGAACACCCGGAAAAATGGGAGTTCCTGCGCGAGAATATGCTGATTCTACATGGACAAAATCCGAAAGCTGACAAACTGGAAATCAAAATTGTCCAGAGCCCATGAGCGAATCAGAAATTACGATTACCGGGGATAAGCGGGACGACTCCATAAGAAAAGCGGAGCTTCGCCCGCTCACGCCCAAGCAGGCGGAGATTGTGCGCTATCTCACCTCCGCCGACCCCGCGACCAAGGGCAGGCCAGTGGAAGCGGCCATGGCGGCAGGGTACACCAGGGAGACAGCCCGGCGGAAAGCGTACAGCACGATCAAGCTCCCGCACGTAGCCCTAGCAATCGCCCTCGCCACAGCAAAAGAAGTCCAGTCCTCCAACGACCCCACCACAACAGCATTTATTAACCGCATGGAACGCGCGGGCATGTTCGACGTCTCGGAAATGTTCGAGAATTGCGACGACCGGAACAACAAAGGGGATTTGGTCTACCCGTTCGGCCTGCGCATGAAGAACTTTTCCAAGTTCGACACCTCCTGCCTGCAAAGCCTCAAGATCAAGCACACCGCCCATACCTGTGAGCTGGAGGTCAAGGCCATTGACCCGATTGCGGCCGGGCGGCTGGTCATGCAGCACAAGGGCGAGTTTAACCGGGACGGCCCCCCACCCATGAGCGTGGTCGTCAATCAGCACTTTGGAACCCCCGAGCCCCAGGTAATCACCGAGCTGGTGGAAGATGAGGACGGGAAATACGCGCAACCCGACAAGATAGTAGGAGGCTGAAATGGGAGGCAAGATGTTCTGCATGGATTGTTCAATGGTGATTGATAAGGACGGAATAGCCACCCACAACATCGAGTGCCCGACTGAGCGCATCGCCGTCCTGAAGGCCGAGAATGAAAAACTGCTGGACGAGATAGCGAATTTGAAGCGTCCTCCAGGGCCTCCCGATCCTCCGGGCGGGAAGCCTCCTCCCCCTAGATTTGGTTAACAAAGGAGGCTGAAATGCCAGAGCGAACAAAAAACAGAAAACTGGGTGAAAGCCGTTATAAGCCCGCCAAGGGGGCGAAGGAAGTTAAAGGCCCGCAGGCGGCCGGCCCCCCGTGAAGTGCCGAGAAAGAAATTCGCGCATGGCGGTCTGGTTAGTAGGCCAATGAAGAACTACGGCAAAGTGCCGACCCACCAGACGGATACCAGGGCCGGGGTTCCAACCAATTCCGGTAAAAAGGGCAGGTAAATGGCAACGCGGCTCCGCAGACACACAGCGCCGGTCGGGCAGGACGTCAAGATCGACTACATTCCTCCGCCCGTGGTGCGGGAATTTGCCAACGCTCCCCACAAGTACCGGATGCTAATGGGCCCCTGGGGCTCGGGCAAGACCACCGGCTGTATCCATGAAATGGTGCGCCGGGCCCAGCTCCAAGACCCATATCCGATTGACGGAATACGCCGAACCCGCTGGGCCTGCATCCGCAACACCTATCCCGAGCTGAAAACCACCACGATTATGACGTGGCTCCACTGGTTCCCAGAGGAGTATTTCGGCCAAATCTGGTGGGACGTCCCGATCACCTACATTATGCGCTTTGCGGACGTGGAAATGACGGTCTACTTCCTCGCCCTCGACCGGCCCGAGCACACGCGCAAGCTCCTGTCCCTGGAACTCACCGGCGCCTTTATCAATGAGGCCCGCGAGGTGCCCAAGGCGGTCTGGGACGACCTGGACGGTAGGGTAGGCCGGTTCCCGCCTCACAAGGTTGTGCCGGCGAACTGGGTGGGAGTGCTGGCCGACACCAATCCGCCCGACGAAGATCATTGGATACCAGAGTTTTTCGAGGAAGAGACCGAGGTTCCTCTGGACGACACCAAGTACAAGCTCTTCAAACAACCCTCCGGCCTCTCCCCCAGCCCCGACAACAAAGAAAACCTACGCCCTGGTTATTATGAAGAAATGGCGAAGGGCCACACAAAGCCATGGGTTGATGTGTATGTGCACGGTCGATACGGCAGCATTTCCGGCGACCGCAGGGTTTACACGGAATTTGACGAGGAGCGCCACGTCTCTCCCGTCCCACTCAAAGCCAATCCTAGTCTCCCCCTGTACCTGGGCTTCGATTATGGACTTACGCCGGCCTGCGTAATTGCCCAGCTCGACAACCATGGGACGCGGCTGGTTGTACTGCGGGAAGTCCTGGCCACCACGATTGCCCCGGATGGCATGGGCATTAAGAGATTCATCGAAACTGCGCTCCGCGCCGCCCTGGTGGAGTTTTCGCGGTACTCGATAGTCGCGTTTGGCGACCCCACCGGCAACCAGCGCGCGCCGACCGATGAAAAGGCTGTGGAGGACTTAATTCGAGAGGCTGGAATTGATGTGAAGGGCTGCAGCACCAATAACTTCATCACGCGCCGGGAGTCGGTTGCCGAGTACCTTGACCGCTACGGAGGATTCATTCTCGACCCGTCCTGCAAAGTGCTGAAAAAGGGGTTTGTCAAGGGCTACAAGTACAAGCGCACCCGCGTCCAGAACGAGGACAGGTGGACGGATATTGTGGACAAGGTGGGGAATCACTACACGCACCCGCAGGACGGACTGCAGTACATTTGCCTCGGGATTGCCGGTGAAATCCGCAGGAACAAGGTCAAAAAACTCGCAAGGTCGATGCAAACGCGCCCAAAACACCCGCTGTATAGGGAGGCAGAGGCACTATGAATCCGAACGATTTACCAGGAATCCAGGGCGGCGGGGCAGGTCTCCCGTCCTCCCAGTCGCAACCTGACGCGACCGGAATGGCGGTCACCACCGAGGACAACGCCATTTCTCCGGTCGCCAACAAGATACAGGAGATTGAACAGTCGCTAGGTCGGCATATTGACTCCCTGGCGCCCAGCTCCGGGCTCGTAGGCTGGCTCGACCGCATGTTTTGGGAGCGCAGGAATAGGCGTTTACCCCTGGAGCGCGAGTGGCTGCAATCCTATCAACGCTTTCTCGGCCAGTATCCAGCCGAAATAAAGAAAGCAATGGATCCGCGCCGTTCCCAGATATGGGTGGGCTTGACCGCCATGTACTGCAACGCCGCCCATTCCGCCATCATGGATATGATTCGCGGCGCCGGCGACGAGCAATCGTGGTCGCTGGAGCCGGAGAAAATCCCCGACAACACACCCATCCCGCCCGAGTTGGAGGAACAAGGCTTTACCGTGGTCAGCCTGCGGAAAGAAATGCGCAAACGGGTGGAGGCCATGAGCGAAATGATGGTCAACCAGCTCGATGATACCCGCTACGAGGAACAGCTTGATCTGGCGGTGTACCAGGGGGTGATTACCGGCTCTGGAGCGATGAAGGGCCCGGAAACCGTGGTGGACAATGGGTATCACTGGAATATGAACCTTGACCTGAACATGCAGGCCACGCCCGGCATCAAGCAGCACAACGGCCACAAGCCAGCCTACCGGCACGTTTCCATCCTGAATCTATACCCGGATATGGACTCCGTTAATGTCGAAGATGGGGCGGGCATTTTCGAGGAAATGATGATGACCCGGCGGCAGCTCATGGAGCTGGCCATCCGGCCGGGCTTTAACCCGGCGGCTGTCATTCGCTGTTTGAGGGAGGCCCCGAGTGGGGACTACACGCTACTCCCCCATCAGGTGGAACTCCAGGCGATTACAGGGGACGCCATCCCCCACTTGAGCCATCGTTACCGGGTGCGCCGGTACGTGGGCGAGGTGGCCGGGGAACAGTTGCACCAGGCCGGCGCAAAGGTGCCCAGAGAAACGTGGCAAATGGCAATCCAGGCAGACGTCTGGTTTTGCGGGCCCTACATGATTCGCGGAAAGATGCACAACGGGCCGATTCCTTACTACATTTTTCCGTTTTCCAGGCGCCCCACCACTCCGTTTGGCCGGGGCGTACCCATGCTCTCCAAGCACTCCCAAAACGCGATCAACGGGGCAGCGCGGGCCATCATGGACAACGCCGCGGTGGCCTCCGGGCCGATCATGGAAATCAATACCAGAATCGTGGAGCTGACACCCGGGAAAGACCCAAGTGATATTCAGGGCTGGGACGTCTACCTGTCCGACCATGAAGGGCTTTCTGGAACCCACGCGATCAAGGTGCACGACTTCCCGGCGAAGGTAGATCAGTTCCTCAAAATCTTCGAGAAGTTCATGCAGATAATGGAACATGAGACCTTTTTACCCATGCTGATGCAAGGACAGACCCGGCAGGGCATGACCAAGACTCTCGGCGGAATGTCCATGCTGCAGACCAACGCATCCAAAACGATCAAGAAGGTGCTGCGCTACATCGACGACTACATGGTGGAGCCCCTGGTGCGGGCTCTATACGACTGGAATATGCGCTTCAACCCAGATCAGGCCATCATGGTGCCCGCCAAGATACGGGCCAAGGGCACCTTGAGCATCCTGTCCAATGAGGTCTTGACCCAGCGGATGATGCAGCTCCTCCAGGTTGCTATCCAGCACCCGGATTTCAAGTTTGACGAGGCCATCAACATCATTGGGAAAGCCATGGGCGTTCCGATGAACCGCCTCGTATTCAGCGACGAAGAGAAGCAGATGATGATGATGGAGGCCGAGGCCGCGAACGCGCAGAATCCGCCCACAGACGGGCCGGTTCAAGGTGGCCAGCCCCAAGGGAACCAGGAACAGCGTTCGCTGACGGGAGGAAGTCCAGGGGGAGGGGATTTCACCGCACCTCCACCAAGCCGAAACACGCCGCAGGAGTAGACCATGAAAATCACATGCACACCGGCGCTCAAACCGGAGATTCGACACAAGCTGCAACGCTTTCTCGCGGCAGAAGTGGCGGGCGTGGGCGAGGTGGACGGCGGAGAACAGAATATGGATGGGACGGCCTGCTCCATCTACATTTACCCGGTTGGGGACAAGACCGAAATGGACTTGCGCATGGCGTTGACGGGCAGCTTCGATGAGCCGCCATGGCCGCTCCCGCTTTTTGACCCGGACAATCTACCCACCGAGGTTCCCGAATGAATTACCGGGAAGTAGCTGACGAGCTCCGCAAACGGTACAGCGGCCACTCAAAAAGAGAGGCGGAGCGCCTGAAATTGACGTGGTTGAAGCGGAAGAGGCGGAAACGTATCGCCAGGGAAACGATCAGGGCCAAGCGAAATACTGCCCGCGGAATCGCCTATGCCTCTCTCCGCCACAACCGGAAAGCAGGATGATTATGTCGCTTATACTTGCCGCCGTTACGTTCTCGGTGCTGTGGTCGTCCAACTTGACGGGCGGGAGTATTGCGGTGCGGGAGGCGTGGTTTGATTTTAATAGGGCTTTGTGCGCCACGGACGGCGAGCACCGCAAGGTAAAGACGGATTATAAAATGGGCCACGGAGAGATAGGGCTCATGTTCATGTGCCTAGTCAAAGAGAAGGAGAAAATGAGTACATGAAAATCCGCAAGCCGACCGACGATCAGATCAAAGATATGGATGCCAATTCCGGCTCCCAGGTGCGTATGGGAGTGCGCGAGTACCTTGCATCGGTGCTTGAAACCCTCCGCAGCGAGCATTTGGTGGCATCTTCACAGGCTCTCCCCCAAGCCCAGGGTATGGCCGGGGCGTGTATCGCCCTGGAGCAGTTGCAGACTATACTCGGCAAAATCAATGAGCGGAAAGCGCCAATGTTGCACTTCCCCGCTCAAACACCCAGCCCAGGACTAGCGGCAGTACCCGCCCCTGGGCACCCGGTAGACTAGCCTAACAGCCCTACCGGGCAGGACGTGAGGTAACCCGTATGAAAACCGCAAAAGACAGGAAGGATGAGGCGCGAGCCAAGGAGTTGGAATTGGCGGCACAGCAAGGAGTTACTCCCGAGGACGTGAAGGAGGGAGAAGTCATGCCCGAGCCGACCAAGGCCGCTCCACCCGCAGACCCGCCAGTGGAACCCGGACAACCGGCTTCGCCGCCGCCGGCCCCTGACAAGCCCGTGGCAACACCGGCCCAGGACAAGCCGCCCGTGGCAGCCGACGGAGCCCCGCAACCTCCACCCGTTGAGCCAGATTACAGGGCTCTATACGAGTCGGAGCGGGGCACTAGGTTGAAATCCGATACCGACAATGCGGAATTGCGGAGCATGTTTAATAGGGAGTTGACCGCGCGCCAGAACGCCGAACTGCAAAACAAAGTGCTGCAAATTGGGGCAGGGCAAGGCCAGCCAGCCGAACCCGCCCCCGCAGGCAACGGAAGCGCCGAACCCGCGCAAGCTCAAGCTGGGCTGGCGGAATTAGATGCTGAAATTGCAAAGCTCACGGCAGACCTCAACGATCAGGCCGGAGAAGAAATCTCCAGCAAGCTCACCGATCTGTCCAAGCTACACGCGAGACGAGAGGTTGCCGCCAGTCTCCAAGGTGAACTGGGTAAAATCCGTAATAGGTACGACCCGCTTGTGGAGAGTGTTCAGCAGGATATTAGGCAGAACGCCGCCACAACCGACGAAATGCGCCACACGGAAGCCCGTAAGGTGATTGGAGACGCGCACCCAAATTGGGACGCCATGGTTAATTCCGAGCCCTTTGAACGCTGGGTAGCGGGTCACGCTATGGTTGACAGATACCAAATGGGTTTGCGGCCCGGAGAATCGGGCCAGGGGTTTACTGCCTCCGAGATAGTTTACGTACTCAATGAGTATGTCGCGCAAGACCCGACCCTTTTAGCTGAGAAAGCTCGGCTGGAAGAGGCACAGGGGCGCGAAAACGCAGCGGCCCAAAATGAGGGCGCAATGCTGACCACCACTCCGGTCATTGACAGCTATGGAGAGGGGCCAAAGGTATTGCGCAGCGAGTTCATACGGCAATCCCAGGAATTGAAAAACAATATCCCTGCGCTGAAACAATTAATCGCAGACATGGATGCCGCCGTGAATAGCGGCAACTTTGTGGACGACATGACGCGCAGGTAACCACTAACAGGAGAAAGCAATGGCAGATAGCGCATTTGGGCGAGCTGTAGGGTATAACACCCTGCCCGCCGGGGTTTTCATCCCCGATATATTTCCAACCAGACTCCTCCAGCGGTACTACGAGGAGGCTATCGTCCCCAACATAGTCAACATGGATTATGAAGGGGAGATTTCGGACATGGGTGACCGTGTACGGATTCGGCGCGAGCCCGAAGTGACGATTACTCGGTACTTCAAAGGGCAGAATCTCGCGCAACAGGACGTGATTGATGAAGAGAGCCAGTTGCTCATCGACCACGGCGCCTATTTCAATATTCCCTGCGATGACGTTGATAAGCGGCAGGCGGATATTAACTGGGTGAACAGCCTGGAGCGCAACGCGATTCGCCAGTTGAAGCGATATGTGGACGGGCAAGTGCTCGGAAACATTTACGCCGATGCCGCCGCGGCGAACATCATGGCGAACCGGATTGTCACGCCGAACAACATCCCCGAGCTGCTGGTCGATGCGGCCGTGTTGCTCGACGAGGCATTTGTGCCCGATGAGGACAGGTGGATTGTGGTGCCTTTCTGGTTCAAGGGGCATTTGAAGCTCAATCCCACCTTCATCCGGGCCGATAGCATGGGGGATGCTGAATCCATCATGCGCACCGGTGCGGTGGGGATGTTCGATAGGTTCATGGTGTATTGCAGCCCCAACCTCGCGGTTGTGGGTGGCTGGACGCAAGTTACGTTCGGCTGCAAGACCGCTGTGACGTTCGCCACCCAGTTCACGAAAACCGAGACCTTGCGCAATCAATTCTCCTTTGGAGACCTGATTCGCGGACTCCAGGTATTCGGCTGGAAAACCAACTATGCCACCCATCTTGGCAAGGTTGGCGTCCAGAAGGGCTAAATAAAGGCGCTGTGTAGTGCTTAAAACGGGGTCTGGTTAGCTTGGAAGCCCTGGGTAGGGCTTCCCCCCGGCTTAATTCATAACTCGAAAGGAGAGCCAGATGGCCTCATTTGACAATACAGTTGGCGCAGCCAACGCGAGGTATCCCGCACAGGCTTTGCCTGCAAACTTCCTGATTGAAAACACCCTGGACACGGCGCTGAGTAACCGTGGCGCGGGTGATGATTCGCAGATGATAACGGTCGCGGCAAACAGCCTCGTCGATTTCGCCGGCCTCGAAGTCCTCACCCTGGAAGGCGGTACGATGACGCTGGACTTGGGTGACGGGGTTGACCCGAATGGGTATCTCGATGGTGTGGATGGAGACGACACCGTGGGGGATGTGTACGTTTCCCTAAAGTCCTACATCATGACCTCTACGGCCGGGGATTTCGATAATGAGGGCGCGGTCACGGTGTTGAACGTCTATTCACGGGTGGGTGGTAGGTTGTACGCCGCCGCCGACTCCATTGACCTCATTACGGTTGATGCTGCCAACCTGTTGAAAGTCCGGGTATTCGCCCAGATTTTCGACTTGAAGCCGTAACCTTCACCTCCTGGGGGGGCATCGTGCTCCCCCTCTTTTTTATGAGGAACCATGGAATCTCAAGTTACCGTGCCGGAAGTGCCGGAAACCTCTCCCGAGGCTCCCGCAGAAGAGGCAAAGAAGTTACCAAAAACCGCCCCTGCATACCTGCATGGAGGGGCCAAGAATTTGACCGTGGCGAAGTGGGCCAAAACCAACCTCGATCTTTCCTTGCCAGAAACGATGGAAAAGCCCGCCATGCTCAAAGCGATCAATGCGCGGCTGGCAAACCATCACCACCAAGCGGAAAAAGCCGCCCAGACCGCTACCGTTCAAGCCACTCCAGACCCCGAGGCCGAGGCCATGCCCCCTGGCGAGGGCGGAGAGACGCTACAAGATCATGTGCTTCCCGCGCAGCCCGAACGCTTCACAAGGGAAGAGGACGGGGCCACCAATGTTCAAGGCGCAGCTCCGCCAATGATGAAGGGCCCCTCGCGCGCTATCGGGCAGCCGGGCCGGAGAGGGGATGCCACCTTTCGGGATTCCGACCCCAAGCTCCCGCAAGCGGTCGCCGCCTTGAAGGACAGTCCCCAATATGCCCACTTGGCTCCGGCCACGGACGAGGACGGGAGGCTCGACCCAGAGACGGAGGCCAGCCTGAATATGCTTCCAAAGGCCATGCTGGCGCCTCCCGGAAAATCCTTCCGGCATCCCCAGGTCTGCAACTGGCTCTACAACCCGGAGACCGATGTGTACTGGTATCCGACCGAGCTTTTGATGCGGAATGAGACCTTGATTCCGGTCATGGGAGAACCGCCTGCGGGCTCGACATTTGGCTCCCTGCCCCCAGAATTAAAAACGCCGCCCGCCGGGGGAACTTTGCAAGGAGTGTGATGTGCTTGCCGAGACGCTGATACAGAGAGTGCGAGACCAGTTGCACGACAACGCCGATCTGCGCTGGACGCTGGATGAAAAAATCCGGGCGCTGAATTACGCGCAAAAGCTGACGGTGATAGCTCGCCCCGATGCAAATACCGTCACTGTCGCCGTGCAACTGACCGCCTCCTCGACCCGGCAGACGCTTCCGACCGGGGGTATCCGGTTCCTGAAACTAAGCCGGAACATGGGGGTGGCCGGGCTCACCCCAGGCAGGGTGATTACGTTTGTGGATATTGACGCCATGGACGTGGAAAACATCGACTGGCACACAGACCCCTCGGATACCGTCATGCGGCACTTTTTGTATGACAACATTGACCCGCTGACGTTTTGGGTTTACCCGCAGGTTCACGGCTCAACCGCTGTGTTTGTGGAGCTGGTGCACTCCGCCGAGCCCACGGAAGTCCCGGAATCAGCCACCTACAATGCTCTGTCTGACCTGATTGGGCTGCCCGACATATACGAGCCCGCCCTGTTCGATTTCATGCTTGGTCGCCTGTTCCTGAAAAATGAAGAGGCCAGCGACAACCAATCCGCCCAGCTCCATTCAGCCCTGGCGTATCAATCACTCGGCATCAAAACCCAGAAAGACAACCTGTTCAACCCTGAAAGCCGGACAACTTCTCACGACGATAAGAGACCCCGGCCCGAGGCAATAGGAGTGTAAGGATGGCGGACAAGACCTGGAGCGAGTTCCATTCGGAAATACGGCCGCATTTGCCTCACTGTCCAGAATCCACGATGGACAGGGCTCTGCGGACGACCAGCGCGGAGTTCTTCAAAGATACCTCTGCCTGGAAAGTCAAGCTGCCCGAGCAAGACCTGAAGATTGCCATACCCGAATACCCGCTGGTGCCACCTTCCAACACGATCATTGAGCGGATTGTGGAGGCTTATGTGATGGACGAGGATTTGGGAGACCGGGAGAGCCTGCGCGAGATTTGGCCGATCACCATTCAGAGATTGTTGGAGCTACGGCCCAACTGGCGGGAAGAGGACGGAAACCCAACCAACTTTGTGCACGATCTGAATAACACCACAGTACGAGTCTTTCCCACCCCGCTAGGTATAGTCACCGATGGCTTGGTCATGTGGTCAACGGTGAGTCCCGACATTGACACCGGAACGGGAATCCCGGAAGAACTCTACCGGCGGCACAAAATTACAATTTCAAAAGGGGCCCTGGCGCGGCTACTCTCCCAGCCCAACAAAGCCTGGACGGATTACGAGCAAGCCGGGATATACCAAGCCCAGTTTAATCGCGGAAAGACCAAGGCAACCATCGAGTTTTTCACCAACTACGGGGCGATACGCCTACAGACCCGCCCGAGGGTTCCACTGGCATAGGAGGGGCGCATGGCTCACAACATATTATTCAACAATTTCGCCTTCTCCACCCTGAACGGCGCCATCACCGATTCAGCAACCTCCCTGGCCGTACAATCCAGTGACGGGGCGCTATTCCCCAACCCAGCCGGCGCACAATTCTTTCGCTGTGCACTTGAAGATGCGGCCGGAAATCTCGAAATCATCTTGGTTTCCACCAGGGCTGTAGATACGTTTTCCGTTATTGTGCGCGCCCAGGAAGGAACGAGCGCAAGGGCGTGGGCAGATGGCGATAAGATACGGAATATCTTTTCCGTCCAAGGGATTCTTGACCTACTGGCAGACCCCCATGTGGATGCGGCCACATTCAATGAACAAGGAAGCCCGCCCGCTACTCCCTCGGCTGGGGAGGTGGTTGAATTTGCCCAGGCAGCGGGCACGGGCGGGGGCATGTATCAAAAGGACGACAGTGGGGCTATTTCCCCTCTCCACTGGGGCATCACAAACATGCCCGATGCGGATACCGTTCTCGATCAGACGGTGGAACGCTGGGC
>SDBT01013348.1_pt1 | contig 13173 bp, 18 predicted proteins | sample 2277101 | NCBI WGS metagenome assembly SDBT01 (sample SAMN10404973, study PRJNA504765) | marine sediment metagenome | isolation source: marine sediment core GS10_PC15, 103 cmbsf | place: Arctic Ocean: Southern Knipovich Ridge | collected 2010 | reverse complement strand
ATAGAACCAAATATACTTACTTTACGCATAGAATATGCAACACCACCTCCTGGATGGCAGATACAAACATTAGGTCTAACTGATATTAGTATGGAATCGTCTCTTATTCAAACTGAAACAACAAAGAAATGGGGTACTGGTTCTGAACAATCCATCACTCCCGTAGTATATACATATCAAATTGGGGAACAGCATCCACGAAATCGATTTTTACCGGATGGGAGTAGAAATAATCTTGGTTCTACTCTTACTATAGATTCGGAACAACCCGTAGTTCCTGTTTATATTCCTGCAATGGTTCTAACTTATAAAAAACGAATAAATACCAGTGTAGGTGAATTAGAAGCATTAAATAAAATTTATCAGGGTGCTGTTAATAATGCTGCTTGGAGAGGATATAGTAATAGAACTTGGTTGTGTATAGGATTAAATTGGAGAATATCAGAATATGACCAAATCTTTTTTGTAGAATTAAGATTTCAATATAAATTTGATACGTTTGATGTTGAGATAGTTTTTAGAAATTCGGAGGACGGTAAAGTTCCTCCTGATGTGTTTAATCAAGCTAATGCATATAGAAGAGATAGGATACAACCAGAAGCTAATTTTACTACTTTACTTTCAGCATTAGGGATGTGATAAATGACTGTTGAGAGATTTTTAACTGGTAAACCTGAAACGATACGTAAACAAAATTTACTTGTCGATGCTGTTAGAAGTTTACAGAATCTTAATGGTGATATTTTTATTCGTGCAGCAAATACTCCTGCTGGCACAACAGTTCGATTAAACATAGCTGCTATATTAGAACGGATAATGAAAAATTTAGGGAGTGGTGGAGGTGCTGGTGCTTCTTTCCGGCGGGCATTTGTTAAAGAAGCACCAGGAGCAACTACGACTCTTGTATGTTATCTTGATGTAGATACTACAGGGACAGAAGCTAATGTAATTTGTACAATATATGGAGGGGGAAATCTTGATGAAGCTCATCCTACTTTTGTTGATGGTGCTGAATTATGGGTTGCCTATAATACGATTGCTGGAGAATGGCAAAATGTAACTCGGATAGACGGGTTTGAGGAGTGCCCGGTTTAATGGGAAAGATACAAGTCAATCCAAGTACAGGAAAAGTATTAGTTTCCAGAGATTCTTCTGGAATAAGTAAACTTTGTAATACGTGTTGTATACCTCTCGGTGGCTATGCAGATAATGATTGTGGTTGTTTTATATACGGAGCGGGACCCCCTACATGTGCTTCTAACCCAGATTTTGATGAGCAGCCCCCATTTGGAGGGCCAGGAAAAACCCCTGGTGTATATACAGTTACTATTGATGGGTATATACTTTGTCCATTTCCTTTAAATAGCCCCGCTCCGGATATAAATGGTGTATGGCATTTACCGTATTTTGGTGGGGATGACGATTGTACATGGTCTTATAATATAACAATAGGTGGGATAGCTGTTGTATTTACTCTTGAACTTTGTGATAGCTTTACGTTTCCTCAATTTCAAGTTAGTGCTCCGGGTGAGACGTTATTCCGTCGGGATCCAACACAATGCGATATTGTAGTAGATAACGCACCCAATTTTTTCGCCGGCTGTGGCACCCCTGGTGAAGTTAGCGGTTATGGAGGCACTGTCTCTTGGAGGCCCGGACAAATACTTGCATGGGATAGTGGGACGTCATATGAGATTGGCGATATGGTTGCCCACGAAGGGGTCTTTTATGTATGCACTGCCGGTAATACAAATCAAGAACCGCCGAACGCATCATATTGGGATGTCGCATAATGGGATGCTGCGGAAAAGGAAAACATGTAGTCCGGTCGGCAGTAAAGACAGCCCGGCAGATAACGACTGGATATACCAATCTTGTACGGGGCAAAGAATACGAGTTTACAAAAGAACGGGAGCGGATATGCCGACGATGCGATGATCATTACTGGATTAAGCATACCCTATGGTGTTCTATTTGTAAATGTTATATTCCAGCGAAAGCACGAGTAAAAGAAAATACTTGTCCTAAAAAGTATTGGAGAGTATGATGGAAAATGTATTAAATGTATTAGATGGATGGTGTGGCAATAATCATCCTGTTGCTATTGGAATTGTATTACTTATCGCGGCTTTTATTTTGAGTTTCTCTTGTAAAACTGCTTGGGGAGCATGGAAAAAACGAAAATGAGAAAAGAAGATGTTTAATAACAAACGCCTAGACAAGATAGAAAAAAGAGTACTGAAAAAATTAGCGTGGGAATATGTTAGGGATCGTATTCGTGCGGAGATGGAAGAGCTTATAAGAGATGGTCTTGACCCGTCAACGATTACTATTGAGGACATGAGAAAATATGGCTATATGTTTTGAAAGGATTATTATGAAAGTTTTTTTAATATTTGCAATAATGTGTGGAACAGTTCTGGGAGGCGTATTGGAAAATAACAGATACTATACATGGCAGATACCAGAACCGAATATTCCAATGGGATCAATCATCACTGGTGTAGAGATTACACTGCACAATCTCACAACAGCCAACAATGATGAGGGATTGGGCATTGTAAAAGTACGGTTAGTTGACAACTGCCCACCGGGCTGGATCGGTAACAATGGATCTATTGATACCGGCTCATTATTGGCAACCCCAACGGCAAACGACGCCAACAGCGTGATCGATCTCGCAGACGTAATTCTGGCCGACTCCTGGACACATGCAATCTTTAAGCAGCCGTTCCAGATATCGTGTCCGCTCGAGGATGGGTTTGAGCTTATTACTATGAACGCTGCCATTCTTGAATTCAACGATTACATGGGCAACGGAACGCCGGCAGGGCTGCTCATGTACTCGATAGGCGGGCGATCTACTGTTTCCCGGGTAAGTGCTCAGATGACGATTCGTGCGTACACAGGCGACTACAGTGAGTCTACAGTGCATGTAGAGATTGACGTGCCGGTAGATATGACGTACTTAGACGCATGGGCTGACGAGGAGAGACGGAATCTCATGGCTGATTTTATAGTACAGTGGGCGGACTTAGAGGCTCGAATTGTGGAAGCGAAAAGATAAAGAAAATGAAAAAAGAAGATGTTTACATTATAGGTGGTGGGACAAGTCTTAAAGGTTTCGATTTTGGGAAACTCAAGGATAAGGATACTATCGCTGTAAATATGTCTGCTTTTGATGTGCCGAATCCAACTTATTGTATCACTGCTGATTCAGGTATATTTAGGAAAGTACAAGAAGGTCATTTCAAAGATATAGGCACAACTTGGGTATTAGTTACAAATCCTGATCATTGTTCTATGAAGATGAAGAACGGAATTTTTAAGCACGTTCATAGTGGTTATGTTTATAATCTGTTTGCTGCTAATATGCTCATTAAAAATGCTGGAGTAGAAGGAATAGGATTTGAATTTAAGGATTTTAAGACTGGATATAACAGTGGATTTTGTGCTTTTCAATTAGCTGTTTTATTAGGCTATAAAAAAATTCATTTATTAGGTTTTGATTTGTGTGAGCAAAACACAAAGACTCATTATCATAGTAGATATAAAAACAGAAAAACAATCAATAATAAAATGTTTGTAAAATTCTATGATAATTTTGTTTTGGCGATAGGAATATTGAAAGAGAAAACTGATATTGAGATTATTTCTCATTCTAAAATAAGCAGACTAAATAGCTTTATTCCTTATATTTCTTTAGGGGGTATATAATGAAGGATAAAGTTATGTTTTTTGAATTGATGGGTGCTGGACATACCATGGGAAATATAGGAGACGGAACTTTTGCCGAATATAAAAAAGGTGATATTATCAAAACTACTATAGATTTAGGAAAGAAATTTGGAGATAGATTTAAGAGAGTTTTAGATAAAAATGGATCACTAAAGGAAGAAGGTGCTTCTATAGATTATATGGAGGAGCGTATTATACTTGATGATATAGAAGTTGATTGTGAAGGAGAATATAGATTATCAATTTTAATTTGTTCTCTTGATGAGAGAAAGGAAAAAAGAAACAGACTTTTAGAGGAGTTAAAAAAGCAGCACCATGAAGCAGTAGAAATTCTTATAGAGGTGGATGATAAGAAAGTTACAACTGGGACGAAAAGAAACAGACTTCTAAAAAAAGCTAAAGGTGATTATATTGCTTTTATAGATGACGATGATATGATATCTGTAAATTATGTTGTGAAGATTTTGGAAGCTCTTAAAACTGATCCTGATTGTTGTTCTTTAGAAGGTGTTTTATTTCGTCCAAATCAAACATATCCATTTTATCATAGTATCGAATGTACTGGATGGTATCAGAAGGATGGTAAATACTATCGAACTCCAAATCATCTAAATACTGTAAAAAGAGAATTAGCCTTACAAATAGGATTCCTTAGAATAAATCGGGGAGAGGATGTTGATTACTCAACTCGAATAAGACACTTATTAAAAACAGAGGCTTATATAAAAGGTGTTTTGTATTACTATATTAAGGATAGGAACTGGACTCTACCGCATATAACGGAGAAGATATGAGATTTCTTTTTAAATATCCAACCTTTAGAAGACCAGAGTGGTTTCAACAAACTCTAAATACTTATTATTTCATGTTGAGCAATAAACATGAATATGAATTCTTGATTACATTAAACGAAGATGATGAAACGATGAATAATAAAAAGATGAGGGAATTTATGGATTCCTACACTCATCTTAAATATAAATATGGAAAACATAAAACAAAAATAGATGCCGTTAATGCTGACATGGAGGGGGAGAAGAATTTTGATATATTGTTTTTGATTAGTGATGATATGATCCCAGTTATGCCTGGATTTGACAATGTAATAGTAAATATGATGAAAGATCATTTTCCTAATTTAGATGGAGCCTTACATTTTGATGATAACTGTTGTGGAAAAGATCGAACTATCACTTTATCTATAATGTGCAAAAAATTATATGATCGTTTTGGGTATATTTATCATCCTGATTATAAAAGTTTCTTTTGTGATGTAGAATTTACAGAGGAAGTACGAAGAATGAAAAAAGTATTTTATTCCCCATTAGTTATAGTGAAACATGATTGGAAGGGTGGGAGTAGTAGGAGTTCTGACGATACTTATAAAAGAAACACAAAATTAGGTAGGCCAGATGAAGCTACTTATGTTAGACGTAAAAAAGAGGGATTTCCAAGATGAATGATTTTATTAAACGTAGATTAGCACTTTTTGGGAAGATGGCTTTGAGTTTTCCAGTAACAGTCACCAATAGTTATCTTTTGGCAAAAGAGTGTATTGATAAAAACATTGAGGGGGATTTTGTAGAATGTGGAGTTTTTGCTGGAACTCAGATAGCTGCTATGGCATTAGCCAATCAAAATTCTGGTATGAAAAAGAAAATACACTTATTTGATTCTTTTGAAGGTATCCCACAAGCAGGACCAAATGATGATGAGTCCATTACTTCTTGTATAGGCAAAGGCGATGGAAAGGGATCTTTGGTAACTACAGGAGTTAGCGTCTGTTCTGTAAAAGCTGTTCAAAGGCATATGGGTCATTGGAAAATAGATCCAAAGCAATTAGTATATTATAAAGGATGGTTTCAAAACACAGTTTCTAAAGTTTCAATAAAAAAGATTTCCTTATTGAGATTAGATGGAGATTTATATGAGTCTACTAAAGTTTGTTTACAATATTTACATCCTTTAGTTAGTAGGGGTGGTTATGTTATAATTGATGATTACGCTTTGACAGGGTGTAGAAAAGCTGTGGATGAATATCATAAGCAATTAAAACTTAATCCGGAAATTATTGCTATTGAAGGTGGTGGTGGTCCTATATGGTACAAGATAAATTAAAAATAATATCATACTCTCTTTTTGGGTATTCTGGAAGGAACGGAAATTACTGGTCGTATATCCCTGCGATGTTACGGCTTCATAGTATTTTATTTCCTGATTATAAAATTGTTTTGTATCATGATGATTCTTTATATCATATGCAGTACGGAAAAGTTTTAACACAGCTTGCTACAGAAAACTTTTTAGATTTGTATTGTATGGATTCTAAGGATTCATTATGTATATCTATGTTGTGGAGATGCAAAGCGATTTGGGATTATCCTGAGGCTAAAGTGGTTTTTTTCAGGGACCTCGATTCCTGTCCAACCTATCGAGAACGGTGTGCTAATGAGTGTTTTGTGGATTCTAAATATTATGTTCATGGGATAAATGATAACAAAGCTCATGATATTCCTTTAATGGGTGGTATGTGGGGGTGCAAACCAAAGCATTTTATTAAATTAACGCAATATGCTAATTGGAAATTTTTTACATCCTTATGGAAAGATTTAGATTTATCTGTGCATGGGACGGACCAATTATTTTTAAGGGGTTTTGTACTTCCAAAAATACAGCAAAATCTTTTAGTTTGCAAAGAGATTAAACTAAAAGATTTTCCAGAAATAGATAAGGATATGAAAACAAAAGATAAAGATTTTATTCCATTTATAGGGGCGGCGGGATACGCAAGAAGTCATGTTATTGATTATTGTAATGAAAAGAAAACTGAGTTTATTACCTATTTGAAATCTGTAGAAGCTAAATATGAAATAGAAGCAATATCACATAAGTTTGTTAAGTTGGATAATTGATGAGTAAAGATTATTTTCAACGAATAAATAAAGCGTTTGATAATGTGATAATAAATCCGGGATCTATTTTATTATCTGATGATGAAGAGGATTTTTGGAGTCTCTTAGAAGATGTTTCTTTTTCTTCCAAACGATTAGTAGAGATAGGAACTGCTGCTGGAATTTCTGCGACTTTGTTATCTGAAGTTGCTGAAGAAATATGGACTTTTGATCTTCGAGATTATCCTATCAAAAAAGATATATGGAATTATTTTAAAATATCGCATAAAATTTATTCTTATATCATTAAGGATTATTTAGAATTAGCAAGCATCATTTCACACATAGATTTTGATGCTGCATTTATAGATGGTAATCATAATTATGATTGGGTGGTGTGTGATACATTTTTATTAGAGAGATGTGGTTGTATTCTGTTTCATGATTATCATTTAGGATCTGTACCAAAAGCTATTGATAGATTGATCAAACGAAAAGATGGTGAAGTATTCGTAAAGGGGAAGTATGCTTTCTGGACTAATAAATAAACATAAAGATAAACCTGCTTTCGTTTTGGGTTCAGGCCCTTCACTTCATAATTTAGATTGGAAGTTAATTGAGCCCTATATTACCATTGCTGTAAACAGCACAATACTTAAAACCCCAAAAGCTGATTATTATTTCACTTGCGATTTTGGAATGACTGTTTGGGAATCTTGGATTACTTTAAGGAATCTAAAATGTGATTTGATACTTTATAATGTTGATGTCGGGTTTCGACATTTAGAATCCTTAACTAAAGAAGATACTTTTAAAGGCATTGATAATAATCGGATTCATTACTTTGATATGAAAGATTCTGATTTGCAAATGGATGGTATGAAGTTGATACGAGGTTCAACTTCTACACAAGTGGCTGTTCACTTTGCTCATTTACTTGGGTGCTCTCCTATTATTTTAGTTGGTTGTGATTGCCAATATGAAGATGGGAAGTATCATTATTATGATTTTCCAGGAGAGGCAATTGATAAAATACGTAAACCAGAATATGGAAGTTTTAAGTCTTGGGATCTTATTACACAAGAAGGAAATAGTAATAAGTGTTTGGATGGTCATTTTGTAGTGTGGGAAAAAATACAAAAACAAAATCCAAATATAAATATAATCGACGCTTCTGGAGGAAGACTTGTAATGTTTCCGCAAATGACTATTAAGGAAGTTCTTAAACAGTATGGAATGTCTTAAACAATATACTGATCGACATAAAGGGAAAACGGCTTTTGTATTAGGGATAGGACCGTCACTTAGGAATTTGAATCCTGATTTATTGAAACCCCATATCACTATTGCTGTGAATAGTTCGATTTGTAAGGCACCAAAAGCAGATTATTATTTTACTTGTGATTATGGAATGGTCTTATGGAAATCTTGGTTGACATTAAAAGATTTAACTTGTGAGATAATTCTTGCGTCTAATGAAGGATTTACTGCGTTTGAGTCAAAGATAGGAAGAAAAGTCTTTGAAGGAATAGATATGAGTAGGATACATTATATTCCAAGAAAGGCAGATAACATTATTGATAAAGGAGACAAATTAATAAAAGGATCTTCATCAGTTCATCCTGCCGTTCATTTTGCTTATATTTTAGGTTGTTCTCCTATCGTATTATTGGGTTGTGATTGTCAATATGAGGATGGAAAAAAACGATATTATGATTTTCCAAATCAACCAAAAGATAAATTAACTAATCCTGAGTTTGAAAAATTTCGCAGACCGTTAGGGCCTGACAGGCCCGGTAAGAAAACAGATGGAGATTTACAACATCATCTTAGAGTATGGAAAACTTTAGATACAAAACATTTGAATATTATAGACGCCTCAGAAGGGGCACTTACTATGTTCCCACAAACGACTATACAGGAGATTCTTAAATGAGTAAGTATTGGAATTTATCAGCACCAATAACCGTGCATATGGAAATTACCAATACCTGTAATGAGAGATGTAAGCATTGTTATAATTTTTCCAGGGCGGATAGGATATCTACTCAAACAATATCTCAGCAAAATTTGGAATACACAATAGCAGAACTTATTAAAAATAAGGTAATGCATATTATTGTTACTGGTGGTGAACCTATGCTTGCTTTGGATAAAGCTGTTTTTCTTATTAAAAAATCATTAAAAGCTGGCATGTCTGTAAGTCTAAATTCTAATATGTTGGTAGGGAATTCTACAAATCTTAAAATTCTATATGATGCTGGAATTGATCATATACTAACTACATTGCATTCTCATAAAAAAGAAGTTCACGATTTTATAACTTGCGTATCTGGTTCCTTTGAAGACACTACAGAGAACATAAGAGGGGCTGCAAGACAAGGTATTAGGATAACAGTTAATACGATTCTAAATCAATTTAATAAGGATGATATATATAAAATAGGAAAATTTATTCATCAATTAGGTGTTACCAAATTTTTAGGTAATCGTACCATACCTTGTTCTTCTAATGTTCAAAGTTTAGGAAATGATTTTCGTTTGGAACGAGAAGAAACAATTAAAATGTTTGATGCTTTGCTACAGTTAAAAAAAGATTTTGGATTGCAGGTAGGAACTTGCCGCACTGTACCTCAATGTCTTTTTGATAATTTAGAAAAATATAAGGACTTTACAGCACGTGGGTGTTCGGGGGGTAAGAGATACGTATTATTAAATGTTAATGGGGATGCTCACGCTTGTACTTCTGATGATACTATTTATGGGAATATTCATCAAATAGGATTGGCTAAAATATGGGAAAATATGAAGGCTTGGAGGACAATGGAGTATATACCAAAGGAATGTCAAGTCTGTCATTTATTTGATATCTGTGATGCTGGTTGTCGAATGATAGCTTTACATCATACAGGAAAGATGGATGGTTTTGATAATCTTCGTAGAGGAGCAGAGCATTTAGATCCATATAAAAAAGAAATTACGGTGAGACAAGAAGAAGGATTTTCTATTATAAGAGTTGGCCAAGGTGCGAAGATAATATTTGTGGACGATAAGTAATGAAAACTATAGCGATTATTCCAGCCCGAGGTGGTTCTAAAGGAATCAAGTTGAAAAATATAAGAGAGATCTGTGGAAAACCTCTTATATATTATCAACTGAAAAATGCTTTGGACTCTTATAATATAGATAAAGTTGTTTTAGCTTCGGACAGCGATAAAATATTAGCTATAGGCAAATCTCTTTTTGGGAATAAGATAGAATTAGTAAAAAGAACGCCGGAGATAAGTGCCGATGATTCAAAAACAGAAGATACCTTATTATACGTTTTAGATCAGACAGAAGAAACTTTTGATTTCGTGGTTACTTTAGAACCTACTAACCCATTAAACAGACCTGAGTATATCGATGCTTGTATCAACAAATTAAGTACTGTTGATATAAATGCTGTGTGTTGTGGAGTATTGGATTATGGTTTTCCTTTACAAAACAGTGCTGATAATCGAAGAGTTCTTTTACGTCCTATGAAAAAAGATATCAACCCAAAAATTAAGGAGTGTGGAAATTGTTGGGTTACTAAAGCAGAATCGTTAAAACGATATAGAAATAGATTAGGATTTCATTTTGATACTATAATCATACCAGAGGTGGATAGTTATCATTTGGATTCTGAAACTGATTGGATTATTATTGAAGCCTTAATGAGGAATAGATTATTAGAGAATCCTGAAAACTATTTTATGCCTGCAAACATAAGAACAAAAAAAGATGCCTATGATTTAAGATACTGGAAAAATATTATTGATCCAGATGGGAAACACAGAGATAAAACTAAGGAGAGAGAAAAGAGAATTGCTTCTTGTAAGGAAGAATTAGATTATATAAATAATCTGATACCGGGAAAGGTTCTTGATGTAGGATGTGGTCTCGGTTTTCTTTTGTCGGGAATAGATGATAAATGGGAAAAACACGGGGTAGAGATAAGTGAGTTTGGAGCTAACTATGCTAAGAAGTATGGGAAGGTTCTTTGTGGTGTATTACAGGCAGCAGAATATGAATCAGATTCTTTTGACGTAGTTCTTATTTATCATGTAATAGAACATATGAAGAATCCTATTTCCGAACTTAAAGAAATAAAACGTATTCTTAAACCTGGTGGAAAGTTGATATTAGGAACTCCTGATTTTAATTGTGGGCTTGCGAAAAGATTTAAATATAATTTCAGACTCCTAAAAGACCTTACTCATATAAGTTTATTTGATACCTTTGGATTGTATAGACTTCTAACGGATTTATTTTTTGAGGTTGAAAAGGCATCCTATCCTTTTTTTGATACAGAATACTTTACTAAAGAAAATCTTTTAAGATTGTTTGATACTTCAAAAATATCGCCACCGTTTTATGGAAATTTTGTAACTTTTTATGCCCATAAAAAATAAGGATATATTATGAGTTGTTTAGTAATTGCTGAGATTGGAATAAATCATAATGGTAGTTTAGAAACAGTACAAAAACTAATGGATGCTGCTTCTTTTGCTGGTTGTGATGGTGTGAAATTTCAAAAGAGAACGATTGATTTGGTATATTCCCAAAAAGAACTTGATAAGGAGAGGGAATCGCCTTGGGGAAATACTAATAGACAACAAAAAGAGGGGCTTGAGTTTAGGACTACAGAATATCAAGCTATAAATAATTATGCAACATTGAAAAATCTTATATGGTTTGGCTCTCCTTGGGATTATGAATCCGTAGAATTTCTCGCTGAGTTTAATCCTCCATTTATAAAAATTGCTTCTGCTTTAATTACTGATTTTCATATTTTGGGGGCTATTAAAGAAACAGGAATTCCTGTGATCTTATCCACAGGAATGTCTACTAAAAAAGAAGTATCAGAAGCCGTAATGTATTTAGGAAGCAGTCTTGTTTATATCCTTGCGTGTACTTCTACTTATCCAACAAAATCAGAAGAGATTAATTTGGGCTTTATAACTACTTTGAAAAAAGAATTTCCAAAATATAAAATTGGGTTTTCAAATCATAGTCCTGGTATTGTTTTTATATTAGGAGCAGCAACTTTAGGTGCTGAGATGATTGAATTTCATATAACACTTGATCGAACTATGTATGGTTCTGATCAGGCTTCAAGTATTGAACCTTTCGGCATGTTAAGATTAGTAAGAAATATCAAAGCAATACAGCAAGGAATAGGAACTGGAGAATGGGTAGTATTTCCATCTGAAGAAATTATAAAACAAAAACTTAGGAAAAACTAATATGAATTTTATAGTAATTGGATATTATACACGAAATACTTTTTACGAAGATCATGCTCAGATTTTTGTTAAGTCTATGGAACTGTTTAATGTTCCTTACTATGTCGAAGCGATTGATGATTTAGGTGGATGGTATAAAAATGTAAATTATAAACCAACTTTCATTAAAAAGATGATGCAAAAATTTTCTGATTGTAATATAGTTTATGTTGATGTTGATGCGGAGTTTTTAGCTTATCCAAAATTGTTTGAGGAGCTGGATTGTAATATTGCAGTTCATTATTTTGACAGAAGAAATCATCCAAGAGTTGAAAAAGAAGCGTACGAAGTTTTAAGTGGTACTATCTTTTTAAAAAATTGTTGGCAAGTATATGAGTTAGTCGAAAAATGGGAAGCAGAATGTAAAAGAAATCCGAGAGTATGGGATCAACGATCATTAGAGAAAATACTACAAGGAGATTTCTATCATTTACCTGCTGAGTATTGTAAAATCTTTAATCTAATGCCTCACATAAAATATCCTGTGATTGTTCACTATCAAGCGAGCAGACGAATACGAAAAAATAAAGGTAAGATACCGAAAAAAGGTTTTCATCCGGAAGCAGTTCCTGGGTCCTTTCCAAAGGCTTTTGTCAGTCCAAAACGCCAGGACGCTTCCGGATTTTAGTTTATAGATATTTAGTCCAAATATGCCAAACTAAAGAATCATTCGCTTGTAAATGGGTTCCTCTAAAAGTCCATCCGGGAGGAATAGGTTCAAAGTCATGGCCTGTCCCTATAATTCTTACTGATACTTCCTTATGATTAGTAGGTTTGTCGTCTACTATTGCGTACAAAACCAATTGCTTGTATTGTATAACAACGGAAACTACCTGTACTAAATTAGGAATTTCTATGATTTGACTTCCTGTAATATCAAGTGGATACTTAAAAATTTTCATAATCTAATTACCTTTCCTGTTTCTAATTGACTGATATGCGTAACTATAATAAACTGAACACCAAAATCTTTCGATAACTTATCAATCAATTCCCTAACATTATCTAAGTAATCAACTGATATAGATTTGAATGGTTCGTCAAACAATATCACTTTTCGTAATCGTGGTTTTGATAACACAAGACAAGATAGACGTAAAGCAAAAGCGGCGACTTCACAAACACCACCACTATCGAAATCTAATGGATCATTAATTTCATTTCCATTTTTAGTTAATACTAATCGAGCTTCTGTTCGTCCTCGTTTTCTATCGAAATGAATTTTAAATCCATAA
>SDBT01013346.1_pt1 | contig 13174 bp, 16 predicted proteins | sample 2277101 | NCBI WGS metagenome assembly SDBT01 (sample SAMN10404973, study PRJNA504765) | marine sediment metagenome | isolation source: marine sediment core GS10_PC15, 103 cmbsf | place: Arctic Ocean: Southern Knipovich Ridge | collected 2010 | reverse complement strand
AAGTGAAAAAAGAATACAAAAAAGAAAAAGTAAAGTAATAATAAATGAAAGTTACTAAAAAAGAAGAAACTGCAAAAAAGTGGTCCGATATTCTAACCTTAATATCTTCAATAGGATTATTTGGTGCTACTCTCCCAGAATTAATTAAAGCTTTTAAAGACCCTGCATCCGTTGAGAGTATATCCCTGTATTTTTTGCTCGGGCGCGGTATATTCTTTGTTGTTCTTGCCCTCAGTCTTTTCATATTACCAAAGCAGTATAAAACCTATAATACTGTGATTATTGCTTGGTTAAGTGTGTGGTATATCATATTTTATATTGTTCTCTTGATTCTTCGATTTATTGGCACGCGTAAGAAAGAGAAATCTGATGTTAAACCGAAGAAGAAGACAGCACTTTTGCAACTAGCTTAGCTTAAATTATAATATTAAAAATGGTATTATAATTTGACAGCAAAAAAAGGAGCCATATGGCTCCTTAAAAATTTTTGTTTGGTTTTCTTTTTTATATTTTTTGTTTAGTTTTTTATTTTCTATTTTTATTTGGTTTTCTATTTTTATTTGGTTTTCTATTTTATTCAATATATTTATCAACATTAACGGCTCCTTTCCCAGTTTTTCGTTCCAACTCTCTTAAAGATTCTTCACTAAGCTCGCCTGAATATAATACTAATACAGGAACTGACGGATCCCATACAAGAGTAGTATCAGGTTCTATTCTTTCGGTTATCCAATCATATAATAAATCGTTCATCTCCCTATAATCCCAATCAGAATAAATACCATCTAATTCTTCATCTGCAATTCTTTCTTCATCTTCAAATATATCTTTTCCTAGATATTTTTTGTCTTTTTCAGTAGCGTAACGTGAATATAATCTTCTCATTTCTACTAGAGAAAGAATAACTCCTTCAATTTCAACTCCTTCAGTTGTAGGATCTTCAGGAAGAGAATTCAAGATTGTCAGTTCAGAGTTCATTGTGATTTTGCTTATTTTAAAATCAGTTTTTTTCGATAGTCGTCGCGTGTTATTCGCAAATGATGTGTTTCTTCAAGTAAAAAGTTATCGAAAAAAATCAGTTTTTTAATTTGACAGCAAAAAAGGAGCCATTCACGTTTCTTGTGAATGGCTCCTCAAAAGCTAAGTTTTTGTTTGGTTTTGTTTTCTATTTTCTAATTTTTATTTGGTTTTCTTTTTTCTGTTTGTTTTTCTATTTTGTTTTTAGTTTGAAACTACTTGGATAACGAGTTGCAAGTCACGACTGCATTCCTCTTCTGAAATCCCCAGTTCGTTCAACAGTTTTCCGATGGCAGGTGAATTCTTTTGGACAATCTCGCTCATTTGTGAAAAAGACGTCAAATCCATAGCTTGTCCGTAATCGTTCCCATAAACCGCATTACTTCCAAATGACCAAATACAGAAGCACACTTTCACCGACTCGCAGTCGCCATCGTCAGTACGATTTGTAATATCCACAGTCCACACATCTTCTTCATCTTCATCTTTATTGAGCTTTTTGACCACTTCTTCTACCCATTCATTGTAGGGTGCTTCTTCGTAGTATGTGTATTCGTCGTCATACTCTGAATCCTTGTGAGAACGACAGTAGACTTCATACAAAATTTCATTTGTTACAACCACACCAACATACACACCCGCATTCGTAGATGGTCCCATGTTTTTGAAATAGTAAGTATGGATTTCAGTTTTTTGTTGTTGTTATTATAATCAAATTAAATGTATTACGTTACGTATTTGAATAATTGTGTTTTCTTAGTATAGAAAGTTATCTGAAAAAATCAGTTTTTTATTCGTTTTCATTCGAACGCAAAAAAAGCGCTACTCTACCGGTTTCTAGATAGAATAGCGCCTTTGAAGCTAAGTTTTTGTTTGGTTATTGAATTTTGTTTAGTAATTCCAACTGCGATCAAAACAGCAGAGATTTGGTTTCTTTGCTTTTGTTGATTGTTCTTCGTAGTTGAGCATATTTGACCATTTGCCTTGTGTAGTGTTTGTGGCAATAATACACAGGCTTGTGCATTACATTCATACGCCCTTCGAACTCGATCAGTCTCGTCGCAGGCTTGTCGCATAAATTCCATGGGCAATAAAGAATGAGCTTGTTGCTAATGCCCTTTTTGTTGTATTTATAGTTTTTAATTAGATGCATTGCAATTCCATACTCCATACGTCGTGTCTTGATATACTTTTGAATGATTTCTGTTCTTTCCTCTTCGGGAATAGAATTCAAAGCCAAATATTCTTGATTTTGGATTGGAGAACTCATTGTCGATCTTTTGCTTATGTTTGATTTTAGTTTTCAATTTTTTTGATAGTTTATCGTGTCGTTCTCAAATGATGTGTTTTTTGGAGTAGAAAGTTGTCGGGAAAAATCAGTTTTTTTGACAGCAAAAAAGGCTCCATCCACGTTTCTTGTGGATGGAGCCTTGAAAAAGCTAAGTTTTTGTTTGGTTTTCTTTTTTCTATTTTTTGTTTGGTTTTTTCTCCTCTTACATATCCTCATAAATCCCTTTTACATTGATTTCTACAGGTTGATTGCTGAAATAAGAAATAGCTCGAACTTTTCTACCGTCATCCCACATAATTTCATGCATTATTTTGTTACTGCTATATCTTGTTTCCATTCCATGTTGCTTCCCATTTTTCCAATGAATTCTCCACATTAATTTCCCATCCCGGGTCCATTTCTCCTCCACATGGATATTATATCGAATACAGCTTTCCTGAATACAAGTCATAATGAACTGGTTGAATTGTTAAAATTTTGGATTTTTTATCTCAGAAGTTATATGAAAAAATCAGTTTTTTAATTTGACAGCAAAAAAGACTCCCTAGGGAGCCTTTGTTTGGTTTTTTAATTTACATTAGACTGATCATTCCATTATTTTCTTTTTATTAACTTCGCTTACATTATAACTGTTTGGAAAATGATCTAGAGCAACCTTGTTAATCCAATTATATAATTGACTTACGTGCAAAGATTTGGTTGCAGAAAGCTTTTTAAGATCATCGTTACAACTATTAATAGCTGTAATTATTGTTTCCCGGTGTCGTACATCTCCATTTGTGAATTCTTTCAAAAGATTTGATGGCTTATGAACAAATGAAAGCCATTCTTCATCCTGAGATTTATCATAATAATTTGCTATCGATTCTAAAAATTTACGGTGACGTTTAATAGCTTGATCACTAATTCCTTTTTGTTCTTGCATTTTTGTATTCCTTTGATTTTGTTTGTCTTCATCAAGCTGTTTTAAAAACTCATTTTTTTTGTGCCCATCTCCAAATTTGTCTGAAAATTTTTTCGTTTAACCAGACAGCAATCTGTTGTCGCTCGGCATCGTAATCCGGATTGTTTATAATCACCCACACCGAACCAATAAGAATACCAAGCATTGCCCAACCCGCAATTTCCCGTAGAATCCCTAATATTTTAATAACACGTTTGACAACGAGTTTGAGAGGTTTAATAAGCACTCCGTTGATAATAGTTAAAGGGGGAGTAAATGTCCTTATAGTCAATCTTTTCAACCCTAATTTTTCTTTTTTGTAAAAACGAAAATAAAGAAGGTAAGGCACGATAAATTCTGCAAAACCAAAATGTACTCCAAAAAATGTACCAGTAATAAAAAAACTGATACTACCAGTAATAATTAAACTGATACACATACTAAATATAGTAATCAAAAGTGTATCTTTTGTTAGTAACAAAATAGTCCTCATATTTTTTTTTACGAAATGCATTTTGTTTAAGTTTCTTTTGTCCTCCTAAAGTTATCTGAAAAACTCATTTTTTAACTCTCACTCATGAGAATATTGTTAACAAAATGCTGTAATTTTTCAAAATTCAGATGTGTTATTCCTTCACTTGCGAATATACGGTTTATTTCGTCAACATCTGTTTCTTTAGGAAAACGAAAATAAATGTCAAATAAAAGAAAGTAAATTCCTATAGATTTTGCTACATTAAGAAATAATTCAAATGCGACGTCAAAACCTGTTGTTATCACCATATCATTAATACAGTCTTCATCATTATTACAGAATCTTTCAATCATACTAAAAGGACCACATAAATCTTCTTTTCTACCATTAATATAATTTTCTTTCATTAGATACAGAGTTATACCAGTAAAAATTAAACTGATAAACATACCAAATATCGTAACCCAAAATGTATCTTTTGTTACTAACCAACTAGTCTTCATAATTTTTTTCACGAAATTCATTTTGTTTGATTTTTGTTCTTTCTCTTGCCAGGTTGTCTTGAAAATTCATTTTTTTCAATTATAATACTAAAAATAGTATTGTAATTTTATTTTTTAGCTATTGAAAATTTGCTCTACCCGACAATATATCAACAATACATTCTTCATCATTATCACAGAATCTTTCAATCATACTAGAAGGACCACCACATAAATCTTCTTTTCTACCATTAATATAATTTTCTTTCATTAGATACAGAGTTGTACCAGTAAAAATTAAACTGATAAACATACCAAATATCGTAACCCAAAATGTATCTTTTGTTACTAACCAACTAGTCTTCATAATTTTTTTTACGAAATTCATTTTGTTTGATTTTGTTCTTTCTCTTGCCAGGTTGTCTTGAAAATTCATTTTTTTCAATTATAATACTAAAAAATAGTATTGTAATTTTATTTTTAATATATCTAAAATAATTCTCTTCTCATCCCTAAATCTTGCCAAAGAAATCGGTGTATTATCATCTCTATACAACTATTCATTCTCCTATCCTCCATATAATCCAAGGCTGACTTAACAACATATTTTCTCCTATTTTGAACAATAGCACAATATGGGAAATATTGTAATTTTTTATCAGTCCAAATAATACTTTCTTCTTCCATTCTATCTAGTATAGATATAATCCATGCTTTAACTACCAGCGTTTGATATTTTTCAAAGTTAATTGTTAAAAATTCTTGAATGAAGTTATTACAGAAAATATCCAAGAATAACAATACCCACGTTTGACAAAATCTATCAACACCAAGTCTCCCTGATTCGGATATGAACTGAGGAAACTTATTTGCCAAAAACATTTCTAATTTAATATCAGTTCCATAAGTTTCGCTAAAAGCATTAACTATCTGTCTCCGAGAAAAGAAATCCTCATTTTCTGGATATTCTTTATTTGTATTTGAATCAAAGAAGACAATTTTATCCGATGGGTAAAGAAAAGCAACATTCCAATGAATAAACCCGTGTTCATCGTGTAATTCTCCAAAGAAATATACCCCAATCTTATCCACGGGAGGTTTTCGAATTTCAGCAAATTGTAAAAGACTGGAAAACTCAGCCTGATATTTGCCAAACCTTTTAAAAGGTTTCTTGAATCTACTATTAATATTTAAATAAATAATATCAAGATTAATGTCTGTATCCTTAGGGTTAATAAACTTATCAGCATAACGAGATTGTTCGACGATATAGTAACTACCCATATATTCTACGTCGTCTTTCATTTGACTATTCTTGATAATAAATCGAGCAATAGCAGGTTGATATTGTCTACTGATAGGATATTTTAGCCATTCGTGTTCGGCACTACTGATATCTTCGTAATTAGTCATTATTAAGTTTAAATTTATTTTTGAGATGTTTTAAAAATAAATCAATTTTTTAGTTTTATCCATATTTCCATCTAAATCCATAGACATATTTTAAATTCACTCTTCCCCAAAAAAGCATAGACAAATAAGGAACTCCTACTTCAGCTTTAATTCCTAACGATTCTACAGCCTCTTCAAGATTATTAAAACTTCTCAGATATTTTCCGTATATTGTATATTGATGTACTTTTTTTTTATTCTTTCAAACTGATTTATAGTTTCATTTTTTGTTTTCTTAAAATAATCTATAAGTCTGTTCATTAGTTTATTTCTATTTTCCTTTCGTTCTTTGCGACAACGAATTCTAGTAGTTTGGTCCCACATTGCACGTAGAGGGAATAAAATTGCTTCAAAATAATCAAGCTGTGAAGATATTAGATCTAACAAATCCATATCATTTAGATGATTTTCTATATAAACTAGAAAGCCTGTAATATCTTCTATCATATATTTCATATTAATATAGTAGTGATTAACAATACAAAAATCATTAATCAGTTTTTTTGCAAATGGTATATTTTCTTGAGTATGTTCTTCCGCTAACATTCTTATAATATATTGGCAACTTTATTTATGAAAACATCATAAATCTTGATTTTTTAGTATTACAACTTTTACAATTCTTTTTAATAAATTTAAAATAAATAAAAATAAATACACTGATAATAGTCAGGGCTATACTCCCCCAAAATAAAATTTTTTTCCATACCATTTTCTTCTTGTGTTTCTTTTTCTCTTCATCACTCATTTCAGCACTAGTTGCCGCAACACCAGCTCCACCTGCAAGTGCTAGAGGAATCGCTAGGCACGCTAAGCAAAAACCCTCTTTGGTTTCGCCCTCATTTAGACATTGTACACATATATTTGTCATTTTTATCTTAGCTAAGATAAAAATTTAATTAAGTTATAAGTTACCTATCAAAAAATAAATGATGAATTTCTAATAAGTCTTTATTTTCCTCTTCTTCAATCCGGAAAGTATGTTTTTCTATCTCCTTTTTTAACACTTTCATCCTGAAATTAAACTCAGGATTTTGTCTTTGTTCTTTTTCATCCTTAAATATATCTGGATTGTAACGTATGAAGATATATTTACCAGCAAAATCCATAGATAAATCATTATAACGAATTTCTTCATTTTCTTGAGAATAACGACTATGTCGATGCTGAAATTCATCTATCTCGATACAAAGTAAAGTATTTTTTATTTGTTTCCTAAGGTCGATTCTTCTTCTAGAAATACCGAAAGATTTATTATGTATAAAACCTTCATATTGAGAAGATATATAATCAACTACTTTTAATTCCTTAGCATTTTTACGAATATTAGCAGTTTTAGGATGATTTGGAAAAAACTTAGCAAAGCAACGAGCACAAAATCCATCATAAGATTCATTACCAATGGTAGAACATATAATTCCATGTTTATTAGCTTTACATTTTTTGTGTTTTATATTTCCCATTCCTTCTTTTTTACAACCTGTACAACAAGTAGGTCTTTTATCGCTAGGAAACCCAAAAATAGGTACTTTTCCACAAAAACATTTTATACTTCTAATATCTACCATATCATTTTTTTTACAACTTGTACAACAAGTTGGTTTTTCATCTTCAGAAAAACCATAAGAAGGTTGTTTTCCACTTCCACAAGGACATTTTATACTTCTAATATCTACCATACCATTTTTTTTACAACTTGTACAACAAGTCGCTCTTTTATCTTGTGGAAATCCAAAAGAAGCTTGTTTTCCACATTTACATTTTCTACTTCTAATATTTATCATACCATCCTTTTTACAACTTGCGCAATAGGTCGCTCTTTTATCTTCTGAAAAGCCAAAAGAAACTTGTTTTCCACATTTACATTTTCTACTTTTAATATTTATCATACCATCCTTTTTACAACTTGTGCAACAGGTCGCTTTTTTATCTTCTGAAAAGCCGAAAGAAGGTCGTTTTCCACATTTACATTTTTTACCTTTTATATCTATCATTCCATCTTTTTTACAATTTACGCAACAGGTCGCTCTTTTATCTGTAGGAAATCCAAAATTAGATTGTTTTCCACATTTACATTTTCTACTTCTAATATTTATCATACCATCCTTTTTACAACTTGCACAATAAGTAGGTCTTTTATCTTCTGGAAATCCAAAATTAGATTGTTTTCCACATTCGCAGTATCTCATATCTCATACTCTAGTTCGTCTTTGAAAGAAATTCAAATATTTATTTTAAAAAATCAATTTTCAATTATAATATTATTTCAATATTATAATTATTATTATAACTAATTTTTATTCAAACGAATTATAAGCTTTTTCGAATTTATTAAGGTCCTGCAACCACATTTCTTTTTCAGAGGTTTTCTTCAAATCCTTAACAGATCGAACAATCTTTTTTATTTCTTTTTCCAATTCTTCTAACTTTTTCTGAGTGAAAGACCTCATCGAAATATTTAGAAGATAATCATAACTTCCTTTATCCGTATTATATTCTTTTTGTTTTAAATCCTCAATAATATCCTCCTCGGGTCTTCTATAAATATGTAATTTTTCTTCAATAACATCATTTATAAACCGATGCTTATTTTTCAAATGTTTATATTTTTTAACCTGTTCCTTAAGAGTATATTTCTTCCTACGTTTGTAATATTCAAACCTAATTTTACAAAATTCATCAATAATCTCATCTACAGAAGAATATTTTTTAATTTTACCTTGAGAATTGAATAAAACCATATTTGTAGTACTTAATGTTGTAGTTAATCGTAAATTTCGTTGATTGCATTTTGTTCCATTTGGACATTCTGTAATTTCGAATTTCACTTTTTGTGGTGTTGAATAATTTCGAATTTTTTTAATACTTCTATGCTCTAGCATATTTTCTAAATATTCCTTGAACTTATCAGTCCACATCCCTATAGGTAATTCATCCACAATAACTCGATTTCTTCCAGAATCTTTATATCGTCCTCGGGTAATATATTTGCCATTTTCTAGTTTCTCAATTTTTCCTTCAAATCCGCGATACCACGGTATAATATCTGGAAATTGACTGATTTCAATATCTTCATTCTTATAACCATCTCCATCACTATCCAACCAGATCTTGATACACTCTATAAGATTCCTAGGGTTATAGCAGGGAATAGAACAAGAATATCCTGTTCCGATTCCTGCTACACATCCGTTTACCAAAATCATTGGAATAATAGGTGCATAGAACTTGGGTTCAACTGTATTTCCTTCATCAACTATATTTTCCAGTAAAATATCATCTTGTTCTGGAAATATCAACCGGGTCAATTTCTCTAGTTTTGTAAAGATATATCGTGCGTTTGCTGCATCTTTCCCACCCGCAAGTCTGCTTCCAAATTGCCCATCCCTAAACAGAAGAGGAATATTATTGCTTCCAGGAAAGTCTTGAGCCATTTTTGTAATTGTATCGAAAAGGCATTGTTCACCGTGATGATAATTAGTTTTTTCAGCAACAAAACCAGCTAATTGGGCTACTTTCAAAGATTTTCCAGTTGATTTAAGGTTTCTTAAAAAGCAGGAAAACAGGATTTTTCGGTGAGATTCTTTCAAGCCATCCATAATGTGTGGAATACTCCTCTTACAATCGTCTATTGAAAACTTGATCATTTCCGTATTAAGAAAGTCTGAAATATTCATTTGCTTTCCTTCTTCTGGAATGTTGTTTGAATCATATTCTGCCAACCATTTTTTTCTTTTATTAGCTTCTTTAGAATTAAAGACTTTATTCATATTCTCGGTTCCATCATTATCTAATATATATTCTAGAACCTTTTTTCCAAATGTTTCTCGGACTTCTTTATCAGAAGATGTTCCAAGTCCCTTATAATATTTGATTTGGTGTTTCTGATTTGGATTGTTGCGAATATATTCACGAAATCTAAGTTCATTATAGAAAAGAAGTTCACTATTTTTCAGAAATATTCGTACAATAGGAGTCTGCATTGTCATAATAAAAGATTCTTTTCTATTCATCAAACTTGGAAATAAAGAATGAAAAAAATTCAAAATCAAACCTGCGATGTGGATACCATCACAATTATGGACAACAATACCTCCCACACCAGCATTTACATGATGATTTTTTGTTTCAATATCATATACATATGGATGCTTATAATCTACCACCTTTACAGATTTTACTTTACCTGGATAATATCTTCTAAATCTTTTACTAATGATGACTGTATACACATCATTTTTATTTGGTTTGGGTTTTATACTTGAACAATATCCTAGTTGTTCTGTCAAATAGCATAAGCCTTGTGCTCCAATCTGTCCCAATATATCAAATCCCATTGAATTTTTATTCTTCAATAAATATCTAAAACCATCACCATCATAGTAACCTTGGAAAAATAGTTCTTTAATACATAGAGATCCATTCAATATTTCTTTAGGAACTTTTTTATTTTTTCGAATCAAAGGATCATAAAACCTATTTCTCATTAGTTCTATAAAACTTTTTGTTTTATTTCCCCCATTAAGTATTAAACGGAAACTTCTACTTCTGTTTTCTTTAACAGAAGTTTCTACTATTTTCCATTCATAATCATATATTTGTTCAAGTATGCTTTTAGCCTTTTCCAATAATGAAATATCACAATTATCGATATGCCAAGAATAGTTTGTTCTTGTTAGATTTTCTTTTTTCTCAGTACTTATTCTATTTACATTTTGCTTTGCATTTTTTAATCTAATTTTTGCATTATAATATTTCTTTTTCTCCTTTTTAGTCAAACTTTCTTTTTCATCAAATTCTTCTATTCGTTTTTCATATTTAAGTACCCATTTTTTCCATCTTAATCTCGATTTTTCTGTATTTCTTTCAGTTGTCTTTTTCCTATCTTTTTCAAAAGTATATATATCACAACTGCCTTCAGCGAAAAATAATCCCCATACATATGCTTCTTCCTTGGTAAGTTTTGTACTTTCTGTTAAAGACCCTAAAGGATGACAAAATAAGTTTTCTTTCTCAACAATTTCTACCATATCTTCAAATTTTGTTAATGATCCATATTTATAACATTGTTGACTTTTGCATTTTTCACGAATGTCTTTCTGTGTTGTAATTTTAGTAGTATCAATTTTTGGTATGCGCCTTGTTCTTAAAAGTCGATCTTCTGCAGAAATGTCTTTTGCAAGTATTTCTGTTCCATTTTCAAGCATACATTTATGATCTTCTGTGCATTTAAGCACCCCACAATACGTGTTTATTTCAAGAATTTTTTTACATGTCTCTTTTTTAGTTATTCCTAAAATAGATGTCCATCCAGTTTCAGTCCATACTTGATAATCATTCGATGTGTTTTCTTTTTCTAATGTTTCAATTGAAATAACATCTACCATATTGTCTTTTTTTACGAGTAATGGAGTATCATTTGTAAAACAGTCACTATCACACATTATCATCACCTTCCCATAATTTAATGTCCTAAAATTATCTTCCTCCATATAATCTATACCGTGTCTTACACCCAACGCTTGAATAATATCCGTAATCTCTTTGTTTTTAGAAATACTTGTTGGAGACGCATTACGAACATTCAGGCACTTACCCCTCATTGGATAGATCCCATACCAGTCCCTCCCCTTCTTATCATCTATTCCTACCTGAATCCCTGTTACCGCGTAAGTCTTAGCTGAAAGTCCTTCGCAAAGTATAAGAGTGCATTCTCGTCCATATTTTCCACCAGCGTTATTTGCTGGGTCTAAGCCTTCAATCTTCTTGAATCCTCTTTTCTTCTTTTCGGATTTTTTCATTGAAAGAAGTTCCTTACCTCGGATAATATCTTGAACTTTCTCAGCAAAAGACCATTTCATAAGAGAAGTAATATTCCTTGAAGTCACTTCGGCTTTTATATCCTTAGGACCAGTTAATCTCATCTTATTATTGCTTTCAAATACGGGATTTGGAATGATGCAATTAATAAAGAGTTTGAAAAATTGTCTTATATCTCGAATACTAATTTGAGGCTTTTTCGGTTTGTTAAATTTATTAACAAGATGTCTGAATATCGCCTCACTCCACGCATCGACATGCACACCTCCTTCTGGATTTATTACTCCATTTGTAAAAGCAATTGGTTGAAATATTTGTGAAGGAATTAGAATTACTTCACAATTTCGACTCTGAAGTTTCAAAATTTCTGAAATTGGTTCCCGGGCATAAAGTTTAGCATAGTCAACCAAGTTCTTAATAGGAAGTTTTGTATCATTCCATAATACCGATACTCGGGTTAACATTGCTGCATCGCAAACATATTTTGCATATAGTTTGAGAATATCCCGATTATAACCCGTCAATTCACATCGTTCAAAATCTGGAATCCAACTTACCTCAGTATAACCTCTTTTTAGTTTGGATTTTTTAATTTTTGGTTTATTTCGAATGTTCATATTATCTGACCAACTTTGTTCGTAAAGCAATCCAGTACCAGGATCTAAAGTCTTTATCTTAAAAAACTTTGAAAAAATATTGCAAAGTTTTATCCCGATGCCGTTCCTACCGGAAGTTAGTCTTTGTTCACTATCATCATAATTCGAACTTGTAAGAAGTTTTCCAAAAATCATTTCTGGATTATAAACCTGGGTTTGCTCATTAATTTCGATTGGAATTGTGAAACCGTCGTTCCAGATTTGAGTCAGACCGGTTTCTGAATCGATATTTATCATAATTTTATTGCACGGAACTTTCATTTCGTCGCTTCTCCACTTATTATCTATAGCATTGCTTATAGCCTCTATAAAGATTCTGAGAAGAGCTGGAACATAACGTATTTTTTGTTTAGAAATATGGATTTCACCCTCTTCTTTAATATCAGCAACATATTCATCTGCCATCTGCATTCTCATACAACCAACATAATTGTCGGGACGATGAAGGATCTGTTCGTGAAGTCTTAATTGTTTATATGTTAATTTCTTATTTTCTGCCATTATTGTAGTTTTTAATTTTAAAAGATATATCTTTCCTTTAAAATTCAGTTTTATTTTTTTATAAGTTTACAGTACAATTGCACTTCATTTTACTTTTACAATATGGACAATGCCCATGACGCGGACGATGATGTGGTGGATGATGTGGTGGATGGTGTGGAGGTCCCAGCGGTGTCAATGGGTGTCATGCAGGTCCTAGAGGAGTTAATGGATGTCCTGCAGGTCCTAAGGGGGTTAATGGGTGTCCTGCCGGTCCTAGGGGACTCCAAGGAACTCGTTGCGCGGGTCCTAGAGGTGTTAGTGGGTGCCCTGCGGGTCCTAGAGGTGCTAGTGGGTGCCCTGCGGGTCCTAGAGGTGCTAGTGGGTGTCCTGGTCCTAACGGAGCCATTCTTTGTGCATAGGAAGCATGAAATGATTCCTTTTTCTTATAGAGTTTAATTACCAATATAATCAGAAGAACTACAGTTCCAAGTTTTAATAAAAATTTAAGCCAATCGAAGCCCATCATTTTTTTCTTGTTGTTGAACATTTATTAAT